>Ga0247814_10001854_pt1 | contig 12018 bp, 16 predicted proteins | sample UWRJL179409R1_FD_179947 | JGI IMG/M metagenome (GOLD analysis project Ga0247814, IMG submission 179947) | Plant litter microbial communities from Arlington Agricultural Research Station in Wisconsin, United States - UWRJ-L179-409R-1 | ecosystem: Environmental > Terrestrial > Plant litter >...
GCCACTCCCGACCGCGCTCGAGATATGCTTCCAGCCCGCGCTTCTCCTCGATCGCCTCGTTCATCTGCCCGCGCGTGGTGACGGCGTGCGGTTCCTCGCCCGCCGCGATCTGCTCGGTATACGCGCGCCGCTCGATTGCGGCTGAAGCATGGCCCATCTTGACCGCAGGCTCCATTTCAACGCCCTGACAGGCGTAGCTACGATGATCGACCCGCTCGGCACCTGCGCTAGTTCGAGCGCAACGTTGACCTGCTCGGCCCAGCGCTCCCGGATCGCCTCCACCTCAACTGACGCCGACGATCGCACGTCGAGCTAGCGCGTCTTCGCTCCCAGCCCATCAGGCCCTGCGCATTATTCGGATACAGATTCACGGTAGCGCTCGCAGACCCGATGTTCGACAGGAACGCCCAACAATGTTGGCTTTCAATGAGAATATATAATGAGAACGTGTTTTGAGAAAGTGGAAATTCAGGCCGGTTATGATCTGTGCTCGCCGAGGATTATTCATTGGTGAAATCGCTAGGCACGTTGCCGCCAGCGGGATAACCGATGTCGTAAATTTGGAGATCACGCCATGCCTGTTGCGATGCTCGCGCTGCTCAGTGTCCCTGCCCCCCCGTTACCGTTCGCCACACAGCGGACGGAGATCGTGTCGTTCACCGCAAGCGATCTTACCTGTTCAGGGCAGCCGATATTAGCCGATAGTATCGTTCGGCCCTTCACGGCGGTTGCGACGCGTTACGGTCCCGCTGTTACCGAACGCCCCTCACCCACATATCGGTTCTTCTTCGTGATCGATGCGCAGGGGCGTGCCCGCACGATCCGCCGTGATATGGCGGAATCGCCGGGTTGGTATGTCGACACGAGCGATCTTGCCCCTGCGCTGGCGGCGTCGAGCTTTCCAACCGGAATGCCGCAGGCGAAGTGCAGCGTGTCCTTCAAAGCATCGGTCACGCCGATCGAGAAGGCGTCGATGCCGGATTTGTACGAGCTGGCGAGCCGTCCGGATTCCACAGGGTTCGCGCCTGCCCTGTTTGAACGAGTTCGCCCTGCAGGTTCAAATTGCCCCCGCGAGCCAGGCCAGTACCGGCGTCTTAACCTGCCGGCCTTCGAAAAACTGTCGCAACCGGCGCGCCGACCGTCTTGGGTGTTTCTGGCATTCGACGTGAACGCCGCGGGTAAGCCTGGCAACGTCCAGACATTGGGTACGTCCGGCGATACAGGGATCGAGCGCGCCGGCCGAGAAGCTTTGCTCGCCAACCGCTATGAGCCGGGAGCGGGTTTCCACGGATGCACCTATCACTTTTACTATAACGGACGCGCCAACCTGGCGGCACCCGTACCGGTGCCAGACACGCCTCTTGATACTGGAGACCAGCCCGGTTGTATTGTGGATCCCAAGTCGATCCCGGGTCTTCTCGACGGAAGCGCCTACCCCAGAGCGTTCTGGCGCCGCGGGATCGAAGGGGCGGCCGTAATTGGCTATGATACGGCGCCATGGGGAGCGGTAGGCAACGTAAGGGTTCTAGGTTCTGAACCGGACGAGGCGTTCGGCGATACCGCCCGCAATGCGCTTTCCAATGCGCGGGTAGTAGAAAGCGATTCAGGCCGTCGAGGCTGTGTTCAGCGGGTCAAGTTCAAGCTTCCACCGAAAGGGACCCAGTAACGAGCACTATTTCAGTTTGCTATCGATTCCGAGAATGCCGCGCCTTCTCGCTGTCGGTTCCTTTTCGAGAAGGGCGAGGTCGGCAGAAAGCGCCCACTAACTGACATTAGGTATTAGCTCGTAAGGGAGCGATTGGCTGGGGGAGGATGTCTGATGGTGGGCGAACGTGACGAAATGGAACGACTTATAGACCGCGCAGAGGCGCAGGCAGAAGCTTTATGGGGACTATATTATCTGCTCGACGAAATGGACCTCGCCGGCGTTCTGGACGATCAATACTGGGAACTTTATGCCGTTCTGAATAAAATGGTCTCTGATTTTAGGTCGCGCTTTCCCGATTTCGGCGGTCGACTGCCGCCCGAAGGTCGCCCGTTAGAGGACCAGTAGGCCTCGGCATGTCTGTTAACTCTGCCATTCCGGACATTCCGTTTTTGCCCATAGATAGCCGTTCGATCGGGATTTTGTGCTTCGTAATTGTCGACGCTCGTTAAGCGAAGCATCATACCGACGCGATGACCTCTTTGACGGAGCCAAGCTCATGTTCCACAACAGGATGCTGGTATCCTTACCGCTTTCGTAATCGCTTCTTGCTCAGTGAAAGAGCGATCAAATTTCATCAACACAGAAGTTGACGGATTTAAGCTAAAAACGAGCGCATCCCGTGTCGTGAGCCACTATGCGGGCAGCAACAGATTCCTTCGAATACAATTTAAAAGCTTTGACCTTATATTAGATTCCTGGCTGCAGGTAAACAAAGAGCCGGATTATAATGTCAGTTCTCCCTACCGGTTACGGGCACGGCAAACCCAGAGTGTATGGAGAATATAAGGTTCTTTGCACGGACGTGGGTTACTACGCCTGTAGATACAGGTTTATGGTGAAAAAAAGTATGTGTTAATACTATTGAGAAAACCTCCAACTAGCGATATCCAGATATCTCAATATAAGGCTGAGGTTATCTCGTTTTTAAATTCTGGTAGAACTACTCAATAGTTCATAACTCGAGCGTTTGAGAAAGAAAGGAGCAGTGGATTGTCGGCCATCGTATCGACTTCCTCGAAAGCGGTCAGGCCGCTATCCTTCCCGACTCGGACATTCCCGAAATTCGATCCCCGGCGAGAAAGTCAGATTGGGCGTGAACGGGCGTTCTGGTAGCGGACTTAACCGAGCGGCAGGCCCGTCCAATTGCTTCCCAAACTGCAACGGCGCCTGGATTGACAACAGCGTTATCAGGTGGGGACAGGCAGGCCCCCAAAAGTGAGCACAATCACTCCCAAGATCCGCGACGTCATTAGGACTGACTAACTTCGAAGGCGTCGCCCTCGCTCCAAGAGTCGAATAAACGAGCTGAATGCAGGAGCATTAACCGTGCGCTGACAATCATCCCGCTAGGGCGGGATGCAACGGGGTGCGGCATGCTATGATCGGTGACGTTACGACAAAGAGACGCAATTCCGGGATAGACCTGTTCAGAGGATTGCTTGTCCTGGCCGTCGTGCTCGGCCATTTTTCCGAACTGACGCAACGTCACAGTTTCCTGACCTGGGTCGGTGCAGGGCTTCGCATGCCCCTTTTCATCGGCCTTACCGGCTATCTATTCAATATAGAACGTGCGCGGGCGATGCCTCTTTTGCATCTGATGCGCAAATATCAGCGCCGCCTCATTCTACCCTGGTTAGTAGCGTGCATCGTGTACCTGACGGCCACCGAACAGCTCGACATTCTCACGCCCTTTTCGATCTTCGTCCAGCCACCGTTCCATCTCTGGTTCGTACCAGTCATGATGACGTTCATTGTCGCCGCCACCGTTGTCCGTCGCCCGCCGCTGGTTATGTTAGGCATCGCCATACCGATCAGCATCTCGGCCATGTATCTGTTCGGTGTAGGGCACTCGGTTGCGCAGATGCCGCCCTGGATGCCAGATAGGCGCTTCTTCATTTACCCAATCTACTTCTTTTACGGTTTGTGGGTTGCTTGTCGCAAACCCGACCCTTGGAAAGAACGTGCCGCATTGGTGCTCGCGTTGATCAGCTTTGCGTGGTGGTGCACATTATATCAGACGCCGAGTCTTACCGCCGAAGTGGCGGCCGAACTGACCTCGTGCATGCCGCTGATCTGTCTGCTGCCCTACGTCCGAAGGTGGTCGCTTTCGGTCCCTCCGCTCGCCGCTGTCGGACGTGACAGTCTATTCTTCTACTTGTGGCATCCGATGGCGTTTGGTCTGTGGGCAGCCTGCGGCGTTCATGGTTTGCCAATGCTGATGTTCTCGATGCTGACACTCATGGGTGCACGCGCCTTATTAAGCAGCCTGCCACGCGCCGGACGGATATTCGGGCTTTCACCACGTTCAGAGCCGATGCCGATCACGGCCGCATCACCCTTTGTCACTCCATTGCAGGAGCCCGTTCAATGACGACGATCTGGCAATTGCTCCGTACGGGCGCCCTAACCTGTGCCTGGTTACTGATTTTACCCTGTCTTATCTTGCTGATGTCCGCGATCGTGCCGGTCATACCTTGCGTTCGGATCTACGCGATCGACGTTGTTCCCAACCGAGCACCCTGGTTTCTTTTGTTCTCGCTGGCGTCGCTTGCCGCCGGTTTTATCGCGCATATCCGCCGGGCGACCCCTGCTGCACAGGGTCTAATCGCAACTGCGTTGCTTACAGCGTTGCTGGCCAGTGGGGTGCTCGCCCATTTCCTCTACATAGCTCACAGCAATGGGGCACATATCAACCTGGTCGATACGCTTTCGACGCGTAAGACCAGCGAGAATGCAGCCCCCGACGAGAGCCGAGTTTATTCTGCACCGGGCGGCGAACCACTCTGGCTCGATATCTATCGTCCTCGTCAGACACTGACACACCGGTTAAGCCCCGTCATAATGTTCGTTCATGGTGGTGGCTTCGTTGAGGGCACGCGCAAGATGGGTGCAGCGAACCGGCGCAGTTACGCCAACGCTGGCTGGACGGTAATCAGTATTGATTACCGCCTAGCACGTCCTGATCGCCCAACCTGGGATCTCGCGACGCACGATGTACGGTGCGCTCTGGCCTGGACAGCTGCCCACGCCGCCGAACTCAACGTAGATATTTCCAGACTAACTCTCAGTGGCGCTTCCGCAGGTGGAAGCCTTGCAATTGCCGCAGCCTATTCAGCCGATAACGGCGTCCAGGATGCGAGTTGCGGGCCGCGTGTGCCTCGTGTGGCAGCCGTTGTAGCCAAGGCTCCACTCATTGATGCGCTAGGATCCTGGCAGCATCCAGGGGAGCTGAGAGATCTGCAGCGCTCGTACATGTCGAATTATCTCGGAGGGTCGCCACAGCGCTATCCCAAACGTTATGCTGCGGTGGACGTGCGCCGCTACATTGGATCGACGAACCCCCCCACCTTGCTCCTAGCCGGTGCCAACGATCCGCTGTTACCGGCGACGGCAATCGAAGACTTCGCGCGGCGGTTAGCCGTTAAAGGTAGCGAGGCCCGCCTGGTGATGTTCCCTTACTCAGGTCATGAGTTCAACACGACGTTCGACAGCATCACGAACCAGACCGTAATTCAAGTCGTCGCCCGTTTCCTTACCGATAACAATGTAGGTCCAGACTACCGCGTCGCACTGCCGTCGCAAACAATTGCCAGTCGTTCCTGAACGAAATTTGAGGATTCCGCATTACTTCAAGATCGGCAAAAGTCGTTGTATTCGCTTATACGATATCGGACGCAGTCCGGAGCGAGGCACCAAAAGCGGCCTGACCGCTTTCCTCCCCAACCCGGTCATTCCCGCAATTCGATCCCAATGGGACGACCAAGGCAAGGCGTCAGGCCTCTTTCAACATTCTCATTCGGTTGCGACACTCGCGACCGTTATCCGTTGCGCGCCATTGCCCTGAGGCGCACTGCTTTTCTATGACGCTGCTACAAGAAATTGGGATCACCCAGCCGATTGTGCAGGCACCGATGGCGAGAGTGTCCACCCCCGAGTTGGCGGCAGCCGTCTCCAATGCCGGTGCGTTGGGATCAATCGGAGTGGGAGCAACAGACGCGTGCGGCGCACGTGCGATGATCGAAGGTGTGCGTGCGCGCTCTCAACGGCCCTTCAACGTCAATCTATTCGTTCACGCGCCCGCTCAGGACAATGCTGCGCGGGAAGCCGCCTGGCTAGAGGCGCTTGCCCCGACATTTTGCAGTTTCGGCGCTCAGCCTCCCACGGCACTGCGGCCGATTTACAAAAGCCTGATTGGGGATGACGAGATGCTCGCCATGCTTATCGATCTCGCGCCTCCGGTGGTCAGTTTCCATTTCGGCGTGCCGAGCAAAGAAGCGATTATCGCACTGAAATCGGTCGGATGCATCCTGCTGGCGACGGCGACGAACCTCAGTGAGGCCCAGGCGGTGAAAGACGCCGGAATTGACGCCGTAGTTGCCCAAGGATGGGAGGCAGGTGGCCATCGAGGTATGTTCGACCCTGACTTGCCGGATAACCGTCTGGGCACGATAGCACTCACCCGCTTACTGGTTGCACGTTCCGGCGTGCCAGTGATTGCGGCGGGTGGGATTATGGATGGAAGTGGGATCAGGGCCGCACTCGATCTCGGAGCTGTGGCAGCACAACTCGGCACGGCGTTCATTGCCTGCCCCGAAAGTAGCGCGGATCTAGCCTATCGCGATGCCCTAACCGGACCGGGTGCGGAACATACGGTGATGACACACGCCATATCGGGAAGGCCTGCCGCTGTCTGCGGAACCGCTTCACCGAATGGGGGGAGCAGGCTGGGCTCGGCTCACCTGGGTATCCGATGACCTATGACGCCGGCAAGGCGCTCAACGCGGCTGCAAAGGCGACCGGAGAAAGCGGGTTCGGCGCGCAATGGGCAGGGCAAGGTGCGCCACTTGTGAGGACCATGCCAGCAGCTGCGCTAGTCGCTACTCTTGTCAGAGAATGTCGAGCCTAGGGGCTTTAGATTGAGAGCTTCGATTAGGAGTCCGCGGCATATCCGATAAGGTTCAATTGGGCGCCAGTGGCGGCACCAGCGAAGGTGGACATTTGTCCAACGTCTCAGATGACCTTTATAAAAAACATATTCATGCATCCACTTATGCACCACAAATAGATTGGTCTCTTGCAAATCTGGGATTGTCAGAGACCAATCAGATACCTAAATGCGCGTTTAGAAATGGAGCCCTGTTATGTCTGACACTACCCTCGATCTGAACCCGGTCGAACTCGCCACGGAATTGACAATCGCCTGGTTAGCCAATCCCAACACGCGCACCAATGCTGACGACGTCCCCGCCTTCCTGAACAAAATGTACGAAACTGTTTCGGCGCTGGTCGGCGGAAACGCAACAACTGCTGAGCCCCAAGTACCTGCTCAGGAGTATACCCCGGCGGTGACGGCTCGTAAGTCGCTTGCTAGCCCCGATCACATCATCAGCATGATCGATGGCAAGCCGTACAAGACGCTGCGCCGTCACCTTTCGACTAATGGTATGACGCCTGTGGAGTATCGCGAGCGTTATGGCCTGAGGGCTGATTACCCTATGGTCGCTCCTGCCTATTCAGAGGCACGTCGCACGATGGCCAAGAGCATTGGCCTGGGCCGCAAGCCTGGCCAGACCAATGCAGCTAGGGCGGATGCCAAGCCTGCTCCGGCTTCGCGTAAACGCAAGACCGAAGAAGCCGCAGCCGAATAATCCACGGGGCTAGCTTCCCCGAAAGGGAGAGCTAGCCTTGTTACATGCATTTAGCGCGAGAAAACTATAGCTTCATCGTCACACCATCGATGGTACGAACGTTCACAATGGTGAGGCGTTAAGTAACGTGATCGTCCCATGCCGGATGAGACGGCTGAAGTGCCGATCAGCTTCAATCGGGGTAAAGCCAACGTCAAGATCGGGAGAACATCGTCATTGACGAGAGCCCCTCGGCAGCACAATGCGTCCGATGATCATTTTAGCTGATCAAGAATATCTTGTGCAAAAGGATGGTCGACTTCTGGGATTGCCGAGCGTAGCGCGGTGCCGATCACCCAAACCGCGTTCCCTTCATTGGATGGATCAGCCTTAAGCTTCCGGCGACGTAACCCCAGCGTGTTTGCGCGGGTAGTAACTCCGGGTACCGAACGGCTGAAGGACGCTGCGATGCTGTCGACGGACTCGCCAGCCATATATCGGCGTGCCAATTCAGCATCTTGAACCGGGCTCCAAGTATTTTTCCGCACTCGTTTTGTATCTTTCGGCTAAGTGGCATTTACCACCGTTCTTTCTTACATAAGCAACATTTGTTGCTAACGATGGCGCCTTTGCACTAGCGTGAAAGTTGCGTGGATGACGGGCCACGAACTCAACCACATTTTAGCTGCGATGGTCGCCGGCGCCGTCGAGGTCGCGTTCTCGCAGACTATTGGCGAACGGATCGGGTGAGCGCTGGCTCGCTCGCAAGGCAGGGCGTTCCAGATCATGCTGAGGGAAATCGTAATGGCTATAGGTATAACTTGGATTAGTTGATTGACGCTTGCGTCACGCAGTTTCGTATGATCGAAGCCACCGTTGTTGGGCTACAGCGCACTGGGCGCGGCCCTCCAGAGTAACGACCGCGATGGATCGGGATCAGAGCCATGAGTGTCCGCACGTTCTCATCGAACAGCTTGACGAAATGGTGGCATGTGCTGATGCCAAGAGTGATTTTGTGTTAGCTGCTTGGCTACTTCAAGCTCAGGATCGCATCCGGCAACGACATACGACTGTTTGAAGCTTGCCTTGAGTTTGCATATCGTCTGATATCGCTAACTACAGGGGAGGCGAGATATGACGGGGAACGATCAAGCTGCCCAGCTGGCTGCTTCGATCCTGCGATTTAGGCAGTTCCGTGCGAGGGTGCTCACGGCAGACATCTTTGGCGAGTCCGCCTGGGAATTGCTACTTGAAGTGTTTGTTGCTGACGCAAACGGCGAGGCAGTTACTGGGCGGATGGTAGCGGAACGCCGCGGTGTGTCGCCCTTGGTAATATCAAGGTGGCTCAAACACATGACGGCTCAAGGGCTGATCGTTGGCGACGGCGCCGGCGATGTCGACGACGAACTGACTTTGTCCGGCATTGGAATGCAGAAGACTGAAATGATTCTCCTGGAAGCCCGGATACTCAAAGATGAGTTTGCTCGGATTTAGACACGATAAGTCAATGATCCCTGGCGTCCGTGCATTGGGTGGCTATCGACGGCGCGCGGAAGCAACCACAGCGAGCCGCAACGAACAGCAGTCTACGCATCTGGTTTTCTCCTGCCGGAGGACCGGGCTGGATGAAACTGCTTTGCGGCGTCCTTGCGTCAACAACCTGATTTGACGCGGACGATCTACATGTGACGGGACCTCCGATTGCTACGTCTTACCACTTTGGGTCATCGGCTCTTCCCCAACCTGATAGAACGCGATCAGTGGCCGAAGCTCAGAGCGAGCTTAGATACGTCCCGTATTGCCTCGTCCTGCTGCTCAATCCCGGCCGCCAGCCGGTCTAGTGCGATGGCGACATCCTCGATCGCTTGCGTCAGGATCGGCCCTTGCAGGTGAGTATGTAACTTTCGGTACGCCTCCGCATGCGCGCGGATCTCAACAGGGGTTCTGGTCATCTCGCTAAAAAAACGGTGGGGACGATCCAGTAAATTGACCTGCGTCAAGGAGGAATCAGACGTTTCCTAAATGGGTACATTCAGTACAGGGCCGTTTTGCCGCGCTGACCGTTGCCCGGCAGCGGGAGAAACATAATGGCCGGCCGATTGCGACCTGATGCGTTTGAGATCACGGCCTTCGAGGGGCGGGTGCTTGTCAAGGCTCCGGGTCTCGCCGCGACGCTCAACGTCGAGGCGGCTTCGCTACTATCTGATAAGCTGCTCGCTGCATGCGGATTGGCGCGCTTGCAACAACATGCTGCGATCGATGAGCCCGTAGAGCCCGATTGTCATAGAAGGTAAGGCCCGAGCACGCGTCGGATATTGCGATGAATATCGCTGCGCATTATTACAATTCGTATGGGGATACGGGATACCATGCGCGAGGCATTCGTGCATGCGACGCAACGCGGCGAGTACGTCATCAGCTGGCGACTTCGCATAGGGTCTTTGGAGCAGCTCGCTGACGATACGGAGCGGGTCCTCGGGTACAGGCCGAGGAAGCTGGACTCGTTTCTAGGACTGGCGATCGAAGTCTGTCCGTTTGGTTCGCCCAACGAACTGGTGACGTCAGAGGGGACCGTGAGGCTAATTAGCGCCGCAACCCTTGAGACCGTATCAAGGTAAGTCGCCGAGAATCTCAGCTGGTCCGACGCCATGTGCCAGGCGTCGAACGGTAGTCGGCGCGGCGACGAACGAAGGTTCCGTAGTAGTGCAGCGGCTCGTCGACCGCGGCCATTTCGTAAGAGGCGTTGGCTGTCAGCAGATCGGTGCCTTCGCCAAACGTCGGCGCATCGCACGTCAGTTCGATGGTCAGTGCAGCCCGAGCATACCTCGGGAACTGGATGACCACCTTGCCATCCTCGATCAGATAAGACCCAATATCGTCGGGCCGATCGTTTGGCGTGATGCGGCCGGCGGCCAGGACATAGAAGGACGGGCTACTCAGATCGAGTGGCTGCTCTTCCTCGAGGTAGAACCATTCGCCTTGAAGGGCCTCTTCCGTGATCGTCGCCATTCTCGCTCCTTCCTTCGGCCATCCTATGAACTTGCGGACGCAAACGGAACGGGTAGGTTCCCACGATGGCCGAATTTGACGATTCCCCGGATCCCGAACTCGGCGAGGCGTGCAACCGTCTTGCTGCTTGGGTTGAGCCGTTGCCCGAAGGGCAAGTGATCGATCAGGCGTCTGGCCTGACAGAGCGCGACCTCGCGATGATTTTGCGCCGCCTGTATGCAACGCGAAAATACGCCTTAAGCGAGATCGCTACCATGGATGAGGACGAGGACCGTTACGGCAGGCCATCCGTCCCCATCACCAAGAAAAGACCGTGGGCATGATCAAATAGGTCAACTCGCATGACGAGCAGGTGAGATGATGTCCGCACCGACCTATCAAGGCTCTACGCCGTGGGCGGCAGCAGGTACGACATGGAAAACGGCGTCTCGCGAGATGCTTGTTGCGGCGCAACAGGCGCTGCCGCTACCGTAAACCGTCGCGGCGAGCATCTTACCCCGTGCTCGTCACACGCGTTCGTCGCGACATCGTTTCGTTTTGAGACTCGCCGGGTATTGCCTACCGTATAGGTAAGTGTCAGTATTGTGACATCGCAGCGGGTTGAGCATTCCCAAGACGCCTCCCCGCTGCGGTGCTCCCAGTTTCTAGAGCGCTGGACCGCCGTGTGAAGCGATTCTAATTGCTAGGCGTCACTCGATAGCGGTAACTCGCTGTATGAGGACCTTTTTAACGCTCGCTGCGGCTTTCTTCACGTGGAGTTTCGCTGCGGTTCCTGCGCAAGCCGCAGTGACAATTACGTTCTGGAGCCACGAGCTTGGCAACAGCTTCCCCCATGCGTTCTTCACGTTGCGCGGAATACCCGATGCAGGCGGCGCTCCGGTCGATACGAATGTCGGGTTCACGGCTAAATCGGTCTCGCCAGCACTCTTGATGGGGCCCGTTGCGGGAAAGCTCGACATAGCCAAGCCGGGCTATGTGGCGGGGAGCGACGCACAATTCTCACTCATTATGAGCGATGCACAGTATGAAGCTGTGCTGCGGTTGGTCGACGCGTGGAGCGAGGGGAAGCCCGACAGCGTGTATCGCCTGTCAGACCACAACTGTGTGACCTTTGTGAAGGAAGCAGCGCGGATCGTCGGTCTTACAGGGCTCGATCAGCCTAAGTTGATGAAAAAACCTAGATCGTATCTGAAGGCCGTACAGGCTGGGAATGTCGGCCGCGTTACGCTTCTTGGGCTTCACGGAAAGGCTTATCTTGCCAGCCTTGCTCCCGTCGCTCCGACTTCCGAAATGACCAAGTGAACTACTGCCGCGGTTACTAAGCGGCTTAACCATCCCGATACTGTTTCGGCCAAGGTCGTCCTCCGGACTCGGCCGGTCCGCCTCGTGTTCTCTTGGCAATCGAGGAGGGCCGTTACCGCGAAACCGGCTCGGGGTTTCCGCGTTGACGCGACGCCAGGTATCTCCGGAAAGTGACTGGCCGGCCCGTCCTTTGCCAACCGAAGGACGGGCCGTTAGGTTTTGCAGGCGGCCCACCAAAATATGGCAGTAGGTATAAACTTGGGTCAATAGAGCTGCCGCTGTTATGGCGCTATATGGACAGACGCCGGCAGGACGGCCCCCCGTTTACGCTGCCGGCGACCATTGCCCAAACCAACGTAGCCTTAAGGCGTG
>Ga0247814_10001855_pt1 | contig 12004 bp, 7 predicted proteins | sample UWRJL179409R1_FD_179947 | JGI IMG/M metagenome (GOLD analysis project Ga0247814, IMG submission 179947) | Plant litter microbial communities from Arlington Agricultural Research Station in Wisconsin, United States - UWRJ-L179-409R-1 | ecosystem: Environmental > Terrestrial > Plant litter >...
CGGCGATTCGAATGTCCCGTTCTACAAGGAGCTGGGCAACGCGGGCCTGAAGGCGACCGATGTGCCGGTGATGGCGTTTTCGGTCGGCGAAGAAGAACTGCGCGGCGTCGACACCAAGCCGCTGGTCGGCCACCTCGCATCATGGAATTATTTCGAGTCGGTCAAAAATCCGGTCAACGCCGACTTCGTCAAGAAATGGAAAGCCTACGCCGTCGCCAAAAAACTGCCGAACGCCACCAAGGCCGTCACCAACGACCCGATGGAAGCGACGTACGTTGGCATCTACATGTGGGCGCAGGCGGTGGCGAAAGCCAAATCGACCGACACCGACAAGGTCATCGCCGCCATGGCCGGCCAGAGCTTCAAGGCGCCGTCGGGCTACACGCTGACGATGGATGCAACGAACCATCACTTGCACAAGCCGGTGATGATCGGCGAGATCAAGGCGGACGGGCAGTTCAATGTGGTGTGGAAGAGCAAGGAGACGATCCGGGCGCAGCCGTGGAGCCCGTATATCAAGGGGAATGAGGGGAAGCAGAAGCTTTAATTACGCTTTTCTTCCTCGAGCTTAAAAACCGTCATCCCGGCGCACGCCGGGATCCATGCTGAAGTTGCAATGACGCGACGTATCCGATGTTGGACGCTCGGCATGGGCACCGGCTTTCGCCGGTGTGACGGATCTGACTTGACTGGTTACCTCATGAGACACATGGTCACACGCCTTCTCGCCGTACTTGTGCTCTGCCTCCCCGCACTCGCCCACGCCGCCATCGACCCCGCGCTGCTGCAACCCCTGGCCGGCGACGACCCCGACGCCCGCGTCGAAGCCATCGCACGCATCGCCGCAATCGGCAATGACGATGCCCGCAAAGTCCTGCAAGCGCTGCTCGACGACGAACTTGTGGCCACCCCCGCCGGCCAGCTCCTGATCGTCCGCGACGGCCAGGCGGTCGACCCGGCCACCAATCAAACGCTGGCGCTGCCCGACGGTGCGGACGCCATCATGGTCAACAACCGCCTGCGCGGCGCGGCCCGGGCGGCGCTCTCCGGCATGGCCCTGCTGGCGCCGGAAAAAGGCCAGCGCCTCGCTGCTGCCACGGCCTTGCAGGGCAGTGCGCCCGATCCGGCCCAGGTGCCGCTGCTGCGCCGCGCATTGGAACGCGAGACCGACGCCGACATCAAGCTCATCCTGCGCCAGCTGGTCGCCACCGCCGACCTGCAAGCGGCCGACCCGGCCCGGCGCAAGGCGGCCGTGCTGTCCCTGGCCGACAGTGGCACGCCGGCGCTGCGCAAGCAGCTCCAGGCGATGCTGGCGCAGAACCCCGATGGCAGCTACGTCGAAGCCGATGCGTCGCTGCGCGTGGCCGCAGCTACCACGCTTGCCGCCATCGAGCGCCGCGCCACACGCAACGACATCATCGCGAACATGTTTTATGGCGTCTCGCTGGGCAGCGTGCTGCTGCTCACCGCCCTGGGCCTGGCGATCACGTTCGGCCTGATGGGCATCATCAACATGGCGCACGGTGAATTGCTGATGATCGGCGCGTACACGACCTACCTGACCCAGTCGCTGTTTCGCCACTACTGGCCCGGCGCCGCCGACTGGTACCTGGCCGCGGCGCTGCCGGCCGCTTTCGTGGTGGCGTTCGCCGTGGGCGTGGCGCTCGAGCGCAGCGTGATCCGCTGGCTGTATGGCAATCCGCTCGAAACGCTGCTCGCGACCTGGGGCATCAGCCTGATGCTGCAGCAAGCCGTGCGCACCATCTTCGGCGCGCAGAACGTCGAGGTGGCCAATCCGGCGTGGATGTCGGGCGGCGTGACCGTGCTCGGTTCCCTGGTCCTGCCGTTCAATCGCATCGCCATCATCGCGTTCGCGGCGCTGGTCGTCATCGCCGTCTGGCTGGTCCTGAACAAGACGCGACTCGGCTTGTTCGTGCGCGCCGTCATGCAGAACCGGCGCATGGCCGATTGCGTCGGCGTGCCCACAGGGCGCATCGACATGCTGACCTTCGGCCTCGGTTCCGGCATTGCGGGCCTGGGTGGCGTGGCGCTGTCGCAGCTGGGAAACGTGGGGCCGGACCTGGGCCAGGCCTACATCGTCGACTCGTTCATGGTGGTCGTGCTGGGCGGCGTCGGTCAGCTGGCGGGCACCGTGCTGGGCGCACTGGGCCTCGGTGAAATCAACAAATTCCTCGAACCGTTTGCTGGCGCCGTCATGGCCAAGATCTGCATCCTGGTCGTGATCATCATTTTCATCCAGCGCCGCCCGCAAGGCTTGTTCGCGCTGAAAGGCAGGGCCGTCGATTGAAGCGCACACCTTTCCTGTTCACGCGGCTCGGCTGGACCTTGCTGGTCCTGTGCACGCTGGGCGCAGCACTGCTGCCGCTGCTGCACCTGGCGCTGCCCGAAACGCACGCGCTGCACGTTTCAGGCTACGCGCTGGGCCTGTTCGGAAAATTCATGTGCTACGCGCTGGCAGCATTGGCGCTCGACCTGGTGTGGGGTTATACCGGCATCCTGTCGCTCGGCCACGGCGTGTTCTTCGCGCTGGGTGCCTATGCCCATGGCATGTACCTGATGCGTTCCATCGGCACGGAGGGCAGCTACGGCAGCCGGCTGCCCGACTTCATGGTCTTCCTCGACTGGAAGGACTACCCGTGGTACTGGGCCTTCACCGAGCACTTCGCATACTGCATGCTGCTGGTCGTCCTGGTGCCCGGTCTGCTCGCTTTCGTGTTCGGCTATTTCGCCTTCCGCTCGCGCATCAAGGGCGTCTACTTTTCCATCATCACGCAGGCCATGACGTACGCCTTCATGCTGCTGTTCTTCCGCAACGATACCGGCTTCGGGGGCAACAACGGTTTTACGGACTTCAAGCGCATCCTCGGGTTTTCCATCACGGCGCCGGGCACCCGCGTGGCGCTGTACCTGGCCACGTTGGCGGCGCTGGTCGGAGCGTTGCTGCTGTGCCGCTGGATCGTCGGCTCGAAACTGGGCCGGGTGCTTGCGGGCGTGCGCGATGGCGAGTCGCGCCTGATGTTCATCGGTTACAACCCGCTGTCCTTCAAACTGTTCGTGTGGACGCTGTCGGCGGTGCTGTGCGCGATTGCCGGTGCGCTGTACGTGCCGCAGGTGGGCATCATCAACCCGTCCGAAATGTCGCCGGCCAATTCGATCGAGATGGTGATCTGGGTGGCGATCGGCGGGCGCGGCACGCTGGTGGGTCCGATCCTGGGCGCCTTTGCCGTGAACGGACTGAAAAGCTGGCTGACGGCGGCGTTCCCGGAGCTATGGCTATTTGCGCTGGGCCTCCTGTTCATCCTCGTCACGCTGTTCATGCGCAAGGGGATCGTCGGCACGCTGCCCGCCTTGCTGCCCAAAGCCGCGCGGCGTAAGGAAGCACTGCAAACCGAAGAGGAGACGGCATGAGCATGGACATGGTCAAGCGCGCCGGGGTCGACACCACCCACGGCGCCATCCTCTACCTGGAAGACATCACCGTGTCGTTCGACGGTTTTCGCGCGTTGAATAACCTGAACCTCGACATCTCGGTGGGCGAACTGCGCTGCATCATCGGCCCCAACGGCGCCGGCAAGACGACGATGATGGACGTTATCACCGGCAAGACGCGGCCGACGTCGGGCAGCGCCTGGTTCGGCCAGTCGCACGACCTGGCGCAGATGACGGAGTACGCCATTGCCCACGCCGGCATCGGCCGCAAGTTCCAGCGCCCGACCGTGTTCGAGCAGCACACGGTGTTCGAAAACCTGGAACTGGCGATGAAGATGGACAAGCGCGTGCGCCCGACGCTGTTTGCACGCCTGAGCCTCGAGCAGGAAGACCGCATCGCCGCCATCGTGCGCCAGATCCGCCTGAACGGCGCGGAGCACCGCCTCGCTGGCCTCCTGTCGCACGGCCAGAAGCAGTGGCTGGAAATCGGCATGCTGCTGATGCAGGAGCCGCAGCTGATTTTGCTCGACGAACCGGTGGCCGGCATGTCCGACGCCGAGACGGCCCGCACTGCGGAATTGCTGAACGAATTGCGCGGCAAGCACTCGATCATGGTGGTTGAACACGATATGGGCTTTGTCGCCGAGATTGCCCAGCAGGGCAAGGTGACCGTGCTGCACGAGGGATCGGTACTGGCCGAGGGCCGCATGGATGAAGTGCAGGCGCATGACCGCGTCATCGAAGTCTATTTGGGGAGGTAGCATGCTGCAGGTGGACCAGGTAAACCAGTATTACGGCGCGGCGCACATCCTGCGCGGCGTGTCGCTGTCGGTGGCCAAGGGAGAGTGTGTCGCGCTGCTGGGCCGCAATGGCGTGGGCAAGACGACGCTGCTGAAATGCCTGATGGGCGTGCTGCCGGTGGCGCGCGGGACAGTGGCCTGGAATGGCCGCGACATCACGAAAATGAAACCGCACCGGCGCGCCGCGCGCGGCATCGCATACGTGCCGCAAGGCCGCGACATCTTTGCGCGCCTGACGGTGGAGGAAAATTTAATGATGGGGATGGCGACGTTGTCAGGCCGGGAGGCGTCTCGCATCAGCGGCGAAGTGTATGAACTGTTCCCGGTATTGAAGGAGATGCTGGGACGGCGGGGCGGCGATCTGTCGGGCGGCCAGCAGCAGCAGCTGGCCATTGCCCGGGCGCTGTTGCAGCGGCCGGAATTGATCATCCTGGATGAGCCGACCGAAGGGATCCAGCCGTCGATCATCAAGGACATCGAGCGGGTGATCCAGATGCTGCGCCAGCGGGGCGATATCGGGATCCTGCTGTGCGAACAGTATTTCGATTTCGCGCGGGCGCTGGCGGACAAGTTCGTGGTGCTGTCGCGGGGGGAGGTGGTGGCCAGCGGGACGGCGGCGGAGATGGATGGGGAGCATGTGAAGCGGCATTTGGCGGTTTAGGTAGCCAGCCAGGTGAAACAATTTTTACCACTACCCGTAAAACCGTCATACCGGCGAACGCCGATACCCATGCTGAGGCGCCGAAGTTGCACAGGCCGCGTTGATGCCGCTTCACGATGGGTCCCGACGTTCGTCGGGAGTCATGCCGAGCAATGCGAGGGATGACGGTCTCTCATTCAGTGGTACTAAAAGCTTCTTTACATCCGCAACCGCGCCGTCGCCAGCGTCGCCGCAGCCGTGCGCGTCTCCACGCCCAGCTTCTCGAACACGTGCTCCAGATGCTTGTTCGCCGTGCGCGGACTCATGCCCAAAATATCGCCGATATCCCGGTTGGTTTTGCCCTGGATAACCCAATGCAGCACCTCCGATTCGCGCTGCGTCAGCCGGAACAGCGCCATCAATGCCTGCACGCGCGCCGTGTCCGATTCCTCGCGCAGCACGATCATCCATTGTTCGCCACCGCGCACCTCGGGCGCCGTGAAGATCAAACGGGCAGCGCCGCGGAGCACGATCAACGGCACGTCCGTGCTGCCCGCCAGCCACGCCGCCACCGGGGCCGGCGTCACCGCATCGGCATCCGGCCCAAAATACTGCTGCATCCACAGCCTTGCCAGCGGCGTTTGCCAGACGATGCGGCCATCGTGCGGCGTCACTGCCAGCACCGCGTTGCCAAAGGCGTCGAGCGCGCTGCGGGCCTGGTTCATCAGGCGCGCCGTGCTCACGTGCGCGGCGATGCGCGCCAACACTTCGCTCTGGCGCACCGGTTTCGTGACGTAGTCGGTGCCGCCAGCGGCGAACGCTGCCACCACGTGTTCGGGTTCGGTGAGGCCCGTCATGAAGATGATCGGGATGGCGCGCGTGACACTGTCGGCGCGCAGGCGGCGGCATACTTCGAAGCCGTCCATGCCGGGCATGAGGGCGTCGAGCAGGATCACGTCCGGCACCACCTGGCGTGCCCGCGCCAGCGCCGCGGCGCCGTCGTTCGCCACCAGCACCGTGTAGCCGGATTCGTCGAGCGCGTCGTGCAACACGGCCAGGTTGTCGGGGATGTCGTCGACGATCAGGACGACCTGGCTGGCATGGCGGTCGAATGGCTTATTCATGGGTGGCTCCGGCATCGAGAAACACGGTCATCGCATCCAGGTCGAACGTCGCCGCCAGTTTGCGCAGCGCGTCCGTGAAGACAGCATACTGCGGGTCGATTGCGTCGAGCTCCTGCTTGACGCCGCGTACATAGCCCAGTGTAATCTGCGCGCGCAGTGCGGCCAACTGCCCGGCAGGCGGATACACCAGCACCGGCACGGGCGTCACGGCCACGACGGGCAGGGTCCAGTCGAGCGCGAGCCGCACGCCGATCCGTTCCAGCAGTTCTGCCACGTTAACCGGCTTGACGATGAAATCGTCGGGTACGATGCCGGCCGGGTTCTCCAGCGCCTTGTCGTAGGCATTGGCCGAGACGATCAAAATTGGCACGGTCGATGCATGCTCCTGGCGCAAAATGCGCGCCGCTTCCCAGCCATCCATGACCGGCATGGCCAGGTCCATCAGGATCAGGTCGGGCTGGTAAGCGCCATAACAGCGCAGGGCGTCGAGCCCGGTGTCGGCCTGTTGCGTTTCAAAACCCAAGGGCGCGAGGATGTTGACCAGCAGCTCGCGGTCGACGCGCTCGTTGTCGACCACGAGAATACGCCGCTGCCGGCCGGTATAGCCGGTTGGTGCGAAGGCCGCTGCGGCCGCGCGGGCGACTGCGGGGGCATGCACGCGCGGCAGTTGCAGGCGCACCGTGAACGTGGTGCCGGCCGGGGTGGTGGCGAGGGTCAGTGCGCCGCCCATCAGCTGCACCAGCATGCGGCTGATCGGCAGGCCCAGGCCGGTGCCGCCGGCCCCGGTCCCGGCGCTGCCGCGCACGAACGGCTCGAAGATGCGCTCGGCCTCCTCGGGCAAAATGCCGGGGCCGCTGTCCTGTACCTCGAACGTGGCCATCTCGCGTGCGTAGCGCACCCGGAAAACGACAGCGCCGCGCCCGGTGAATTTCACGGCATTGCCGAGGAGGTTCATCAGGATCTGCCCCAGGCGCTTGCGGTCGGCGCGCACCAGGTCCGGCAGGGCGGCGCTGGCTTTGTAATGAAACGCCAGTCCCTTCGCATGCGCCTGCTGCTCGAACATGCGCACGATCTGGTCGAGAAAATCGGGAAAGGCGAGCGCCTTGATGTCGAAGCTGAACTTGCCGCCTTCGATGCGCGCGATGTCGAGCGAGCCTTCGATCAGCGACAGCAAGTGCTCGCCGCTGCCGCGGATCACGCGGATGGCTTGCTGGCGGTGCGCGGGAATGGCGGGATCGTTGTCGAGCAGCTGGGCGTAGCCGAGGATGCTGTTGAGTGGCGTGCGGATCTCGTGGCTGATGGCGGCAATGTAGCGGCTCTTGGCCTGGTTGGCATGGTCGGCCTGCTGCTTGGCCAGCTGCAGCTGGGCGTCGGTGGCGCTGTGCAAGGCGATTTCGCGCGTCAGCAGGCTGGTTTGCCGGTTCGATTCTTCCTGCGCCACGCGCCGGCTCTCGCCGGTCAGCACCAGCCACCAGGCGACAATGCCGCTGGCCAGCACCAGCGCGCCGAACACCTTGATGTACGCGACGCGCAGCGCCGGCAGCAGGGCGGTGCCGGTGACGGCCTGTTCGTGTGCGTACAGAAGGCCCAGCAGCGCGCCGAAGAAGGCGCTGGTGGCGAACATCAGTAACAAATAATGGGCCAGACGGCTGGTCATGTAGGGCCACAGCCGGGCCGGCAGCAGCGCATGGGTGACGTCTTCCCACTGGGTCGCCAGGCGCGCGTGCGGTTTGCAGGCGTCGTCGCAGCGCGCATCGAGGCAGCAGCACAGGGAACAGATTGGTCCCTGGTAAGCCGGGCAGTGCGCCATGTCTTCGGTCTCATACTCTTTCTCGCAGATGCAGCACACCTTGCTGCGCGCGGCGTCCGGCCACGCGTGGGCGGGTCGTGCCAGGTAGTATTTGCCGCGCGTGGCCCAGGCGATCAGCGGCGCCGTGACGAACGCCGTGCCCAGCGCGATGAAGGCGGAAAACGCCTGCGCATGCGCGCCGAACACGCCGGCAAACGCCGCCACCGACAGCGTCGACGCCAGCAGCATGGCGCCCACGCCCACCGGATTGATGTCGTACAGGTAGGCGCGGCGGAACTCGATGCCCTTTGGGGACAGGCCGAGCGGCTTGTTGATCACCAGGTCGGCCACCACGGCCGTGATCCACGAAATGGCGATGTTGGCGTACAGGCCCAGTACCTGCTCGAGCGCCTGGAACACGTCCAGCTCCATCAGCAGCACGGCGATGAGCGCATTGAACACGGCCCACACCACACGCCCCGGATGGCTGTGCGTGAGGCGCGCAAAAAAATTCGACCACGCCAGCGAACCGGCATAGGCATTCGTCATGTTGATCTTGACCTGCGAGACGATGACGAACACCGCCGTCGCCAGCACTGCCATCCCGGCAAACTCCGGCTGGCCGAACACCTGGCGAAAACCCGCCAGGTACATCTGGTTCGGGTTGACGGCCTGCGCCAGCGTGGCGCCGCCCTCGATGGCCAGCAGCGCCAGCAGGGCGCCGCCGAGCAGCTTGGCCATGCCGAGCAGGATCCAGCCGGGACCGGCCACCAGTACGCCCAGGTGCCAGCGTACCCGGTTCGATGCGGTCCGCTCCGGCATGAAGCGCAGGAAGTCGACCTGCTCGCCGATCTGCGTGATCAGCGCTACGCCGACCGCGGTGGCGGCGCCGAATTGCAGCACATCGAAGCTGCGGTGGGTGCCGTCGCCGCCGGCAAATTGCCCCAGCTGGGCAAATAACTGCGGCTGCTTGATGGCGATGGCAATGAAGGGGAGGGCGAGCAGGGCCAGCCAAAGCGGCTGCGTCAGCATCTGGATGCGGCTGATCAGGGTCACGCCATGCGTCACCAGGGGAATCACAACCAGCGCGCTGACCAGGTAGCCGAACGGCAGCGGCAAATGAAAATACAGTTCGAGGGCGTAGGCCATGATGGCCGCCTCCAGCGCGAACAGGATGAACGTGAAGGAGGCGTAGACGAACGACGAAATGGTCGAGCCGATGTAACCGAAGCCGGCGCCGCGCGTGAGCAAATCCATGTCGAGGCCGTAGTGCGCCGCGTAGTAGCTGATCGGCAGGCCGGTCAGGAAAATGATCAGGCCGATGGCGACGATGGCCCAGAACGCATTGGTAAAGCCATAGTTGATGGCAATGGTGCCGCCGATGGCTTCGAGCACCAGGAAAGAAATGGCGCCAAACGCCGTGTTGGCAACGCGGAAGATCGACCATTTGCGAAACGATCGCGGAGTGAACCGCAGCGCATAGTCTTCGATCGTTTCGTCGGCGACCCACGTGTTGTAGTCGCGCCGGATCTTGACGATGCGCTGGGTGGGTTCGGGTGGGGGCGCGGTCAATGTCATGCCAATTAAGCAAGCAAGAAATACGCCAATACAAGCACATTCTCGCGTTCCCGTGTCCGGAACGCCCCCGTACATTGAAGCCGCCGCAAACACCGACGACGTTCCCACCGCACAGCAGGAACCTGTCCCGGTAGTGCGGAGTCGCTCCTGGTGCGCCTGACAAGCGATGGCTGCGTTGCTCGTCGTAGCATGGATTACCATGCGTCCTCCTCACGCCTTGCCCTCACTTGCCATGCATCACCATGAGCTTTCCCCACCTACCGGGACAGGTTCCAGGCGCGCGGCCCGCACCTTGAAGGTGCGCGACGCGCTACCATGTCAATCGGGGCGGCGTTGACGCGGCCGGGGCGCTATGATTTGATTTGCAACAATGTGGCGCGCCAGGAAGAGGGCAATTCACATACATATATCAGGCGAGCAAATGGCATACAAATGGGACACGGCAGCCAGCACCTGGCTGGAAGACGACAACGGCCAGTTCACGCTGGCGCGCAGCGACGGCCTGGGCGCCATCGACTGGCAGGGGCCGGCGCGTGCGCGCGTGGCGGACGTCGCCCGGTTGCTCGGTGCGTCCTTGCCCGGCGCCTGCCACTGTGCGGCGATCTATCCGGAAGGCTTTGCATTCTGTCCCGATTGTGGCAATGCGCTGCAGCAGCCAGATCGCGCCGCGCCGGCCCACGCCGACTGGTGGGGCGCGGCGCTCGACCCCTTCCTGCCGCGCCAGTTGCCGCATGGTTTGCCGGTCACCAGGGTGGCGCTGGGCGAGAGCCTGGAGCTGCGGCCCGCCGCGCCGGAAGTGGGGCGCGCCGAGTTGTCGATGGCGCCGCCGCCGAATGCACATTGTGTGTTTGCCGCCGCCACCTTCGGGTTCGCCGGCCAGCGGCTCATTGCGCTGGCGCCCAGGCGCGGCGTGCTGCAGTATTTCGATCCGGCCGCCCAGTTGTGGCATGTGCTGGTCGCGGAAGACGCGGCGTCCCTCGGCTTCAGTGCGTCCGATTACGCCTGGCTGCCGGCGCTGCATCCGAGCCGCGGCGAAGTGGCGATCGTGCCGACTGCGCACGGCCTGCGCCGGCTGTTCATCAATCCCGTCAACGAAACCTTCCGTACCGAGGCGCTGTTCGAGGCGCCGCTTGCCAGTGCCCCCGGTGTGCTCCGGCACCATATCGGCGTCCTGTTCGTCGGGCATACCGGCATCACCGGCCTGATGAGCACCCAGGCCGATTTCGCCACCAAGCACTACCATGCGTTTTCCGGCGCCCCGGCGTCGGGGTGGGCGCGCCCGATCTCGTACGACGGGCGCCTGTACTGGCTGCACCGCGAGGGCCAAGTGGTCTGGCAGCCCGGCCAGGACCCGCAGTACCTGCCGTGGCCGGCCCCGTGGACGCCGCGCCTGGAACTGGGCAGCCCGACCCAGAGCCGCGACGGCCGCCTGTGGCAGCTCGGCCATGATGGCCAGGCCTACTCCTTCCTCGAACTGGGCACGGCGACGCCCCAGCAGGAAGCCATCGACGGCGCCCGCCTCGGCTTTGCCAACCTGCTGTTCCGGCGCGGCCACGCGGTGGTCGACGAACCGTGGTCGGATGCGCAGGTCGACGATCCCCACGAAGACGATTCGCTGGTGCTGCCGCTGCTGCGCGTGCTCAACGACCATCGCAGCCAGCCGAGCGGCATCGTCCTGCGGCTGCACCAGTACACCGGCCGCGCCGAAGATGCGCTGGCCACGCGCGTGATCGCGCGCACCACGGTCGAATGGATCGGCCGGAAGAATGTCATCCTGGACGACATCGCGCGCCTGGCGCGGCCGGGCGAGTGCAGCACGTTCGTCTACGACGGCGCGCTGTGGCTGCACCATCCCGACTGGAACCGCATCCGCGGCTGGCGCCTGGAAGACGCGTCGTGACACAGCGCTTGTACAAACTGGCCGCGACGGCTGCGCTCTTTGCCGGCGCGCCGCTGGCGCACGCGCTGCCGCAGGTGTTCCTGGTCCAGAACTCGGGCTGGATGGAGCCGTTTTATGCGGACCCGGCGTCGCAGTTCAAGCCGCTCGTTGCGGAACTGATGAACGCAGTCGTCACCAGTGGTGACCCCGTCGTGCTGGCGTCGTTCAACCAGAGCCTGCCCAACGCGCCGTCGCCGAAAGCGCTGCTGTCGTTCAAGGCCGATGCCACTTCGGTCAAAACGCGCACGGCCGGCGCGCTGGCTGGCCTCGGCGTGGCGCACAAGCCGAACAGCGCGGCGCTGTCCGACACGGATCTCGGCGAAGCGGTCAATGCGGCCATCGTCACCGCGCTGGCCGGCAAACCCGGCATCGTCTGGCTGTTCACCAACAACCGCAACAGCCCGAACAACGACCAGGCCACGGCCACGCGCAACCGCGAGTTTTACCAGCTGATCCACCAGGGCGGCGCCATCGACAAAGCGCTGGCGTTCCCCTTGAAGATGCCGGTCCAGGGCGCGCATTACCGCGCCAATGGCTTGATGGTGTACGCGTTTGCCGTGGGCCCTGAAGGCGCGCGTGAACTGGACCGCTTGCTGGCTACCGGCCGCGTGCAGCGCGTGATCACCGAGCCGCCCGCGCGTTTAAAACCCATCGACCGCGATACGGTCCGCCTCGTGCCACGCA
>Ga0247814_10001856_pt1 | contig 12000 bp, 8 predicted proteins | sample UWRJL179409R1_FD_179947 | JGI IMG/M metagenome (GOLD analysis project Ga0247814, IMG submission 179947) | Plant litter microbial communities from Arlington Agricultural Research Station in Wisconsin, United States - UWRJ-L179-409R-1 | ecosystem: Environmental > Terrestrial > Plant litter >...
TCCTAAAGACCATACGCATACCAATAAGGCAGGGGCCGAGCTTAACTCGCAATTAGTTGTAAAAGGGCTTAAGCAGTTAAAAGGCTGTGATCTTAAAGGTTATCTGCGTAAAAAATAATATATGCATATTTACAATTTTTTCACTATAAAATTTAAAACAGGGATAATTTTAATGTTCCTGTTTTTAGCTTTTAGTGCCACTGCCCAATACAAGTTTGACAAGCCACTTTACGGCGCAGCCTATTACAGCGAATACACGCCCACCGACCGGTTAGACAAGGATGTGGAAATGATGCTGCAAAGTGGTGTAACTGTGGTAAGGATAGGCGAATCTTCATGGGGGCTGTTTGAGCCCAGCGAAGGTAAATTTGAATTTGCCTGGATGGACCGTATTGTAAATAAATTCCAGAAGGCAGGGATCAAGGTTATCTTAGGTACGCCCACTTACAGTATTCCGGCATGGATGGCTAAAGCATATCCTGAGGTGCTTTCAGTGAAAGCAAATGGTGAGAAAAGTTATTACGGCATTCGCCAGAATATGGATTTTTACAATGCAAAATTCCGTTTCTTTAGCGAGCGCATTATTCGCAGGCTTATGGAGCGTTATGCTAAAAATCCTAATGTAATAGGCTTTCAGCTTGATAACGAACTGGTAGCGCGCGGTGTGAATAACGATGATTATTTTGAAGGGTTTAAGGCTTATGTAAAAGAAAAATTTAAAGGAAACCTGGCTTCCCTTAATAAAGAGTGGGGCTTAAATTACTGGGGTATGAATATTAATACCTGGGACGAATTTTATGCCCGCGACGGCGTTACCAACCCAAGTTATAAATTAGAATGGGAACGCTGGAACCGTAAGGCCCTGGCCGATTTTCTTAACTGGCAGGCCGATATTGTTAAAGAATATAAGCGCAAAGACCAGTTTATGACACACTGTTTTATGCCCCATTTTAGCGATATAGACCCGTTTGCGTCTTTCAGGCAAATGCAGTACCCTGCTATTAATATTTACAATAAAGTTCAGGATAAGCAGGACGGAAGGCTAATAGCCTTTGCGGGCGATTATATGCGCACCACATCTAAAGGCAATTACCTTGTAACCGAAACCAATGCTAACGGTATAGGCTGGGACTTAAAGAGCTACTATCCGCCGTATGACGGGCAACTGCGCCAAAATATGTTTAGCCACTTAGCCAGCGGTGCCAATATGGTAGAATACTGGCATTGGGCAACGCTGCACTACGGACAGGAAACCTACTGGGGAGGCCTGCTGGGGCATGACCAGGAACCTAACCGTGTGTATAACGAGTTTGGTGCAGCGAGTAAAGAGGTGTCTAAAATTGGAGAGAAAATAGTAAACCTTAAAAAGCAAAACAAGGCTGCGCTACTGTTTAGCCATGATTCATATTACGGCCTTAACTTTATGCTTTTCTCTAAAGATGATAACTACGAGTTTATTAAAAAACTACACCAGTCGCTTTTTGATAATAATATAGAAGCAGATGTAATACCCTGCGATGTAATGAGCGATTTTAGCCAGTATAAACTGCTTATTGTTCCGCCGCTTTATGTAGCTACCGATGCACTATTAGAAAAAATAGATGCCTTTGTGAAAAACGGGGGCGAAGTAGTGATGCTGTTTAAAAGCGGGTATTGTAACGAGCATAATGCAGTGCGTGCTATGAAAGCACCGGGGCCATTGCGCAAAGCCTGCGGTTTTTACTACCAGGAATATTCTACTATTGAAAAGCTTGACCTGAAAGATAATGAATTTGGCATTACAAAGGGTGCGGCAAATTCATGGCTGGAATTTTTAGTTCCCGAAACCGCAAAAGTACTTGCATCGGTTAACCATACTTTTTTTGGTAAATGGGCAACCGTTACAGAAAATGATTATGGCAAGGGGCATCTTGTTTATATTGGCACCGTCCCTTCGGATGAACTGCTAAATTCAATCGTAAAAAAATCAGCGCAAAGGGCAGGGGTTTTGCCTTTAAAAGGCCAATACACTTTTCCGGTAATCCTGCGTGAGGGCACTAACGATAAAGGAAAGAAAATACATTACCTGTTTAATTACAGTGCCAATGCAAAGCAGGTGGTTTACCCGTATGGCAAGAGCCTCTCGCTGCTGGACAACCGCAATGTAAAAAATGGCGATAATATTGAAATTCCTGCATGGGGAGTTATTATTACCGAAGAATAGCAATATCAATACGTATACAGATTAAATTATGAAATACAAATCACTACTAAGTTTTATTTTTGCAGGCGTTTTTTTAACCGGCTGTAGTTCTCAGAAAAGCGCTACGGCGAGTAAAGAAAAAATTCCGGCAAAGGCCGAAGTGCTTGCTGCAATGCAATCTACCAATAATTACTTTATGCAAAAATGGCCCGATCCGGGTGCGCCAACCTTTGGGGGCGGTAAAGAAAGATCCAGTAACTTATGGACAAGGGCCGTGTATTACGAAGGGCTTATGGCCATGTATGCCGTAGATCCTAAAAAAGAATATTATGATTATGCCGTACAGTGGGGGGAGCGCCATAAATGGGGATTGCGCAGCGGTGTGCAAACACGCCATGCCGATAATCATTGTGCCGGGCAAACCTATATAGACCTTTATGAGCTTGACGGAAAGAAACATCCGGAAAGGGTTAAAGACATTAAAGAGTCTATAGACAGGATGATGGCTACAGATAAGGTAGACGACTGGGACTGGATAGATGCCCTGCAAATGTGTATGCCGGTATATGCAAAGCTTGGGGTGCTTTACAACGACCCTAAATATTTTGAGCGTAATTATGAAATGTATGCTTTTACAAAATACAAGCATGGCGGTAAAGGCTTATATAACCCGGAAGACAAACTATGGTGGAGAGATAAAGATTTTGTACCTCCTTACAAAGAGCCTAATGGCGAAGATTGCTACTGGAGCCGCGGCGATGGCTGGGTAGTGGCAGCACTTGTGCGCACTATGGATATCACTCCAAAATCAGATCCTCACTATGCTGAGTACCTTCAGGATTATAAAGACCTGCTTTCTGCTTTGCCTGCTATTCAGCGTGCGGATGGGCTTTGGAATGTAAGCCTGCATGACCCAACACACTTTGGCGGTAAAGAAATGACAGGTACGGCACTTTTTGTTTATGGTATGGCGTACGGTATTAATAAAGGAATTATAGACCGCGATACCTACCTGCCGGTTTTGCTAAAGGCCTGGAATGCCATGATTAAAGATTGCGTGCAGCCTAACGGGTTTTTAGGATGGGTGCAGGGTACAGGAAAAGAGCCAAAAGATGGCCAGCCTTTATCGGTATCTAAAGAACCTGATTTTGAAGATTACGGGCTTGGTTGTTTCCTTCTTGCCGGTAGCGAAGTATATAAACTTAAATAGTACTAAGTATTTATAGAAGCTGTTTCTGCGGCTATAACTTCTAAGAGAAACGTATGTTTTAAAATTGCACTAAATGAAATTATATAACTTTAAAATTTCACTTAGTGCAATTTTGCATGACAGTGCATGACACTGGTTGCAGTAAATATACCTATTTTCACACTTTTAACAAATACTGCCTTTACGGGGGCAGTAATTAATAAGATCATATTATCATGGGGGCTATTTTTGGTGTTCTTTTTCATTTAATAGGAGGTGCTGCCTCCGGAAGTTTTTATATACCTTATAAAAAAGTAAAAGGCTGGGCATGGGAAACCTACTGGCTTATAGGAGGTATTTTTTCGTGGCTTATAGTGCCGCCACTGGCCGCATGGCTTACCATACCTGATTTTTGGAGCATTATTGCAGGCGCAGATGCATCTGTAATTGGGCTTGCTTTTATATTTGGTTTATTATGGGGTGTAGGTGGCTTTACGTATGGGCTTGGCGTGCGCTACCTTGGCGTAGCTTTAGGCAGTAGTGTTATATTGGGCCTCTGTATGGTTTTTGGCTCACTGCTTCCATCTGTTTACTATGAATTTTATCCTGAAGCCGGTAAAGATGGTATAGGTGCTATTGCATCGTCATCCTGGGGGCAAATGGTTTTATTAGGCTTGCTAATATGCGTGCTGGGTATTGTTATATGCGGTAAAGCCGGTGTAATGAAAGAAAAGCAGCTTAGCGTTGCCGGAACCGACCCTCATGGGGCAGTGGTTACAACCGAATATAAATTTGGACTCGGGTTATTGGTTTCCATCATTTCGGGTGTGTTGAGCGCCTGTTTTAACTTTGGCCTTGAAGCCGGAAAACCAATGGCCGATGTGGCTAACGAGGTTTGGAAAGCCGCAAACCCGGGGCAGGGCGAATTTCTGTTCCAAAATAACGTAACGTATATAGTAGTGCTTTGGGGTGGGCTGCTTAGTAATTTAATAGGCTGCCTTGTGCTTGCCATTAAAAACAAAACACTGGGAGATTATACCAAACCTAATGTGCCGGTACTAAGCAATATTATTTTTTGTGCACTGGCAGGAACCACATGGTTTTTACAGTTCTTCTTTTACGGTATGGGCGAAAGCCGCATGGGCAACGGCCCAAGCTCGTGGATACTGCACATGGCCTTTATTATCTTTATAGCAAACCTTTGGGGTGTTGTTTTAAAAGAGTGGAAAGGTGTAAACAGCAAAACTGTGGCAACTATTGCCTTAGGGATACTGGCTATTTTACTTGCGGTTATGGTAGTGGGTTATGGTAATTCGCTGAAATAATAGTATTTATAGATATCCGCTGTATGTGCGGGTATGCAAAGCCTTGTGCTCTTCAATCCTGATGTCAGGATTGTAATCTTTGTGCAAAGCTAATGGGTTAGCTTTATGCCCTTGGTGAAAAAACCTTGTGCCCTTTGTGGTTCAGTAGAGTGCATAATAAATTATTGTATATTAACAGTAGGTAATATCCGGACTTTATTTACAGATAAAAATAAAATCAATTATAATGAAACGATTAGCATCTAAAATGCAATTGCATAAAGGCTTTGAAGCCGAATATAAAAAACGCCATGACGAACTGTGGCCGGAACTGGCACAACTGCTTGCGGAAACAGGGGTAAGCGATTACTATATTTTTTTAGACGAAACTACAAACAGCCTGTTTGCTACTTTGCTTGTAAGTGACGAATCTAAATTAAACGACCTGCCTTCGCACCCGGTAATGCAAAAATGGTGGGCCTACATGAAAGATATTATGGAAAGCAATGAAGATAACTCTCCTGTAAGTATTCCGCTTAAAGAGGTGTTTTATTTACGATAATTATATTGCCTGCAAAGGCGACAAGGGTATATAAAAAAAGGATGGCTAATTATAAAGCCATCCTTTTTTATGTTTAAACCGTTTGAAAGTGGTAATTACTTCACGGTAATAATTAACGGGTTTGCAACAATTTCAGCCTGTTTTTTAAGCAGGGCATTCCACTCGGCCTCATTAGTGGCCTGGCCTGCCTTTGCCCATGCAAAACCTGCATAGTAGGTTGTTTTTCCGGTTGCTTTAGTAACCACTATAACATTGCTTTGGTCTTTAGTCTTGCTTTTGTTTATAAAAGCTTTCTGTATAATGCCCGGTGCCATTACAATGCCTTCGCCTATGTAAATGCCGTCTATTTTTTCGTGGTGTGCCACTATTCCCCTGTCGGTAAATAATTCTGCTTTACCTTCATTACTGTGCAGGGTAATACCCGTAGAGAAATTAGGTAAAGGTTTTTTAGAGGTATAGCTTATTTCAAATTTAGAAAAATTGGTGTTAAGGTCTAACGAAATACGTTTTGTTTCCTTAACCTCATAAGGGCTGTACGGTGCGTAATCCAGTTCGAAAACGGTACGCAGAGGGCCGGTTGCAATAGTTTTATAACCTGTAAAGTTTTTAGAAACAAGGAGGCTGTCTTTTTCCCAGATACCGGTGCCGCCGGTACCACGGCTTGCGCCTACGTGGTAAGGGTCGTAACCTTCACCTTTATCCGAATGGTAGAACATAGGGTCGGTCAGGTAGCCTTTGTACCATTTATTAATAATAGATTCGGGTGTGCGTTTAAGCCAGATGTCTATACCGCTGCTCAGGGTGCCGTTTTCACGTTTTTGTTCGGTACGCTGCTGTGCATCGGGTCCGTAAGTACGAAAAGCAACTTTGTCGTTTTCCCAGGTATAATCATCGGTACGTTCCGGTACAAAGCGCGAGTAAGTAGTGTATTTACTCTGTGGCTCAGGTGTGCCCGGTGCATTAATAAGTGTATATTTTGCCGATGCTTTTCCTTTTACGGCAGCCATAAACAAAAGTTCGTCACTTTTTTTATCGCCGTCATAATCTATCCATTGTAAAGGCTCTGTTTGTCCGTTGGCGTTCTTTACACGGATATCGCTTTCTTTTTTACCCTTAAGAAAACCGGTAAGGCTTTTACTTGTAATAGCTACTACTTCGTTTCGCTCAATACCCAAACCGTTTTTTACGGTTATGGTAAGGCTCTCCTGGGCAGAGAGGTTTGTAATGCCAAAGGTTGCAGCAATTGTAAAAAGGGCCGCCCAATTTGTTTTAATCTGTTTCATAAAAAATTATTCTTTACACCACAATTGTAATGTATTTATATTTTAATAAGTGTAAATATAGCAAACGTTGTAGTAATAAATGGCCTATTAATGTTATTTTCAAAAGTAAAAGTAACTTGTTGCGGCAGCATCCTGTGATATCCTGCAAAAAATGCTGTGTTCATGAAAATGTAACGGCTACTTTGGCATAAGCCGAAAACGTTTGAATTAGGTGTTTTTGCAGGACAGTGCATGATAGTTTGTTATGATGTATTAAGTACATTTGTTTAAAACCAATCCGAAATCTACGTGCAGGTTGTTATTAATTTATATTGATGATGATATAATTGCTGTTTAAATTCTATCGCATAAACAACTGCTAATAGTACATTCTGCTTATGAAGTTCCTTAAGTTTTTAATGACATTTATTATACTGCTCTTAAACGTGTTGTTTGCAGTGGCACAAAAACAAAGCGCTTATAATGCAGTTTATTCGGGAATACCCTGGTTAGATCAAAACGGTAATGCCGTAAGTGCCCATGGCGCTAACATTGTTAAAGATAATGGTACATTTTATCTTTTTGGCGAAAAACATTACGATGCAGATGCCGCCTTTGCAGGTTTTAACTGCTACTCTTCGGCCGACCTTTACAACTGGAAATTTGAAAACATCGCCCTGCCTGTACAAAAAGACGGTAAGCTGGGGCCAAACCGCATAGGCGAACGCCCTAAAGTTTTAAAATGCCCTAAAACAGGAGAGTATATAATGCTTATGCATGCCGATACCCTAACCTACAAAGACCAGTTTGTGGGCTATGCAACATCTAAAAAAATTACCGGCCCGTACGAGTTTAAAGGGCCACTATTGTTTAACGGCAAACCCATACGTAAATGGGATATGGGGTCTTTTCAGGATGATGATGGCTCTGGTTATCTTATAATCCATAGCGGATTGCTTTACAAGCTAAGCGACGACTATAAGAGCATTGCCGAAGAGGTGACAGATAATAAGTGGAACGGCAGCGAATCGCCTACCATATTTAAAAAAGATGGCGTTTACTTTTGGCTGGCATCTGACCTGACGAGCTGGGAACGCAACGATAATTTTTATTACACCGCTACTTCGCTTAAAGGCCCATGGACCGCGGGGGGTAATTTTGCACCTAAAGGCACGCTTACCTGGAACTCACAATGCAGTTTTGTACTGCCGGTAACAGGAACTAAAGGAACCACATATATGTATATGGGCGACCGCTGGTCGTACCCGTACCAGGCATCGGCAGCTACGTATGTGTGGCAGCCCATGGAGGTGTCCGGTACAACGTTGTCTATTCCTGAATATAAGGAGGCCTGGCAGGTTAATACTAAAACAGGTGTGTCATTACCTTTAGAAATTAAAGGGAAAACAATAAATGCTGCCGATAAAAAAGCCATAAACTATACCGGAGCCTGGAATAATTTAGAGGGAGAATTTCCGGCAGCCCGATCTGATAAAAAAGGCGATAGCTTTTCGGTACAATTTACTGGCACGCAAATTGGATTTTACGGTATAGCCGGCACTGAGGGTGGTTATGCCGATGTTACGGTAACCGACAGCAGGGGTAATACGGTAGCAGCGGGCATTGTAGATACGTATAGTAAGTATGCCGTAAGATCACTGTTGTTTTTAACGCCGGTTTTAAAGAAGGGCGCTTATAAATTAACCGTAACGGTTAGGGGGCACCACGGCACCTGGAGCGATAAAAGAAAAAATAATTACGGAAGCACAGCGAATTATGTTTCGCTGCATAGCATTATTGTAAAAGAATAGGAAAAATTATGCCGGCATTCCGGCATTTATAGTAAACAAAAAAATGAAGAAAATACTTTGCAGTATATTGCTTTTGGCAGCGGTTTCAGTTGGGTTTGCGCAAAGCAAATCAAATATTTCAACTACCAGTGTAAAGGTAAAAGCACCATTTGGCACCGTAACGGTTACAAGCCCTGATTTTAAAAAAGCGCCAAGGTTATTAATAACCGATTTTGGTGCAGTGCAGGGCGATAAGCAAAAGATTTCTCAGGCCATTGCGGCAGCGATTACTAAAGCATCGGCACAGGGCGGGGGTATAGTGGTTGTTCCGCAGGGCGAATGGCTTACCGGTAAAGTGCATTTAAAAAGCAATGTAAACCTGCAGCTTGAAAAAGGTGCGGTGCTGTTATTTTCTGAAGACCCTAACGATTACCTGCCTGCCGTGCACAGCACCTGGGAAGGAATGGAATGCTACAACTATTCGCCATTAATTTATGCCTATAAATGTACCAACGTTGCCATTACAGGCGAAGGCGAGATAAAGGCAAAAATGGAGGTTTGGAAAGAATGGTTTGCACGCCCTAAGGCACACATGGAAAGCATTAAGAAACTGTATACCGATGCCTTTAATTATGTGCCTGTAGAGCAACGCCAAATGGTAAACGACACGGCACATTTACGACCGCAATTTGTACAGTTTAACCGCTGCGAAAATGTATTAATGCAGGGTATAAAGGTTACCAATAGCCCCTTCTGGACCATACACCCATACCTGTGTAAAAATGTAGTATTGCGCGATCTTAAGGTATATGCACACGGCCATAATAATGATGGTGTAGACCCGGAGATGAGCCAGAATGTACTTATTGAAGATTGCTATTTTGACCAGGGAGATGATGCCATAGCTATAAAATCGGGTCGTAACCCGGAGGGCTGGCGTTTAAAAACCCCGTCTAAAGATATTGTTATACGCAACTGTACCGTAAAGAACGGGCACCAGCTGGTGGCTTTGGGCAGTGAGCTTTCGGGCGGTATAGAAAATGTTTTTATAGATAATTGTACCGTTATAGATGGCGCAAAGCTAAACCACCTGCTGTTTATAAAAACTAACGAGCGCATGGGCGGTTTTGTAAAGAATATTTACATGAGCAATGTAAAATCAGGCAGGATAGACCTGGGGATACTGGGTATTGAAACCGATGTGTTATACCAGTGGAAAAACCTTGTACCCACAGTTACCCGAAAACTTACACCTATAGAAAATGTGTTTCTTACCAACGTAAGCGCTACCGATGTGAAGTTTGTGTCGCGTATACTGGGCCAAAAGGAACTGCCAATAAAAAACATCAGCCTTAAAAACGTAACGGCAACAGCCGTATCAGATAAACAGGATATTCACGAAAATGTTGTGAATTTTACAGCAAACTAAACGCTTATTCATTCAAAATAAACAACTGCCACACAGCAGTACTTTATTAATTATATTTATACCAATGAGATATTTTTATTTACTACTCAGTATAGTTTTTTTTCAACCGGCATATAGTGCCAACCCACTCGCTCCTGATAATTTAAGGAGCTGCGATAAGGTACAGCCCGTTGGAACCGATGAGCACCCGTTTTTTGGGTGGCATGTAAAAGATGCCGATGCTAACGAGATACAAACCGCCTACCAGGTTGTTGTCGCTTCATCTTCAGATTTATTAGTGCCTGAAAAAGCCGATGTTTGGGATACTAAAAAAGTGGCATCGCGCATGCAAAACTATATTTATTTTGGTGGGAAAAATCTTCTGCCGGGAACCCGTTACTACTGGAAAGTGCGCACGTGGGACAAGGACGGTAATGTAAGCCCGTGGTCGGATGCGGCGTATTTTGATACCGGTTTGTTTACTGCAAAAGACTGGGCCGGCGCACAATGGATAAAGCGCGATACTAAGGATGCAAATGATTACACTTATTTCCGCAAAACACTAAAAGTTGGCGCTAAAAAAGTAAAAAGGGCAACGGCATATTTAACGGCTTTTCATAATTATGAGTTGTATATAGATGGTAACTTAATAGGCAAGGGGCCGGGGTACCATTACCCGCAGTATGCCTACTATAATGCGTATGATGTTACTGCCTCGCTAAAAGCGCAAAGTACCTTTGCTGCCATGACGCACTGGTATGGCGGCGGGCAGGGAAGGGCAAAAGGCGATCGTGGCTTTTTACTAAAACTTATTGTAGAGTATACTGATGGCACAAAGGCAACTTTTGGTACCGATAATACATGGAAACACAAAGCGGTTGAAGCCTATGATCCCGCCAGTAAAGGCCGTAACCCGGGCGAAGGCATAGGGTATATTGATGTTATAGACAGCCGCAAGATAGAAACCGACTGGAACAAACCAACATTTAAGGACGCTTCATGGCAGCCTGCAACAGTATTGGGCGCACACCCTGTAGAGCCTTTTACCGGCGAACTTCAGAGTGACCTTACACGGTCTAAAGAAAAAAAAATAAAACCGGCTTCGGTAAAAAGTTTGGGTAAAGGTTCTTATTTAATAGACCTTGGTAAAGTATATGCCGGTATGCCGGAAATTGTTTTTGAAGGCGGTAAGGCAGGCGATACCGTAAGCATGCAGGGCGGTTTTGTGCTGAATGCCGATGGTACAGTTAACCCTAAAATTAATCAAAGCACTAATATGTCGTACTTTTTTGTGCTGAATGGCAAGAAAGCAACCTTTAGGCCGGAGCTGTATTTGGGCTACCGTTATTTGCAGGTTAATAACTCTCCTATGGTACTTACTACGGCAAATGCTAATTTTGTAGCACGCTATTTTGAGCTGGAACCGGAGAGGGCAAACTTTACATCGTCGGACAAAATGCTGAACCAGGTTTGGGACATGATGATACATTCCCTTACGTTAGGCGCACAGGAAGGTTTTGTAGATACGCCTACCCGCGAAAAAGGTGAGTTTTTAGGCGATGCTTTCAGCCAGGGGGTAGCCTCTATGCTGTCTATGGGTGAACGGTCTTTAAACCACAGGATGCTGCTGGAGTTTATAGATTCTCAGGATCAGTACTGGCCCGATGGGCGCATGAATGCCGTGTACCCTAACAACGATGGCAAGCGCGATATCCCTGATTTTACACAGCAATATTTATTATGGGCATGGGACTATTATATACAAACCGGTAATTTAGAATTTTTAAAGGCCAATTATGCCAAAATTAAAAAGGTTGCCACCTATGTAGATACGTATACGAATGCAAATACAGGCCTGATACATAATTTGGCAGGAGGTAAAGGGCCTTATGAATACGGGATTATAGACTGGCCGGCTACCATGCGTTATGGCTACGATATGACTACCGAAGCCCGCACGGTAATAAATGCGTATGCGTATGCCGATTTTACGGTGATTGCTAAAATTGCCGAGGTTACCGGCAACACGGCAGATGCGGCTATATTTAAACAAAAAGCAGAAGCCATAAAAAGTGCCTTTAATAAAAAGTTTATAAATGCAGACGGTGTTTATACCGACGGGCTCTTGCCTAACGGTACGCTAAGTACACACGTTTCACAGCATGCTAATATGTTCCCGCTTGCATTGGGTATGGTGCCACAGGCAAACCTAAAGGCTACGATAGCAGCAGTAAAGCAGCGTAAAATGAATGCCGGTATGGTAACTGTTCGTTTTCTTACCGAAGCACTGGGCGAAAGTGGCG
>Ga0247814_10001858_pt1 | contig 11998 bp, 11 predicted proteins | sample UWRJL179409R1_FD_179947 | JGI IMG/M metagenome (GOLD analysis project Ga0247814, IMG submission 179947) | Plant litter microbial communities from Arlington Agricultural Research Station in Wisconsin, United States - UWRJ-L179-409R-1 | ecosystem: Environmental > Terrestrial > Plant litter >...
AAGGTTTCTAGGACAGCGCCTGTCTCGACGAGGAGGGGAAACCGGTATTTCGTTGCCTTGAAGCCGTAGAGGTAGACGAGGAGGACACAATAGCCGATGCAGAGAGGGGATATATAGTGTAAACCGACTATGCACAATCGTATAAACCAGTATTCTGGCTTGGAGGTCCCGATCATGGCGGGGTATGGAGGACGACTTGTTGCTGAAGGGAAGCCACGTTGGCGATGAAAAGTTGATAATGTGGCGGTAGGAAGGAAAAGTCTTAGAATGAAGATGCGGTAGTTTTGATAAGATGCGTAGTTGAAGTAGTTGGGATAGAGAAGCGTTGGGATGATTCGGCCATACAACGTAGACCAGAGGATACAACTCTCAACAGTTTGGAAAGTTGAAGCTCGTACCATCCTTTTTTTATTTTCACATGTCAATAACCGCGGCATGACATGTGCATAATTAAAGTTTACAGTATCCTTGTCCTTACATAAGCTTTGTGCAAATTATACAGGGTTCTCCAGAATTCGGTTAACCCCTTGAAATTAGTATTCTACTGTAGCCACTTCAGGGAGTTTTACCCTTTCTACTTTGTTTAAAAAGTCTTGATCGGTGTATCAAAGGGTTAATTTATACACCTCATGAGTTTGCGAGACAGAGATGAGTCCCTTGCTGCTAGTTGAATATGTAGCCAGAGTAAAGCTCCATTGATTTGAAGAAACCAATTGTCTTGTCACAGACAATCAATCATACAAGGAGCCAGTAAGAAGTTTAAAGAATCGCACCTAGTAGCCCGAAGGGACATAGTATGTTGTTTCATTATAGTTTAGGCTTAAGACACAAGTTCAGTGATCTTGCTAGCCACTGGCTATATATCTATCTTGCCAAGAAGCCAGCATACCCTTGTACCGGTTCTCATCTGGATCTGCCTATGAATCCAACGAGAGATGACGACCTGAAAAAGTGACGGCCTATACCAGAGTAAAATTCCCGGTGGGCTCCTCTATCCGAGAGATTCAAAAACCAAAACTTGAAAACGGCGGTGAAGCCTGCTCGTGGATTATACTATTTCCCATAGATGTGCTAGGCCCTCTAGTAGAGATAGGCGGTCCAGATCCAGATACACCGTTGTGGACATCTCGAACAACTGGCCAGGGCTTGGAGTAGTAAACTTGGTCGAGAGGGCTCAGACTGGTTGAAGCATGGTGGCTATAAGATGACAACACTGTGCGGCGGTACCATTACGAGAGATTGCAGGCTAATACCGGTGCTAGCAGGTCGTAAACTCGGTATACTAACTAACGGATATCCCCAGGATTCATTGTTTAAAGTTGAGAAAGCTCCAGGCCTAGATATATTCCTCGCACTCTTCCCATGTCTGCACTACCTGCAATCTTTTCACCGAGTTGAATTCCATATTCGGAAATCCGGCATTAAATCTCAAAATCTTCATTTCGAAGAAAATCTTAGAATTCATTTGCCTGCATATAGTTATTTCAAACAAATATGGAACTTTAGGATTGCTCCACCGGCACTTTGATATTTATTTATTATTGAGATTCCGTAGGTACAATACCTATCAGTATGTCCCACCTTACAGTAGATCGAAAGATGCACTATGGCCAAGCCACAATATCATAAAGCAGGGCTATGGATGCCCCAGGTACTTGCAGCACAGCACAGCACAACAAACTCATAATCTTAATGTTATCTTTAATATATGTGGCACCACATGAGGTGTCCAGCTTTCTCACACATTGAACATATTTAGTATGATATATACACCGTATGCATTCGTCTCTAGAAGGCTCTGGCAAAACATTACCTCCTTATCTTCTTTAATCGACTTCAGCTTGTGAAATTTAGTCCCGTCATTGCAGTACCTCGAGGAATCAGTAGTTTTGGAACTTGGTGCAAATAGCTCGACAAGCAGCGGGTTTCTGGCATTGAGTAAAGTATTTCCTGGATTGACCGAAATAATGATGCAAGATCCACTGAATTTCTGATGAACGTAAATTAGTGTGGACCAAAAAGCTAATTATTGGACATATCGTTCTTAGTGCTCACTCAGTTTAGAAAGAATGACCCCAGAAGTTCTGAACCCATGGCCCACAACAAGCGGGGACAACATAGTGTAGTATCAATGAGATATTCTGTTGATATCATCGAAAAACCATTAAAATTGAGCCGTTTCCTTCCAGGAAGGGAAAGAAGCTGCCCACATAAAGAGAACATTCACCTATTCTTTTTGGTCTAATTCAGCAGACATTTAAGCTGTTTCAAAGATCTGGCGAAGCGTGCAAGTATAGCATTTTCTTGGCGACGTGCTTCCGAATATTGCTACATGCTGTTGCTAATTAAGTTGCCCATTCGGTTTTAAGAGGCTTCAGTTGTTCTATTGGAAACTAGGGGAAAATAATTCCAGCCAGTTATCAGTACTTATGCTTTCGGTGATCGTTCTCGGTGCTGTGATTTTGGGATGTAGCACTTCATTTAATTATGTGCTAGGTTAGAGCTACTGTTTTAGGATGAGAATCAGTCAACCATACCGAAATCACTTCTCGATCAAAGCTATGACTTCCAAAATCTCAAAAGTCGAACTCGCTAAAACAAGGGGCTTATCACGTGTAATTAATAATCCCGTGACTTGTATCTAATTTAGCTTATAACCATGAATACCAAGTATAAATTCCCAATATCGTGAGATTCTTCGCAAAGGTCTATGGGGGTGTTTACACAGTGAGTTGGTGTTGTTGAAGCAAGAGCCTAGACTAAAGGGTACACACCTACGTCAGCTTATTCTTGGCTCCCACGTTGGCTGGTCAGCATCTTCCATTTGATTGTGTTTATTCTTCACTCTTCTGGGCACTGCACACTGCAATTTCAAGGATTCGCGTATCCGCCTTGGAAACCTGCATACCTTTCCAGTCTCGTAACAAATTCTCCAGCTGCCGAATAAGTTTGGTGAGAGGAGGGCTACCCTACCCCGCCGTACCCCGCAGACCTTTTGTATATCCTATGCTGTGCCAATCGGTCGTATCTATCGACCAGCATAGTAATTCTTAGTCTGGGAGCAAAGAGTTTGGGCGACGAAGTAACGTGGTATGCAATTCCCGATACCGGTCTAAGAAAGAAGTCATGACGGGTCTTCTTAAACTTCCACACTTCTGTCTTCAAACATGGAGTTCTGAAAACCTTCAGAGCTGGCTACCGACATTTCCCGCTATGCCTGCATTCTCATTAAGGTTAATTGGGAATTTTTTTATTGCAAGTCAGGTGGTAGTGCATTTGGATGCATCCGAGCAATCAAGGAATATTGACATTCTGAACTATGTTGACCCATTAATCGGAACAACCGAAGGAGGTGAGATGTGAACACATCTTCTTGGAAAACCAAACTGAGCTGTTTGATAGGCCATGTATTCGCAGGAGCAAATCTTCCCTTTGGAATGGCAAAAGGTGGCCCAGATGTAAACGACCCTGATGAGAAGCAAGGTGGCTTTGCAACTGGCGATACCGAAATCACGGGCTTCTCGCACATGCATGATTCCGGCACGGGAGGAGTCAGTATATTTTCTTTGAGTTAAAACGGGCAACTAATATAAATACATAGGCACCATCATTAGGAAACTTCCCTTTCTTCGTACACACGGGATGTCCCGGAGATGACATTAACAACTGCAAATTCTCGAAAGGAGCACGTGCTTCAAAGTGGAAGCAGGAGTCTGTTCAAGCATCTCCTGGATACTTCTCAGTTACTTTAAATACATCAATCCAGGTAGAAGTGACACCAAAAGAACATTCTGTTTTATACCGAATCACATTTCCAAGAAATGAGACAAACCTTGAATCCGATGACGACTCAGCCCTCCCATACAAGCCCATGATATTTTTCGACCTGACAGATTTACCAGAAAGTCGCACTTATGGTTCAATGTCAGTTCTGAAAAAACCTGATGGCACAGTTCGATTCTCAGGAAATGGAACATTTAACCCGTCATTTGGCCTTGGGTCTTATAACGTAAGTCTTTTCCTATTTAGATAATTCAAATCTAAGCTTCCTATTAAATACGTAATTATTATTTCCAACTTAACCTTTAAGATGACACTGAGTAGGAACTATACGCTAACAAGTTTATTATTAGGCATACTTCTGCGCTGATACTGTTGGAGAAGTGGAAGAGACTGGCGTCTTTATGAACAGCCGTGCTGGAAAATGGCCTGATGGTGTGGAACAAACTGTGTTTATTGGACCGAATGGAAATGAACCCCCAATTTCAGCAGGCCGCTATGCAAAATATCTCACTCCAAAAAGGGAAACCCAGGGAGATCAGATTTTCTTACGTGCTGCGATGTCTTTTCAAAGTATTGATCAAGCTTGTAAATGGAGTGAAGATGAATTTGCTTGGACTGGGGTCCCAGAAGCCATGTTCGCCAAAGCCAAAAAGGAAGCTGAAGATATGTGGAGAGAAAAACTTTCCGTGATCGATATCGACACGACAGGTGTTAGTAATGAGTTGATTACTGTCTTCTGGTCAGGAACGTACAGGACAATGATATCACCACAAGATATGTAGGCATATCACTCTTCCAAAACATATGCATTGAGGACATGAAAGAAACTGATAATGCTTGGTAACAGGACTGGGGAGAATCCTCTTTGGGATAGTGAAGAGCCCTATTATGATTCTTTCTATTGTATATGGGACTCGTTCAGAAGTGTTCATCCTCTTCTAACGATACTTGATCCCAAAAGTCAAACAAAGATGGTGAGAGCATTAATTGATATTTACCGACACGAAGGTAAGTCTAACAGCAATGGCTTACAAAAGTTTATATTGATAGTTTGGCAGGATATCTTCCTGATTGTCGAATGTCTCTTTGCAAAGGATTCACTCAGGGTGGATCGAATGCTGATATTGTACTGGCGGACGCTTTTGTGAAGGGACTCACGGATGGCATCGATTGGGCTACAGGTTATGAGGCAGTGGTAAAGGATGCTGAAGGTATATTCTCTTGGGATATCAATTCATTGGACTGGGTGGCTAACTATTAACAGTCCAGCCTCTTGACTGGGCTGTCGAAGGTCGCGGAGGTTTGACTTCATGGAAAACTCTTGGTTATATTCCCACCGATGACTTTGACCCATATGGAGGCGGACCATTTACGAGATCTATCTCTCGAACTGTAGAGTATGCATACGATGACTTCTGCATTGCCCAGATGGCAAAAGCCCTTGGTCATCCAGAAGATGCAGAGAAATATTTACAGAGATCGGATAATTGGAAAAATATGTACAAAGAGGACCAGGTTTCTTTTGTCAGTAACACCACAGATCATCCTAACTCTACTATTGATAGTGGGTTCGTTGGATTTCTTCAAGTTCGTTACTTGAACGGCACTTTCGGCTTCCAAGATCCATCTCTTTGTTCTCCTCTCTATAACTTTACTTCTTGTTATTTGAACCCTAATGGCCACGAAACGTACGAGGGAAGCTCATGGATGTATACTTTCTTCGTCCCACAAGATATGAGCACACTCATTACTACTCTTGGTGGCCCAGAAACATTTGTCAAACGACTACAGTACCTTCATACTTCCGGACTGTTGTATATTGGTGATGAGCAAGCTTTCCTTCCAGTCTTCCAATTCCATTATGCGGGACGACCAGGGTTGTCTGCTTATTTTTCACATTTCTACATTCCAAGCCAGTTCAATGCTTCTAGGAATGGCATCCCAGGAAACGACGATTCGGGAGCGATGGGTTCCTTCACGACTCTAGCTATGATGGGTCTTTGGCCAGTTGCTGGACAAAATGTATACTTAATCACCCCGCCTTATTTCTCGGAAGTCAGTGTTCGGAATAATTTGACTGGGAATGTGGCTACGATTCGAAATGTTGGATTTGACCCGAAATATGAGTCTATCTATATTCAGAGTGCGAAACTGAATGGAGTGAACTATTCGAAGAATTGGATCACGCATAATTTCTGGACGGAGGGTGGATTGCTTGAGTTGGTGTTGGGAAGGAATGAATCACAGTGGGGGACGAGGGATGCGGATCTGCCGCCAAGCTCGTCGACAAGCTGGTGAACCCACAGAGTAGTATATTTAAATGTCCTTTTCAACACGCAGTTCTCGATGGAGGATAATGGAGGATAATTGAGGGTATTGTAGATGATCAGATATAGCGATTTGATTGAAAGGAAATAAGATGTCATTCTAGATTTCCAGAGCCTTGTTAACTTGATGTCAAAGACAAATCTTGGCATATCAATGTTAAACTCCACCAACCTCCAGTATAAGATCGGACTCTCTTGAAAGTACAATGTCGTTTATAAATCCAGATACGGTACTTGTATACCTTCTCTTTGTTGTTTTTTTATTTGTGTGGGCAAAAGCATTAAGTGAGGCTTAGTCCTTCGTATTGTTCTTATTCGTGCTCTTTGTGTTTAGAACATCTCAATTTGTACTTCTATCTTGATATTCTCTCTTTTGAATTTTCTCACACTCATCACATTTCTGTTTCATCATAGAGTTCATTCAATTGCTTATTTCCGTTATTCCAGTTCCTGTGCTAATCATGAGGCCGGTTGAGAAAATGACAGCCGATCACGATATCATCATTATTGGTGCTGGCATATGTGGAATTAATTCAGCATATCACGTACAGACTGAGCTGCCACACTATAGCTACATAATCTTAGAGAGTCGTAACGCAATTGGAGGAACGTGGGATTTGTTTCGGTACCCAGGTGTCCGTTCAGATTCGGATCTGTTCACATTAGGCTTCTACTGGAATCCCTGGAAGTCCGACGAACTCATAGTTGAAGGCCAAGCTATACAGAATTACATCAAAGAGTCCGCTGAGAATTTTGGGATCGCTCAGAAGATTAGGTTTCGTCACCGATTCTTGAGTGGAGATTGGAACTCTGATCGCCAACGATGGGCTTTGACGATTGATAAAGAGGGCGAGACCCAGGTGTTTACGGCAAAGTTTCTCATAATGTCTACCGGGTATTTTGATTATGATGAGCCGATGAAAGCTGTCATACCGGGAATTGAGAACTTCAAAGGCAAGCTGGTCCATACCCAGTTTTGGCCCCAAGACTTGGATTACACAAACAAGAATGTGGTCATTATCGGAAGCGGTGCAACTGCCATCACACTATTGCCAGCCATGGCCGAGAAAGTCTCCAGTATTACCATGCTTCAACGTAGTCCTACTTATATCATTAGCCGAACAAGGATAGATTCTCATGCGACGATCTTGCAAAAGTACCTGCCTATTTGGCTGAGTGGTCAAATTATCCGCTTCAAATACATTGTGCTTAGTTTGATAATGGTATATCTTTGCGTGTTATTTCCGACCTGGATGAGGAAGTTACTTAGACACCACAACGAGAGATTGTTACCCAAACATATTGCCCACAATCCCCATTTTACTCCACTTTACAACCCATGGGAACAACGAATGTGTGTCTGTCCGGATAATGACTTTTTTGATGCCCTTTACAGTGGAAAAGCGCATGTGGTAACGGACTCAATCGAGGCTGTCATGGAGAACGGGATCCGGACGAAACATGGTACGCTGCTAGATGCCGACATTATTATCACTGCTACTGGTCTCAAACTTCAGTTATTTGGAGGAGCTCGCATTCTTATCGATGGTAAAACAATAGATATGTCAAAGAAGTTTTTCTGGCGCAGCTCATTTGTGCAAGATATTCCAAACGCTGTAGTTGTCATCGGCTCTATGCATACCTCTTGGACTTTGGGTGCTGATATCACTGCTTCACAAGTATGCAGGATATTGAAAAATATGGAAACAAACAGGCTGTCATCAGTGGTACCGAAAGTTTCGCAAGGCGTCAAACTGGAACCGATCAAAGTTCCTGAATCTGCCTCGACATATCTGAAGCGAGGCATAACCGATTTACCAAAGACGGGTGATAAAGGACCGTGGATGGGAAGAATGGGCTACATCAGTGACCGCTGGTCTACTGACTATGGCTCATTCTCTGGTATGGTCAAGGAATTGAAATTCGTAAAGGAAAATTTTGGTAAGTGATTGGCTTCAGCTTTGCGCAACGTCGGTAACGGTTAGTATGGAAATATAATTATGGGGCGCAAATATGTACATTCCAGTTCTAGTCTAACTACATATAAATACACTTTTATAAATACACTTTTATAAATACACTTTATCACACAATATAACGGATAGCCAGGGGCTGTTTTCAGGGGGGTTTAGACACTGTTTTTAATGGCCTCCTAACCAATTTGTAGCTAACCGAGCACCCGCCACCTCTGCACAAACCTTTCCAACCAGGCTCCGTCCTCATATTTGGCCGACAGCTTCTTGACGCAACCTCTCTCAAGATGCCATCTCCTCCAACCTTCTCTCACCATATGGAGCTGGCCATTACGAAGCAGCAAACGCGCCTTCTGGGCCCGCTTGCTGCTCGCTCACTGCTCATGATGGATTCAAAGCGTACAGTACTCTCGTTTCCCTTCCTTCCATTTCGCTCCTTTTACTCTTACCATCGACTTTTGCATCCTGCATCCCTCCTGATTCCCCTGTCCCAACATAGCTCTCGTGCTAACCGGCATTTTAGTTGCTCTACTGCAACGATTATCGCCTCCACCAGGACACAGTCGTTGTGACCTGCCATCTCGTCACCCTTAGAAATCTTGCATAATTATACGGCCGTATCGAAACGGTAAAGCCAGCCTATCTATTGACAATGGGACGGATAGCCCGAGCGAATCTGACACAGACAACATATTTGAATGCATTGATAGTAAAGCTGACAAATTAAGTGATACTGATTCAGAGAGCTCTCTAAAAGAAGTCCATAGTAAGACTAATAACAACAACATGCTTTTCGACGATGAAATACGACACCCACCTGAATACTATCTTATCACATCAGCTAGTCTCGATGTCGGAACATTTCGGCAACGTCGTTATAGCTCGAAAACGCAGGGTCGCATTGAGTGGGTCAAAGAACATTATAATCGGTATATATATAGTATAGACCGACGCTGCTGCCACGCTCCGCTAATAGGATATTGCATCTAAGTACTGTACCTTCATCGGACAACATCTGAATCAATGTTTTTAAAAGGTCTTAGCCAACTTTCTTTACAGCTTGCTATCCTAGGTCTGTGACTAGCGACGAGAAGAAATAGATACAGACACCCTGGAATTAAACATATCAACGCGCTATAAAAAGTCTGAAGGTGGCACCTAATGCTTTATCAGCTTGAGATAAACAAAGGATTGATAATCTTGTTCAGGTTCAAGGTCTAGATATAAGTTTCCGATGTCTTAAGCATCCTTTTTTATAATGTAGCTGCTTGCTGATAGATTGTAGGTCTTAAAGGTTGTTGCGATAGAAAAAAGGCTCGACAACAGAAAGCGGGAAAGTGTAATAATATATGTTGAAGATTTGGCTGATTTTGCTTGTATGCTTTTGAAAACAAGCAAGATAACCTTTCAGCTAGGCTAGTTACGAGTTCAGCTAATCATCTTTTGACTGCTTGAGGGCATTACGAAGAACCGCCTAGAGGCGCCAGTTTAACTACGGTATCGACACTTTTGGTTAAATTTAATTCGAGGTTTATAATAGTCCTCGCCAGCGACTCTTTATTAAGCTGACTCCCTTAACTATAAACCGTAGCGTTGTTGAGAGATCTCGCCAAGCTCGAGAAATCTTCACTGACCAGACGCCCGGACTTGACCTACGACCAGATTCCGTGGCGACGTCTGACGGGAATGCTTGGGTTCAGATTCTTGGGGCATGTGTCTTTCGATTTGATCTGGGACATAAATATATAGCTGCCACATTGACGCCTCTTCAACTGCAAGCGCGTTTGCTACTTATCAAGTGGATAAGCCATAGAGTTCATAAATCAGATTCTCCTGGAATCATTCTGATACTGCTGATAAATTAATTTATCTATAAATAGCGAAGCACAGGTTTTATACATCTATTTATCTGAGTTAATAGCCGAAGTAATTACCCTTTTGTTGCTACTAATTAATTACATTTCCATATTCCCCTTTCATAACTACTGGTACAAGACATATATTAGAGATGTGCTACAAGAATTATCAGATACTGCATAATTCTACAATAACTTATAAGCATTTGTATAGTTGACATTTCAGCATTGAAAAGTTAATTCTCTTGAAGAATAAAAAAGTTTACAAGCATGATAAGAGTAAAGCGAGTTATTCGAGAATCCAACTACTATTACCACAGTCCAGCTCCGAAACGATTTCTTTATATCGACCATTTGCCTTTCAAAGGGTTCAAATCTCGTAAATTGCCCTTGGTACACCATATATCGCGGTCAAGAGTCAACGGGTGCGGTTCCTATCTTGGTGATCCACCAAGCTCGAAAGGGATCGATAACCTCCTCCCGCTTCGCAACTTGAACACCGCTATATCATTGTTAGAAAAGGGCAGTTGTTATTTTCATTTAAATATTCCTTACTCTTCTCTTGAGGAGATCATATTTGCGGTAGGCAGAGCCACGGCTGATGTGAGCATAAGGGCCACATAAGTATATACGGAGGCACGCATAGCTGATCAAGTGTTTTCTCGTAGGCCAGAAAATAATTTGTTCGAAGAGGAATTTAATGGCTTGTTATGGGCTAGAAAACCAAACTATCAAAGGGAGTTTCTGGGGCTTATCTGGACCTAAATATCTTTTCGGTATGACTTGATAAACCTTCCCAATTTCCAAATCGGGTGCCTGTTAACTTGTAATTAATCACCCCTGCACGACACCTCCAGTTACAGACACAGCATATGCAAAGCAGTTTTTTTCTTTCTCAGGCTAAATGTGTCAAACGTTACATTTACTAGGATAATAGGCACTCAAGAATCGGGTTCACGCCTTGCTGAAACTTCATGTATTCATCCCAGTAGTATGAAGAGCAAGGAGCATTTAGGATATAACTCTGTATTTAGAAGGTATCAACACCCAAACACTAGTATTTCCCAACTGTCTCTTAACGCAATTTTTGGTAGCCATGTCATCGCTTGAGGCAGAACCATTTCTCCATGGAGAAGAAACAAACGTTTCTATTTCAACTAAAATTCAACCTACGCGACGTTTTTGGGAGAGCTCAGCCTTAAAGTTTGGTGGTCTTGTCGCGTACACGATTCTCGTTAGCCTGGCGGCTGCCTATATCTTTCATGGGGGCCAAAACGAAGGTCAAGCAGTAATTCGAGGTATGCTAAATCTTTGACGATCAATATGCAAGAGCTGATACCTGCAATATGGTCTAGGTTTTGGCGGCAATTATTTCGCACATAAGGCCAAACTGTTCATCCCAACTACCGAAAGTAACTATTCTGGAGAACCCAACCCTGATAAAGATGCGGCGTGGAAGCAGCTCGTCAGCCAGCAGATGATTCACCTCACATCTTCCGAGGTACGCCGCAGCGGAATATCAACGATCCCATTGCAAGAGAGCCTAGGTTTCCTGGCCACTACAACCCTCTGGCACGAATTACACTGCATTGTAACTTTGCTCATCACCGGCAATACGAAAACCTGCTGACATTTTAACCAGTGGTACCTGAGGGAAGCACTTTACCAAGACTACTATCATCTCAACACAAGTGCAGAGGAGGCACGAATACGCGTAACGCACTCTGGTACGCGTCTTGCATCTGTACTACCCCTTCCCATGGAAATCAATGCTCACTACGAATAGATCATTGCCTGCATATGCTTCAGCAATCTAATGTGCTCGGGCGACGTTTCTCTGTTAGTGCTGAGTTGGGAACAAGGGAAAGACCGTCCCACCATCCAACCATCATCGCTCCCACATGATTGTGTTGATTGGGAGCAACTAGAAAGTATAGTGCAGGCACGAGTTATACCAACAAATGAGGTGCTAAATCTCAAGAATCCTCTAGGATCTTTGTAACGTAGAGTATAAAGAATTCAATTAGCAGAATTATCCCAATGTATGTCGTTCTTAGCT
>Ga0247814_10001860_pt1 | contig 11993 bp, 10 predicted proteins | sample UWRJL179409R1_FD_179947 | JGI IMG/M metagenome (GOLD analysis project Ga0247814, IMG submission 179947) | Plant litter microbial communities from Arlington Agricultural Research Station in Wisconsin, United States - UWRJ-L179-409R-1 | ecosystem: Environmental > Terrestrial > Plant litter >...
GGAAGTGAGGTTGTCTACTAAATTTGCAGTGGGAACACCATTTAGCCAGGTTCTGATGGAACTACCAATACACTCAATTCTGTATTTATTCCAGGTATCTTTCTTAAAAGCATTTTGCCCTGCGGGATTAATGTCCATCGGGTACAACCATCCGCGTCTTGCTTCATCATAAAGTCCACCGCTCCACTTGCGATCAGATGGATCTACTTCTACCTGATATCCATGAACTCGGCCATTTTGATAGTCCGAGCTGCTCTCACTTCTAATCTGTATTCCCGAATTCATAGAATTATCTACTAACAGTTCCAGTTCGAGGATAAAGTCCCCATAATTCTTTTCTGTCGCGAGGAAGGAGTTCGGTTCGTTTGAAACTGTTGTTCCGATAATTTCTCCATTTGCGATGGTATAGCTGGCTTTTCCGTTCAACTGTTTCCATCCTTGCAAATCCTTGCCATTGAAAAGATTTTGCCATTTTCCGGATTGCGCCTGTAGCCCATGCGGTACGGAACCAGCCAACAATGCAGCTAAAATTAATAATTTTGTAGTTTTCATTATATGTGTTGTCGATGATTTTATCTCGCAGCAGAATTGATCTGGCCAAACTCTTTAGCTTGTTGATTTAATGTTTCCGCTTTGACTTGCTCATTTGTCGTGATCAGCATTCTGTAACGAAAGGTAACTGTCTGGCCCGGATTAAGCTTGAGGTTAAGCTTTTCTTTTCCACTACTGAAGACTTCCTGTCCAAGTGGATTGGCTGCAAATAGCCCATAATCTCGGGCGTGCCAATAGGTTGGGTATCCCGGGTTTTTAGGGTGGTCTATAATGGCAACAGATAGGGGACTGCCTTTTTTAGTTCCGGAAAGCAGACACCAATTTCCTCTCGTTGCCCAAACGGCGACACCAGTTTTACCCTCACTTGTCAGGTAATTTCCACTCGCACCGTTGCCCGATGCCTCTGTTTTTGTGATATTTCCATGGCTGTCTGTAAATTCCTCCACTTTATCTGATGGAAATTCGAGCTCCTTGGTCACCCGTAGACCTAACATTCCATCTTTTATATCTTTAAACCTTACCGTGTCTCTTTGAGCGGTTAAAGTCGTAATCCTGTCAATCGTTCTGGTGTTTTCGGTTCCGCTAAATTCAAAGCGAGTCTCTTCTTTTAGTAAAACGTCTTTCTTCTGATTTTCCCAATTCGCAGTATAGGTAAGGATACCGGTCTTGTTATCACTTTTAACTTCCCCAACTTTTACATTTCTAATCCACCCAAACTTAGCCTTACGTTCTTGAGGGATTGCATAAGAGTTATTCCAGAAATCAAGGCCGTTAACGCTTTCGTAGTTAAGCCAGTATCCCACATGATGTGGATGATCTGTACGCTCTCCATCCCGGCTATTCAATGGAAAGCCTCGCGTAACAATGGAGCCATTAGCACCAACAATTGGATATAATACTGGCTTCTCCAGATTGTCAGGGAATATTAAGCTGGTAAAAGGTTTCCCGTCAACCATAACAGCAACGCTGTTGTCTGTTTTGCTGGAGACAAGTTTAACACTTTTTGACTGGGCCATGGACTGCAACGTGAAACAACAACAGGCTAGAATTAATATTTTGTTCATGATACTTGGTTATACCGTTCCGCTACGTTCTGTAATGTTTGAATAAATATACCCTTCTTTAGGTATAATCTGTTCACGAATATCCCTTTACAATCGAAAAATTACGAAAACGATTGCGGCCATATGAAATGGATGTCGGTAATAACTCTTATTATTGTACCTGAATTTCCCCTTGATGAAACGCAAAAAGTTCCTTTCACTTTTACTTGCTGTCGGTGCAACGTTACCTGCTTTAGGAAGTATAGAAAAAGAACAGCATTCAGGACTATTTTCGGCCTCCGCATTTAAAATACCACCTTATCTCAAACCAGGTGATACCATTGGTATAACAAGTCCGGCGAGTTATATATCCATGGAGGAGATTCAACCCTCAGTGAAATTAATGGAAAGCTGGGGATTTAGAGTAGAAATAGGGAAATCAGTCGGACAAAGAGAGTTTACCTTGGGAGGTAGTGATATGGAGCGTGCGGAAGACTTCCAGCGGATGCTTGATAACCCAGATATTAAAGCAATTATGTGCGCCAGGGGAGGCTACGGTGTAGTGAGAATCATTGACTCGCTTGATTTTCATTCTTTCAAAAGGCATCCAAAATGGATCATAGGTTTCAGTGACATCACCATGCTCCACACACACATCAACAGTAAATATCACATTGCAACCCTGCATTCGAAGATGTGCAATAGCTTTCCATCTGTTTGGGAACAGGCTACGCCAATGCAAATCGAAACGATACTATCCATCCGCCAAACCTTAACTGGTGAACCTGTAAAATATACTTCCCAGCCCTGTTCCTATAACAGACCGGGCAAAACAGAGGGAGTATTAGTTGGTGGCAACCTTAGCCTGATTGAAACGGCAGCAGGAAGTACTTCTGATCTGAATACAAAAGGCAAAATCCTTTTTCTGGAAGATACCAAGGAACAGCTGTATAGTATAGATAGAATGCTATGGAATTTGAAGCGAACCGGTAAATTAGACCGGCTAAAAGGATTAATTATTGGTGGCTTCAAAATAAAGGAAGATACCCCTGGAGATGAATTTGGTAAAGACATTTATGAACTCGTCAACGAAAAAGTAAAGGATTTCAATTATCCGGTATGCTTTGATTTTCCAGTTGGCCATCAGGTAAATAACTATGCGCTAAAATCTGGCTGCAACCATATTTTAATGGTTGAAAAGGGAGGAGGGTCGCTTGTCTCTATCTAGCTCAGCTTTTATCAAATTGTCTCAGCTAACTGGACAAATTCAAGAAGTGTTGGACAACGTTTTCGCGAAACAGACTTTTTGGGTGATTGCAGACGTGACCAACTATACCTATAAATCACAATCAAATTACCATTATTTTGAACTTGTTGAGAAGGACACCGCTTCTTCAAAAATAATTGCGAAGATCGCTGGAAGAGCCTGGGGAAATGCATCTCTGAATATTGTAAACTTTGAGAATGCAACTGGGCAAAAGTTTAAAAATGACATCAATGTCTTGATCCAGGTTTCTGTTCAATATAGCTCTTCATTTGGATTGCAATTGAACTTATTAGACATCGATACGAACTATACCTTGGGTTTGTTTGAACAACAACGGAAGAACACGTTGGAGAGATTGCTGAAAGACAACCCGGACTTCATTCAAAAAGTTGGAGAGGAGTATGTCACTCGAAATGGATCTTTGAAATTCGCTAAAGTCATTCAGAAAATTGCAGTGATATCATCTGAGACTTCTGCCGGATACCATGATTTCAAACACACGTTGATGACCAATCCTTTTGGCTATCATTTCGTGATACACAATTATTTTACATTGGTTCAGGGTGAGGTAAATTCAGCTCAGGTACTCGCTAAGATGATCGAAGCTTACCAATCTGATTCCGGATATGATGCACTGATCATTATCCGCGGTGGTGGTGCCCAGATGGACTTCCTTATTTTCGATAATTATGAACTGAGCAGGGCAGTAGCGAAATTCCCAATACCGATCATTACCGGAATAGGACATCAGAAAAACGAAACTATCGTAGATTTGATGGCAAATACAGCGACAAAAACACCCACTAAGGCCGCTGAATTCATCATTGCGCACAATCGATCCTTTGAAGAATCTATAGTGAGTCTGCAAAAAATGATGCTCATCAAGACACTTCAGGTACTGGCACAACAGAAAGAAAGACTGGGGCAACTAAATAACATCGCCGCAAACTCCACCAAAGACCTGTTGCATAAATACCATAAAGATATTTTAAGTCTCTCCGGATCTATATTACTCAACCCGAGAATCATCTTATCAAACAAGGCTCAGGATATAAAAAATGTGATCGCTAACCTGAAATCATTCAACAAATCCTTCTTAAATAATCAACGCGGTCAAATCTCCCATTTTCAAGCTGTTGCCAGAATGATGAGTCCGCAAAACATATTAAACAAGGGGTTCGCGATCATTAAAACCGATAATAAAATACGGAATAGTGCTGAGGACATCGAAAAGGGGGATCAAATAACAGTGGTCTTTGCAGAGACAGAAATTAAAACAATTGTACAATCTAAATCAACACACGATGGAAGAGAATTTGACCTATGAGGCAGCTTACAAAGAGCTAACGGAAATAGCTTATGATATTGAAAACGAATCCGTTTCCGTTGATATTTTAGCGGATAAAGTCAAGCGTGCTTCCGTTCTGATAGGGTACTGTCAGACCAAACTAAGAAATACAGAAACGGAAGTCAATAAGATTATAAAGCAAATGGAGAACAACAGCTAGAGCCAACCGTTTGCCTTATACCAGGCTACGGTTGTTGAAACGCCTTTTTCCAGATCATACTGAGGTTGATAACCTAGGTCATCTTGAATATGATAAATGTCGCAAGCCCAATTTACAGCAGTAAGCTCTGCCATCTTTTCTTTATTTAAAGTTGGCGCATCTTTACTCCGGGCGTATACGAGCTCCATTACAGTGGCTAACAAGCTAACTACCGCCACTGGAAGGTGAAATTTAAAGGTCTTTTTGGCTAGTGCTTTCTTAATGAACAAGGCAAGTGCATATCGATCGTAGATCCTTCCATCGGAAACATTATACTGCTTTCCCACTACCTTTGAAAAAAGAGCCTGTACAATTATTGCCGCCAGATCAACTACATATACAAAACTGAGCTGCTGTTTAAAACCTCCTATATGGGGCTCTAAACCTTTATTTAGGGTGTTAAATAAGATATAAAGATCTTTTTCCCTGGGACCATAGACGGCGGTAGGCCGAATGGTTATTAGCGGCAAATCTGGAATTTCAGACAGGTACTTTTCAGCCAATACCTTACTTCGCCCGTAGCTCGTAACCGGATTTGCTACCGAATCATCCTGCAGCACATGGTCGAAATCTGGTAAAGGACCAATTGCTGCCAAGCTACTTACAAAAACGAACTTCTTAACCTTGTAGTTTGCTGTGCTTACCGCAAGTCCCAAATTCTTTGTGAATTCTGCGTTGACTTTATCGTAGGCGGACTGTTCCTTGGCTTTTGTAACTCCTGCGGCATGAATAATATATTCAAACTGGTGATCTTCCAGCACTTTTTTAAGTTCATGTACCGAATTGAAGTTTAAAATAACGTAAGAGAGGTTGAAGGACGCTAGATGTTCGGTCTGACTACCTGAACGCACTGCTGCATAGACCTGAAGCCCTGCAGACAACGCCTGTTCAATTAAATGATATCCAACGAATCCTGTGGCACCTGTGATGAGTACCTTTTCGCTCATATACTTTTCTCGAAGATCCTGTACTTTTTATAAGGATCGCCTTTAATTGCAATGATTGCATTGTTGACGAGATCATTGTGTTCCAATGTCCAGCCAGCTTCTGCATATTTCAGGCCTTTCTCACGATAAGCCTTAATGATACGTGCATAAATGCAGGCCTCAATTCCCATCTTGCGATAACCGTCAATTACACCTAAAAGAAGAATTCTGATACCAGTCACCTTACTCTTACCCAACAGCAATTTAAATATACCGGTAGGAAGCAGACGGCCCTTTTTAATCTTGATTTGAATCTGATTCATATCAGGAATAGCAGCACCAAATCCAACCAACTTGCCATCTTTTTCGGCAACCAGGCAAAAGTCCTGATCCAGTACCAATTTTAAATCTTTAGCTTGATAATCGAACTCTTCATCGTTCAGCGGAACGAATCCTGTGTTTTTATCCCAGGCTTTGTTATATACTTCCCTTAAGCTGGCAGCCTCTTCTTTAAATTTCTTCAAGTTAATCTTGCGAATCGTAATCCCATTTCTGGTCAAACGTTCTTCCAATCTACCCAAAAGCTTAACAGAACGGTCGTCATAATCATCACCGGTAAATCTCCAGGCAATAAGGTCTACTTTCTTTTTCAAACCTGCATGCTCCAACAGAGAAATATAATATTCCGCGTTGTAGGGCATCATCACTACTGGAGGGGAGTCAAATCCCTGAACCAGTAGTCCACAACTTTCGTTGGTGGAAAAGTTTACCGGGCCGATCAGCGTTCCGGTCACGCCTTTATCTTTAAGCCAATCTTCTGCCGTTTTAATAAGCAGATTCGCAGCCTCCTGGTCATTTATGCAGTCGAAAAATCCAAAGAAACCATCATTCGCGTTGTTCAAAGCATTGTGACTGTTGTTAAGAATCGCCGCGATGCGTCCAATTACTTTTTCTCCATTATAAAGCAAAAAACACTGCAATGAAGAGTGTTTATGGAATGGGTGTGTAGTTAATAAATCTCGCTGCGCAATGAATAATTCCGGAACGTAGTTTGGATCTCCGGCGTACAGGTCGTGTGGGAAATCAATAAAGGTTGCTAATTGTTTCTTGCCGCTTACAGCAACGATTTTTTTCATGAAATGCTAACTTGCGAAATGGTGTGACCCTGAACCTGTTTAGCTGCTGCTGTCAGTTTCTCAACGGCTTCTTCAATCTGTGCGAATGTGTGAGTTGCCATGAGCGAAAATCTGATCAGTGAGGAGTCTGATGGTACCGCAGGAGATACCACCGGGTTTACAAATATGCCGTTGTTACTAAGTATGTTTGTAATCAAAAATGTTTTGTCGTTATCTCTGATGTATACCGGAATAATCGGACTGTCTGTGTGCCCAATGTCAAAGCCAGCATCAACCAATAGTTTTTTTGCATAATTGGTGTTTGCCCATAATTGATCGATACGCTCAGGTTCAGACTCTATGATGTCTAATGCCGCAATCACACTTGCAACAGCTGCAGGTGGCATACTTGCACTAAACATTAATGATCTCGCACGGTGCTTAACAAATTCGATTGTCTCTTCTGTTCCTGCGATAAACCCTCCCAGTGAAGCAAGTGATTTACTAAACGTACCCATAATAAGATCGACTTTATCAGTCAATCCAAAATGCGATGCAGTACCAGAACCATTCATTCCGATAACTCCAAGACTATGTGCATCATCCATCATGATGTTGGCGCCGAATTCATCAGCTATTTTCACGATTTCAGGAAGGTTCACTAAATCGCCTTCCATACTAAAGATTCCATCCGCTACAATTAGCTTCGCTGCATCTTCAGGTAATCTGCTCAATTTCTTGCGCAAATCATCCATATCGTTATGTGCATATTTTATAGATCTCGAGAAAGATAGGCGGCTACCATCAATGATGGAAGCATGGTCATATTCGTCAAGAATCAAATAATCATTTCTATCCAAAAGACATGAAATCACTCCTAGGTTTACTTGAAAACCTGTACTGAAGAGTACAGCGGCTTCCTTGCCAACGTAGGCTGCAAGCCTTCTTTCCAGCTCAATGTGAATGTCAAGGGTTCCATTTAAAAACCTTGAACCCGCACATCCGGTACCATATTTATCAATTGCCTTTTTTGCAGCTTCTTTAATGTCAGGATGGTTGGTCAATCCAAGATAGGAGTTAGAGCCGAACATTAACACCTTCTTCCCATCTATGATCACCTCCGTGTCTTGCCCAGATTCTATTGCCCGGAAATAAGGATAAAGTCCTTTTTCCTTTATTGCTGTAGCGTCTTTAAAAGCAGCTATCCTATCGTGTAATTTTTTACGCATGCTAGTCCTATATTTAGATTACAGAGCAGAGTTGTTGTTGTTTGGTTTATTCATAAGGAATCATTTGCTCTGTTTGATAACACCTTCTTTACATTCAGTTAAAAGTCAACATTTATGCCAATAAATAAACTTCCCAAATCTAAGACCATAAACAGAGAAAACAAAACATAAAGTCGCCCAAGATTGAATATATTACTTTTTAATTTAAATATTACAATTTACTTATAATTTGTTAACACTTCAAATCCCTGTTGAGCTGTAAAAGTAACAATTAAAAAGATAGTCCTGACTTATCAAGTAATAGGGTCAAAAAAAAACGGAGGTAAATCTTGCGACCTACCCCCGTTAAATTAACGCTCTCATCATTATAAACGTAAAGATTGATCAAATGGTTTTCAGAAAATGAAAAAAGTTTTTAAAAGGAAACAGGGACAACCTTTATCAGATGTGTCCCTGTTTTAATTGATGGTTAGTCCACCACAGACTAACCTAAACCAAACAAACTACATCCATAACGCAACAGGTTTTAATTTGTTTTGCGGAAATGTATTCCCACAAGAATGTGACAAAACAGGCTGGTCAATTTGCGCGTTTGCGTTTATCTTGTACCTAAAGATAATATTCAACCATGGATCAGAAAATAATCAACCTTTACGACGAATACACGCACACCGCCCTCAGCAGAAAAGATTTCATGAAGAGATTGGCTGTTTTAACAGGTAGCACTGCACTTGCTTTGACTGTATTGCCATTATTGGAAAATAATTATGTTTCTGGTGCTGCGTTGCAAGATGCCGCAATTACAGTTCAGAATATCACTTATCCCGGAGTTGATGGCGATATGAAAGCAGTTTTGGTATTGCCGAAAGGGAAGAAGAAGCTGGGTGCGGTATTGGTGATCCACGAAAACCGAGGTTTAAATCCCCATATCATCGAGGTGACTAAAAGAGTTGCAGCAGCAGGATTTATTGCCCTCGGCGTAGATGCATTGTCGCCAGTTGGAGGAACCCCCGCTGATGAAGATAAGGGAAGGGAGCTCATCGGTAAACTCGACGCTGCTAAAAACCTGCAGAATTATTTGAAAGGATTAGACTACCTAAGATCCTATGCCGGCGGAAACGGTAAAGTTGCTTGTATGGGTTTTTGTTGGGGTGGAGGCTTGTCCAATCAACTCGCCGTGCATGACCCTAAACTTCAGGCGGCAGTAGCTTATTATGGGTCTCAGCCAAAAGCGGAAGATGTACCAAATATTAAAGCGAGTATAATGCTTCACTACGGCGGTTTGGATGAAAGAATAAATGCGGGTATCCCGGCATATGAAGCCGCACTGAAAGCCAATCACATTGACTACAAGATTTACATCTATGATGGGGTGAATCATGCTTTTAACAACGATACCTCACCTACAAGATACAATGAAGTTGCGGCTAAGCTGGCATGGGATCGTACGATTGGTCTATTTAAAAAAGTACTGGTTTAATCCAAGGGCTAAAATTCCCAAGCGCTATGGTATCCCAGTTTCTCGTCTGCATACCGAACGAATTCTGTGTAAAAGCCTAGCTTGGAAAGGGTAGCGCTATCCCCAATGACCACCAGCTTTTTCTTTGCACGCGTCATCGCAACATTCATTCTACGGATATCTGATAAGAATCCAATGTTCTGATCGTCGTTGCTACGGGTTAAGCTCAGGTAAATAATGTCCCTTTCCTGACCTTGAAAACTGTCTACCGTATTAACGGTTATGTTTTTCCACAGCGCCTCCGAAACGGTACTTGTTGTCAGGCCAGCTCGAAGTACTTTAACCTGCTCCTGATAGGGAGCGATGATCCCGATTGTTGGGAAATCTGCTTCAGAATAGTGCGAACTTAAAACCGAAATGTGATCTGTGAGGTGCTTCCAAAGAAAGTCAGCTTCATCAGGGTTAACTACACTGGTACCTTCGGTTTTTTCCTCAAAACCTCTGCCGGCAGTGTCGATAAATAACAGGGGTTCATCACCATCAAAGAGAAGTTGATCGCTAACCGTATGGTTTGCCTTTAAGGCATCGCCATAAAATACCTTGGATGGATAGCCCATAATGTCTTTGTGCATTCGGTATTGTTCTTCCAAAAGTACAACTGCTCCCGGATGTGCCTCCACCATTTTCTCTAAAAGGGTCTTGCTTAATCCTTTCCTTGCCGCCTCAGCAGATTTTATTGTAGGGCTTAGCTGACAATGATCTCCTGCCAATATAACTTTACTTGATTTGAGAATAGGAATCCAACAACCTGGTTCCAGCGCCTGACCTGCTTCATCAATAACAACGGTGTCAAAAACCAGATTTTTTAGGAGGTGATTGTTTGCACCTACAAGTGTTGCGGTAACTACCTGCGCCTTTGCTAAGAGCTGATCTACTATATATTGCTCTGTCTGATCCGCTTCTTTTAAAATCTTATGCGCTTCATTAAACAGGGCTTTTCTTTGCTCTTGTTCGGCGCGACCAAAGTTCCTTTTGTACTTGTGCGCCATGTTCTTGAATTCAGAGGCTTGTTTCTTTAGCTTCTTAATCGTTTTTAACGACTCATGCCCAGCCATCTTCCCATCTACCGTTAGCGATAATAACTTATCTGAAACCCTCGCCGGGTTGCCGATTCTTAATACCTCCAAACCTTCATCGGCGAGCTTCTCAGAGATGAGATCAACAGCCGTATTGCTTGGTGCAACTACTAATATTTGTTTGTTGTGGCGCTTTATAAGTGCTTTAATAGCTTGCACCAGTGTCGTTGTTTTACCTGTTCCCGGAGGGCCATGTACAATAGCGAGCTCATTTGCCATCATGATATTGTGAACTGCCTCCTGCTGTTTCTCATTTAACTTTGGAAAGTCATATAGGTATTGACCGGTTTCAAACGTTGGCGAGGATTGTCCGGTTAATACCTTCAGAACCGCGTTGTAAGGTACCTTTGCTTTTGAGCCCTCCGTTTCCTTGTCCAATGCTGATGCCTTATCTAAAGCATATTGCATTTCATCATAGGTATAATTATCGAAGAGCAAATCAATTCCCAGCTTTCCCTGTTTTGTCCAGTCAGGAAGTTCATCTATCCTTAAATTGATTTTCATCTTACCTCCACCAACAAAGGAGACCGTTCCTTCTACACGATCGTTTCCCGCATCATGGTTAGAAAATAAGGCAACAGCAGAGCCAAATCGAAACTGGTGATTTAAATCCTGGTGCGTAGTACGCTCAAATTCTACCGTTAAGTATTCACCTCTCCCAATCTCCGTATTCCTGATGGCCACTGGGTACCAGGTCAGTCCGCTTTGTCGCCGATCAGTTGGTGAGGAAGACTCCGTTAATTTGTTATATGATGATAAATCTGCTTCTTTTTCAAGTTTCAGCAGTGTTTTAAGCTTTTCAAAATAATCCATGAGTTGCAAAAATACTGCTTATTGTGATATTCAGTTTTAATTACCGTTCGATAATAGTAAGTTTATGAGATTCATCAACCAGGGAAAACTATGACGATTACACATACTGAAGAAACTAAACTGTTGGCTGGCCCGCTGAATACAGATTTCAGTACCGCTCTAGCAATGGAAGTGCTGATGGCAACGTTAGCAGGATCAAAAGTTATGTATACCCTCATTTTGCATTATGAATACGGTAAGGGAAACCTACAGAATGTGAATCTGATTGAAGACAGTGTGAAATTCGCAACCGATAGCTCAGGGACAATAGGGGTGGGCTATGATATAAACGAGTTTTCCGTCTGCGCGGCATTGGATTTTACAGGCGAATATCGGATGACAGTTAAATTTAAAATAGATATCGATAATAAGTTGCTGACATTAACTGGTGAAGAGCGTTACGAATAAAACTAATGGAATAGATGAAAGCTGTCCTTAACGTCATTCCAGAAAGCATCTAAAGTAATAATCCTCGGTTTGAGAAAACTAATCAGTGCAGGCCAATCCTGTCTGTTGAACACACTGGCGGGGGTAAGAGATGTCGAGATTCTTGTGATCGTCTTACCATACTCGTCAGTAGTATGTAATTCCCAGAGCCATTGCTCCTTTAAATATTCTGTTAAAATGACTTTGAACTCTTTGAATTGTTCGAAGAGAAGTTCCTGAATTCCAGCATCTTGATGAGTGATTTCAATCCCAATCCGAGCTTTTTTACCGTCAGCTTCCATTTTGAAATGGAGCTGTTTGATCCCTGTTTTATAATTTATCCAGTTTACCCTGAGCCCTTCACTAGAATGCTCCAATGCGAGGTATTGACCAAATGTGGTCCAAAATTCCTGCTTTAATTTAGCTGCTTCGTCTTTAGAA
>Ga0247814_10001861_pt1 | contig 11992 bp, 13 predicted proteins | sample UWRJL179409R1_FD_179947 | JGI IMG/M metagenome (GOLD analysis project Ga0247814, IMG submission 179947) | Plant litter microbial communities from Arlington Agricultural Research Station in Wisconsin, United States - UWRJ-L179-409R-1 | ecosystem: Environmental > Terrestrial > Plant litter >...
GTTCACCTGATGGCGGGATGGCTGGGTTCTTGACTGCAAACTGATCAATAGTGGCGGTAGAAATACGCGTTTTTCCGCTTTTTTCCTGAGGCATTTGTCCACTTTGCGCTGCTACCCACGGCAAATAACAATAATAAATCGGGAAACGCGATGCGCGACGTGGCGAACAGGCTTCAGCACATGGGGTGCATCAACCGCGACATAAGGTTGGCGATCTCGCTCACCGGTCCGCATTGTGATCGGCTGCTATCACTGCGCGCTGATTTCAGCTTCGAATGCGGCCAATTGCTCAACCAGCTTACCGGCATGCTGGCTGCGCATGAACATGGGCGCGCTGCTTCGCGCTTGTTGGATGCCTATGTCACGATGCACCGGCTGATAACTGCCCACCAGCAGCGCTGGTCAATCGACGCGATAGAGCGCGATCCCGATATCTACGTCGCCAGCTCGCAAGGCATGCATGCCGCGGTGATCAATTTCCTCGACGAGGCCCTTGGCATTGTGGACGAAGTAGCCGCCCCATCCCGGCATACAGCCGAATTGCCGGACGCGGCGACACAGATGAGGCGAACCGGGACACGGTAACTACCCCGATGTCCGTAACAGCACCTTGCGCATGCTTCGTGCGCAGCATGAACTATGCGAACAATTCCAAACAAAAATAACCACGAAATATATTTATAGCTGGCTGTTTTCGGTAATTTAGCCGACACCAGCGCGGAAATTTATTCAGGTAATTCCGCATGCATCAATTTACTTCTTTGTTAAACAAAATGCGCTTTATGACTTTGCAGATCAAAGAAGAAAATGAGAATGGTAACTATCACTCGGATCGAGTTTTGATTTTTCGTAGTGAATTCAACGCTCTGTGCTGGCAGTTTCTGCAATTGGTTCTCGGCAAGACTGAGGGAAGCTCAAATGAGCGGGCATTTTCCCAGATGCAGAAAGATTTTCTCGAAATGCATCAGGGCGTGATCCGCCATCAACAGGAATGGCTGCACACGCGGGCTACCGCCGATCCGGAAGGTTATCTGGCCAGCGCGCGGCTTATCACCATTCGGGTGTTGCGGTTCATCGATAACGCATTGCAAAAGATCGGCACTACCGCCCAACCGCAACTGCCGACAGACAGCTCAGGCATCTAGGACTGCTGACCGATTGCACCTTTGGCCAGCGCCGGGTTAGGGCTACGCCAAACGAATCGCTGCCGACCGGCAAGGGCGGGGGCGAACTGCAATAAAGGTCAAACATCAGCATGATCCGCACAATTTCCGGCCGCCCGCTCAACCCGGTGGGGCTGGGCTGCATGAATGTCAGTTGGGCTTACGGCGCCCCGCCCCCAGCGGAAGAAGCGGCCAAACTGCTCCACCGCGCGCTCGATCTGGGCTGTGACCATCTGGATACCGCGCGGATCTATGGCGGCGGCCAGAACGAAACATTGATCGGCGAAACGTTGAAGGGGCGGCGCAGCGAGTTTTTCCTCGCTTCCAAATGCGGCATCACCGTGGATGGGCCGAAGCGCGGCGTGGATTGCACTCCGGCGTCGATCGAAGCCGCGTTGGAAAAGAGCCTCGCCCTGCTCCAGACCGACCATATCGACCTCTATTACATGCACCGCTTCGATCCCAAGGTGCCGATTGCAGATTGCGTCGGCACCCTCGCCCGCGCGATTGAGGCGGGCAAGATCGGCGCTTATGGCGTGTCCGAATGGTCCAGCGCGCATATCCGCGAAGCACACGGTGTCCACCCGGTCGGCGCAGTGCAGACCGAATACTCGCTATGGACGCGCAATGTCGAACTCGGCGTGCTGGCGGCCTGCGAGGAACTGGGCATTCCGCTGGTGGCGTTCAGCCCGGTCGGGCGCGGGGCGCTCGGCGGGGTGCTGCGCGATCCGGCCACGCTGGAAGACGCCGACCTGCGCACCAAGATGCCGCGCTTCAATGCCGCCAACTGGCCGCATAATCTTGCGCTGGTGGACCGGCTGGCGGCACTGGCGCAAAGCGCCGGGCTGACCCCGGCCCACCTATCGCTGCGCTGGGTGCTGGAACAGAGCCCCATCACCCACGTGATTCCCGGCACCACCAACATCGCCCATCTGGAAGAAAACATGGCCGCCACCACGCTGCCGGTCAGCGCCGATGTGCTGGCCGAAGCCGGGCGGATCATCAACCAGCAGACCGTGGCCGGGCACCGCTATCATGACGCGATTATCGCCACGATCGATACCGAGGATTTTGTGGAGGCCTGAGATGAATGGGGATGTAGTTGCCGCAATCGGGTACAGCGAGCGGACCAAGCGCCGCCCGTTCTTCTACGCCAACGCGCACGAGAAGGACTACGTCCCGCTACTCCCGGCTGAAGTGACCATCCGCGATGCGCGCGAACTGAACGCCGATCTGGACCGCGAAGGCTTCTGCCTCGTCCAGCATCGCAGCGCGGTGGCCGATCTGACCGATCTGGCAACGGTAAAGGCGGTCCATTCGGGCGAGATCGAGGCTCTGCTCAAGCAGGCCACCGGCGCAGATCACGTAGCGATGACCCCGTTCGGCATCCTGCGCTTTTCGGAACGATCCGGCGCCAACCAAACCCACGACAATTCCCACCCCGCCCGGTTTGTGCATGTCGATATGGCGAAAGAAGCCGCCGCTGCGATGCGCGACAAAACCGCCCCGGCTGATCGCGAGATCGTCCGCAGCGCGCATTACAATGTCTGGCGGGTACTCAGCCAGCCGCCGCAGGATGTTCCGCTCGGACTGTGCGATTACACCAGCATCGCGGCCAGCGACCTGATCGACTGCGAGGCGATTTTCGATCCGCTGGATGGCAGCCCGGAATGGGGTTTTCCCAACTACCTGCTGGAACATAACCCAGCGCATCGCTGGTATTACTATGCCGACATGCATCCCGGTGAAGCGATCATCTTCAAGACCAGCGAGAGCGATCCTGCGCGCGCCCAGATGATGCCGCACGGCGCATTCGATAACCCGGCCTCCCCCGCCGATGCCCCGCCGCGCGTCAGCTTGGAAATGCGCGGCACGGCCTACTGGTTCGCCTGACGCGAAACGGGCACCGGGATTGCTCCCGATGCCCGCCGTGCGACCGACCTCAGCTAGTCGGTTGGGGGTGTGCTGAATATTACGCTTCGGGCGAACCGCGCCGATTCGAAAGGGCCAGCTGAACACGTTCCGCTACTGCGGGGTCCGACTGGACCGCGTCGCTGATCGCGTTGAACGTAGCTGCATCGAGGCCGGATTGGGCGACGATTTCACCCGCACGCTGGTCTTTCGCCGCAGCATCGAGCGCAGTGTCTGCCTGCAGTTCCTGCACTTCGAGCGCAGCAGCGACATAGCTGTCGATCTGCGTGTCACTGAAGCTTGAGGCCGCTTCCGCGCCTGCTGCATGATGCGGCGCTTCGGCGGTAACTTCCGCGCCGACTTCAGCATCTACCGGCGGAATGCCCGCTTCTGCTACAGTATTCGCCACAGGATCGCTTTCCGCAACTTGGGCCAAAGCGCTGGTGCCAGAAAGCAATATTGCCGCACCCGCAAAGGTCACAAACGTCTTCATAATTGGTACTCCGTTTTGCAATTCCGTTGTCCGTTGAATGCATAGGAACACAGAATGCCCCCGCGCTCCAACCCTCAAACGGGTCAGCCGCGCGGGAGGTGGGACCAATTGCTGGAGTCGTTTTCTGGGTGCGACGAACTGCGGGCGCAGTTGGGCGGAATTGTACAAGGTCGCCAATTTTCCGCCAAAATCGGGCTCTATAAAGCCGGTTCCCTCGCACGTGCCCCGTTTGGGCTATCGATGCGAGGGGATGTCACTCCGTCAGAGCGCGGCGGAATACAGCGCCAGCAGCGCCGCCCATGCGCGGTCGCCCTCGGCGGCGTTATAAACCGGGCTATCGGGCACGGTCCAACCATGGTCGCCCTGATACACCTCGATCACCGCTTCCAGATTGGCGGCAGTGGCAGCAGCGCGCAGCTTGTCCTTGTCTGCCGGGGCCTGCGCATCGTCGTTCTTGGCGATGGCGATCAGCGCCTGTGCATCATCGGCCATGTCATCGAACATGTTCATCGCCGAATTGGGCGCATCGCCGGCAAGCCCGCCGCCGTGGAAACTGGCCGCAGCCTTGATCCGCGCAGGCACGGCGGCGGCGCAGAAAATCGTCCAGCTGCCGGTCATGCAATAGCCCTGATTGCCGATGCCCTTGGCGGTATCCACAGCGGCCTGCCGGTCGAGCCAGCCGACAATCGCCCGCGCGCTTTCCATCACGTTTTCGGGCGTGTTCTGCGCCATCCACGGGCGCACCCCGTCAAAACCGGCCGCGCGGAATGCCTCGAAATCGGCAAATTGCTGGCCCGCGACGCTGCGGTAATAGGGGTTGGCGACGAGCACGGCATAGCCTGCTTCGGCCAGCCGCCGCCCCATCACCAGCTTGGCCGGGCGCAGGCCCGCAATGTCGGGCCACAGGATCACCGCCGGGTGCTTGCCGGTGGCCGGGTGAATGAACACCCCGTCGAGAATACCGCCCGGCGCGGCGAAAGTAACAGCGGTTTCGGTAAGGCCGGATGCGCTTTGCGCGTTGCTTTCCATCGGCGCACAGGCGGCTACTGCGCCAGCCGCGGCCAGCGCGGCAAATTGGCGGCGATTTACGCCCGAAGAGGCTGGCGGCATGGCGTTAAGCTGGTCAAGTTCGCACATTGTCTGATCTCCCACGGATTTGTTGGCGGAGAAGATAGCGAAGCTGGCGGCGCGGGCAAGTCAGTCCGTGTCGGCGCTGGATTGCTTCGCTGCGCTCGCAATGACGAAATATCTATTTTACCTCGTCATTGCGAGCGCAGCGAAGCAATCCAGAGTTATCAGGTACAAATGCCCGGATAAAGGTCACGCCACAGCGGATTTTCACCCTCGATCAGCGCCAGCTTCTTGGTCCGCGATCCGCCTTTGATCTGCTTTTCGCGGGTGATGGCATACTCCATCGTGGCATGCAGTTCATACCAGACCAGCATCTTGCAGCCATACCGCTTGGTGAACCCGTCAATGGTGCCTTCCCGGTGCTGCCAGATGCGCTTGGGCAGATCTGACGTGACACCAGTATAAACGGCACCATTGCGGCGATTGGCCACGAGATACACGGCGGGCTGAAAATTGCGCTCCACTTCAGGAGGTCACGTCAGATCATCCAGCTTGATCACCAACCCCGCCTCCGCCGCAGCCATCGCATCGCGGCGCAGTTGTTCGATATGCAACCGTCCCGGCGGTGCATCTTCCACCGGCAGCGCCGCCATTACCTTGGCATGAGCTTCCTCAAAATCCGGGCCGTGTTCTGGGTGGGTCAGGATCAGCCCGTCCTGATTGGTCATTCCGGCAAGGATTTTCGAGCCCACCACATACGGGTCCATCCCTTCTTCGAAGGCGGTGCCGAACTGGCGCAATTGCGCCTCCCCCACATCGGGAAAACCGCTTTCCGCCAACCCCTCGGGACGCTTCAGCGCGCTGGTCCATGCATTGGTGCGGGTCAGCGCCGGGCAGCATAGCGAACAGCCCACGCCGTGCGGGGCGAGGTTGTAGCGCAGGCTTTCGGTCAGCCCGCGCACGGCGAACTTGCTCGCGGTGTAGATACCCGCCTGCGGCCCCGGCAGAAACGCGGCCATGCTGGCGACATTGGTGACATGCCGCCGCCCGCTGCTCGCCTTGATCTTGGGCAGGAAGCTCACCAGCCCGTTTACCACCCCGCCGAAATTCACCCCCATGATCCAGTCGTAATCGGCATAGCTGGCCTCGTCCGTCGGCCCGAATACGGATACGCCCGCATTGTTCACCAGCACATGCACTTCGCCGAAATGGTCCGTCACTTCCTCAGCCACTTCGGCAAACCGTGCCCGGTCGGTCACGTCCAGCTTGCAGAATAGCGGCTGTTCATAGCCCTTTGCGGCGAACCATGCGGCGGTGGAGGCGCGGTCGTCTTCATTCCGATAGGATAGTGCCAGCCGCATCCCCGCATCGGCAAATGCCTGCGCCACCCCCAGCCCGATCCCGGTCGCCGCGCCGGTGATGAAGGCAACGCGGCCCTGCCAGCCGTCTGGTTGCTGCGACATAATCAATTTTCCTCTCGCCAAGACATTATCGTTCGTTAGGATTGTTACAAAGAATTCAGGGAGAGTCGAGAATGAGCGATACCGAAACTCGTCTGGCGGCGCTGGAACAGCGCGTCACCACGCTGGAAGATACCGCCGCAATCCGCCGGTTGCACTGGGCCTACGGCTACTACATCGATTTCAACCGCCCCGATGAAGTGGCGGAACTGTTTGCCGAGGACGGCGCAGTGGTATTCCTCAGCGGCGAATATATCGGCCATGCGGGCGTGAAGCGGCTATATGGGGACTGGATCGCCGGGCGCTTCACCGGCGGCAAGCCCGGCCCGGTCAACGGGTTGCTGCTCGACCATTTCCAGATGCAGGACATCATCACCGTCGCGCCCGACGGCCTCACCGCGAAAGGCCGTTTCCACGGCATTCTGCTGGGCGGCTGGCACGATGATTTCCAGGAAACGCGCGAGGCGATCATGCCGCAGCAGTTCATGGAAGCAGGCATCTACGAGAACGATTACGTCAAGGTAGCCAATGAATCTGGAGAGCTCGTGTGGAAGATCAAGCGGCTCGACTACATGATGCAGTGGCAGGGCGATTATGAAAACGGCTGGGCGCACACCACCGCGCATCTGCAACCGGCGGCCAAGACCTTCCCCGAAGACCCGCTCGGCCCCGATATCCTGCTGACCGAAGATCAGCACCGCCCGACATGGCCATACCGGCAGGACGTGCCGATGCATTTCGCGCATCCCAAATTCGGGATCGCATTTGCCGGATCAACCAAGTGAAGGCTGTTGTCGTCGCGGTTTCTGCGCTCGCACTGGCCGGATGTTCCGCCCAGAACGAACCGCCCGCCGCAGAAACGCAGGCCGATGCCGGCCCGGTCGATCCGATGGACACCACCAACCGGGCAGAACTGTCAGACCGGGAAGTGTCCGACCGGTTCATCGAGGTGTTCTACAACCAGAACCGGCTGACCGACGGTTTCCGCGCCTGGGTACACCCGGAATATATCCAGCATGATCCCAATTCGCCGACCGGGCGCGATGCCACCATCGCCGTGCTCGCCGCGCACATGGAAGCCAACCCGGAGATGACGCATGACGTCAAACGGGTGATCTACGGCGATGATGGCATGGTGGCGGTGCATTATCATTTCAAACGTGATCCCGCAGATCGGGGCATGGCCGTAGTCGACATTTATCACGTGAAGGATGGCTATCTGGTCGAGCATTGGGATGTGCTCCAGCCGGTGCCCGACCCGGCCGAGGTGCTGAACGAAAATACGATGTTCTGAGGAGCGTCGCCTGATTTGAGTGGTTTGGGAGGACCGGCACATTGAACAAACTGGCAGATGGCAGCGAACAAGGCCTCAAAGGCCATTTCAGGGAAGATTTCAGCCACCGCACCCGCCTTGGCCTCGCGCCGCCCGCCGGGCTGGTGGACCGGCACGCGCCCTATAAGCGGATCGCCACGGAAGAGGCGTGGACCTTCCCCGCATTGGTGAAAGCCCAGCTCGATTACTTCAATTCGGGCGAGGCACCGCACGACGATTCGCTGAAAATGGGCGCGATGTTTGCCAATATGGGCAGCCTGCAGGAAATGTTGCAGGATCTGGGCGACCTGCGCATCGCCCATATGGACGAGTTGGGGATCGACCGGCAGTTGCTCCTCCTAACCGCCCCCGGCGTGCAGGTCGTCCGTCCCGGCGAAGGCACAGCGCTGGCGAGGGAAGCCAACGATATCGCCGCCGATGCCTGCGCCCGTCATCCAACCCGCTTCAGCGCGCTGGCCGCATTCGATCCGCGCGATGTGGCGGGCAGCGTGCGCGAGCTGGAACGTGCTGCCGGGCTCGGCCTCAACGGCGCAGTGCTCAATTCGCACTGGCAGGGGCATTATATCGACGAGCCGGAATACGCCCCGATCCTCGAAGCGCTCGAAGCGCTCGATCTGGCGCTCTATATCCACCCCACCGCGCCGCACAGCGCCCCGCATTATGAAACACGCGGCTTTTTCGGCGCGCTGGGCGGGTTTCCGCATGATGTGTGGGTCCACACGCTGGGGATCGTATTTTCGGGCGCGTTCGACCGCTTCCCCAAATTGCGGCTGGTGATCGGCCATCTGGGTGAAGCGCTGCCGCTCCACCTTTACCGGCTCGACTGGATGCAGGGCAACGCGGACGGGCGCAGCCACCTGCGCGGCGGGACTCAGGTAAAACTGAACCATCCGATCAGCCACTATTTCAGAAACAACATCTGGATCACCACCAGCGGTTGCGGCTGGGAACCGGGGATCAGGTTCTGTCAGGAAGTGCTCGGCGCAGACCGGGTGATCTACGCGATGGATTATCCGTATCAGCAGTCCAGCGACGAACTGGCCGCCTATGACCGGATGCAGATGGACCCGGCGGTGAAAAAGGCATTGATGGAGGATAACGCGCGGGCGGTGTTCCGCCTGCCCGCGTAAACCGGTTTATTACGCCGCGCGGCGTTGCCAGCCTTCGATCACGGCGGGATGAATCTGCCCGAAAAAGCGGATTTCTGCTTCGCGGCCGTGCTTGCTCGACACCCGCCCGTTGACTTCAACCGACCCGGCCAGCGTGAGCCGCAGAAAATCGAACTCCTCGGCCCATTCGGCTGGCGCAGTGGCCGTGCAGCCTTCCGGGGATAGGTGCGACACCGCGATTACGAACGCCCCCTGCGCGGTCTGGCACAGGGCATCGAGGGTAGGCTGGCGGGCGAGGTCTTGGATTTCAGGCATTTTTTCGCATCCGGGATCGTCAGTAACCACGACCCTAATAGTATGGCCTTAATTTGGCCTTTATTGGCCGTTCAGGGTTGGTGAATATTTGCCGCAACTGCTGCCCACAAATAAAGGCGGCGACTTCCTGCCGGAAGCCGCCGCCCAATCTGCATTCATTATATGGGTTCAGGCGAGTGCCTCAGCCCCAGACATCCTCGGCCACTTCGACGCACAGGCGAATTTTCGCCGCCTGCTGCTCGGTGGTGATGTCGTTGCCATGCACCGTGCTGGCAAAGCCGCATTGCGGGCTAAGCGCCAGTTGGTCGAGATCGGCGAACTTGGCCGCCTCGTCGATCCGGCGCTTCACATCGTCCTTGGTTTCCAGCTCACCCAGCTTGGTGGTGACGAGGCCGAGCACCACGGTCTTGCCCTTGGGCAGGAACCGCAGCGGCGCGAAATCGCCCGAGCGTGGATCGTCATATTCGAGGAAGAAGGCGTCGATCGCCAACTCGTTGAACATGATTTCGGCCACCGGCTCATACCCGCCTTCGGCTGCCCAGCTTGACCGGAAGTTACCCCGGCACAGGTGGATCGCCTTGATCATGTCGGACGGCGCGGATGCGAAGCTGTCGTTGATCAGCTTGGCATATTGGCGCGTGGTCGCATCCGGGTCCATCCCGCGTGCGGTGGCGGCAGCGCGCTGCTCGTCATCGCACAGATAGGCCAGGTTGGTGTCGTCCATCTGGATATAGCGGCAGCCAGCCGCCGACAGGCTGTCCACTTCGGCGCGGTAGGCGGCGGAGATATCGGCGTAGAATTCATCCATCGTCGGATAGATGTCTTCGGGGATACCGCTGCGCCCGGCGCGGAAATGCAGCATCGAAGGCGAAGGAATCGTCACCTTGGCCACCGCGCCCGGCGCGCTCACCTGCTCCTTGAGGAAGCGGTAATCGTCGAGCTGGATCGGCGACTTATGCGTGATCTTGGCATTCACGATCATCACCGGCGGTGCGAAATGCACATCCTTGCCGGCCTCGTTCTTGAACGCCTTGGCCATGCCGCCGCGTTCTTCCACGCCCGCCAGTTTCAGCAGGAAGTCGGTGTGGAAGAAATAGCGCCGCAATTCGCCATCGGTGATCGCCTTCAGGCCGAGGCTTTCCTGCCACTTGGCCAGGTCGGCAATCGCCGCATCTTCGGTGGCGCGCAGTTCTTCATAGGAGATATTTTCCGCCTGCCGGTGCTGGCGCGCTTCGATCACCGATTGCGGACGCAGGAACGAACCGACATGGTCGGCCCGCGAGGGGAGTTTGGTCGTCATCAAAATGGTCCTGTCATGGCGGTTTGCTGGGTGTGCAAAGCCAGGGTCATAACGCGGGCTCGCGCTCGACTGACGCTCGCCCCATATGATGTTTGTGCGTTGCAGCGCAAGATTATTGTCGCCTGATCGCGCCAAAGCGGTGCTTGACGTTGGCGGCGGCAATACTAACGATGGTTACGGTTAGCCTTACCCTACACCGGGTGCGGCAAAACGCTTTGGGAGAAGCGATGATGCGTGCCTGGAAGTTTGCGGCCTCTGCGGCGCTTATCGTGTTGTCTGCGTGCCAGACGGTCGCGCCGGAAGTTGCATTACCGAGCGGACCTGTCGGCGCGGTCGAACGCGGCGATCTGCTGTCCGCTGCGGCCAATAACAGCAACTGGCTGACCTATGGCCGTGATTATTCCGAGCAACGCTACAGCCCGCTCGCCCAGATCAACACCGGCAATGTCGGCCAGCTCGGCCTCGCATGGTCCGCCGATATGGATACCGCGCGCGGTCAGGAAGCGACCCCGCTGGTGATCGACGGCAAGATCTACATCACCACCGCATGGAGCAAGGTGAAGGCCTATGACGCGCGCACCGGCGCGCTGCTGTGGGAATTCGATCCGCAGGTGCCGGGCGAAACCGGGGTCAAGGCGTGCTGCGACGTGGTCAATCGCGGGCTGGCGGCATGGGGCGACAAGCTGTTCCTCGGCACACTGGACGGGCGGCTGATCGCGCTGAACCGGGCCACGGGCGCTCAGGTATGGTCCGCCGTCACCGTCGATCAATCCAAGCCCTACACCATCACCGGCGCACCGCGGGTGATCGACGGGCGGGTGATCATCGGCAATGGCGGCGCGGAATACGGCGTGCGCGGATACGTGTCCGCCTATGATGCAGAAACCGGCAATATGGACTGGCGGTTCTACACCGTCCCCGGCGACCCATCCGAAACCGGCACCGAACCGCAATACCTGCGCGATGCGCGCGAAACATGGAACGGCGAGTTCTGGAATCTCGGCGGCGGCGGCACCGTGTGGGATGCGATGGCGTATGATCCGGCGCTCGACCTGCTCTATATCGGCGTCGGCAATGGCTCGCCGTGGAACCAGACCTACCGCAGCCCCGGCGGCGGCGACAACCTGTACCTCTCCAGCATCGTCGCCCTGCGCCCCTCGACCGGCGAATATGTGTGGCATTACCAGACCACGCCGGGCGAAACGTGGGATTTCACCGCCACCCAGCACATCATGCTGGCCGACCTGCAAATCGGCGGCCGCACCCGCAAGGTGCTGATGCAGGCACCGAAAAACGGCTTCTTCTACGTGATCGACCGCGCGACCGGCGAACTTCTGGCCGCCGACAATTACGCCCCCGTCAACTGGGCCACCGGCGTGGACATGGCGACCGGCCGCCCGGTGGAAGTCCCCGCCGCGCGCTACGGCGAAACCGGCGTGCCATTCGTCTCCTCCCCCGGCGCAGGCGGCGCGCATAGCTGGCACCCGATGGCGTTCCATCCGGGCGAAGGCCTCGTCTATATCCCGGTGATCGAAGCAGGCTTCCCCTACATCCCCGAAGCCAACTGGCGGCCCGATCCGGCGCGCGGGTTCAACGTCGGGATCGATCAGGGCGCCAGCGCCATGCCTGCGGACCGCGCCATCCGCGACGGCGCGGCCAGCGGCGTAAAGGGTGCGCTGGTGGCGTGGGATCCGGTCACCAATTCCGAACGCTGGCGGGTGGAATTCCCCGGGCCGTGGAACGGCGGCCTGCTGGCAACCGGCGGCGGGCTGGTATTCCAGGGCCTCGCCTCCGGCCACATGGCTGCGTTCAACGCCGCCAACGGTACCGAACTGTG
>Ga0247814_10001862_pt1 | contig 11990 bp, 7 predicted proteins | sample UWRJL179409R1_FD_179947 | JGI IMG/M metagenome (GOLD analysis project Ga0247814, IMG submission 179947) | Plant litter microbial communities from Arlington Agricultural Research Station in Wisconsin, United States - UWRJ-L179-409R-1 | ecosystem: Environmental > Terrestrial > Plant litter >...
ACCGTATAAAGAGGAACCTCCGCCGCGAACCACTTCGATACGTTCAATCATATTTACAGGTAATTGTTCCATGCCGTACAATCCCATTAACGGACTAAAAATAGGTCTTCCATTAATTAAAATTTGAGAATAACCACCCGCTAATCCATTCATTCGTAACTGGGTATAATTACAGGTTTGGCAATCCGTTTCTACACGTAAACCCGGTTGGAATTTCAATCCTTCAGATAAGTTACATACCTGCAAATTGTCCAGCATTTTACTGTTGAGCACATTTACAATTACAGGACTTTCGGTTTTTCGTTTGAAAGTTTTTGTTCCTGTTACCACTACTTCATTCAAATCATTTTGAAAATTAGTCAAATCAAAATCGACAGCATAGGATTCTTCTTTTTTAACGTTAACTGTTTTTTTGATGGTTTGAATGTTTATACCTGAAACCGTGATTTTATGGATTCCAAAAGGTACATTTTTAAATTCATAAAATCCGTTCGCATCACTGTAAGTAATCAACTCATCGTTATTTAAGGTTATTTTTAATGCAGCAGCTTTTTCTGAATTGATGGAAATGGTACCAGAAACGATTCCTTTGTTTTGAGAAGAAACGGTAAAAGAAAGTAGAATTAGAATTAAGGAAATATATTTTTTCACAACTGTTAAATTAAATTTTAGACAAATCTAAAAATAATATTTGATTAACAAAATATTATTTTAAAATAATTCATAATACCAATTGTTTAAGCTGAAAATTATTGCCTTTATTACACAAAAAAGGCATACAGTTTTTGCATGCCTTTTAAATGTTTAGAATTTATAAATTAATGTCCAGCACTATTTTCATGACCAAAAATGGTGATGCGGTAAGGCGTAGCAGATGTCTTTATTTTCGTGATTGCCAATGTTGAAAGACTAACCTGAAACAACTCTCCAGTAGTTGGCGAAGTGATGTAGGCGAATTTTTCAGTTAATTCCAATTGTGGTTTTTGGGTTGAATCTTCGGCAGTTGCTGAAATAATATTAGCTGTTTTTTCAAATTGTAAACTATTCAAATCAAATAATCTGAATTCGCCTGAATGCAATAAGATTCCTAGTTTTTTGTGATTGTAGCTGACTTTGCATTGCATAATTTTTGTGTTTTCAAAAATAGGCTTAACACTGTTATTCACTACATCAATTAAGTAAGCACCTTTAGCTGCTGTAAAACCTACAAATTTTCCAGCATAATCCGTTTCTAAAATAGTACCAAACCAAGCTGTTCCAAAATCAGCGGGATAGGCAACATACTTTTGATTGCCATTGCTTTCTACTACAAGGATGCCACTTGCCGAACCAAAAACGGCATAAGTTCCATCGGTTGCATTTCCGTGAATTCCTTTGGTTACTAATTTTGCAGCATAAAGTGTTTTTCCAGTATTGTCAATAATTTTTACTTTTTCTGGAAGTGTTCCTGCAACAGAATTGTCTTTTTCAGTAATAGCATAAGTTCCATTTTTAAAACTTGCCATGGCACCGTGATGTGCCAAAAGTCCAGCATTAACCGTTCTGAATTTAGCTCCAATAGTATGAATTTCGGATTCTTTTCCAATAGATAAAGTACCGTCGCCATCATTAAAAGTTAGTAATTCTCCTAATTTACTTTTGAAGTGCGTAGGCGAAAGCGATTGTCCGGTTAAAGCTCCAAATTTTGGAGTTCCTTTTGTGTCTACATGGTCGCCGTGGAACTCATATCCGCTGTCGAAAGTTTCAACCGCATTATCAGCTCTGTGGATAATTCCAGCAAATCTTCCTGATTCGGTCGTATACAATGCCGATTTTGGAAATTTAGCATTAAAAAATGATGTTGTTCCATCTACTGGATTAACAAATGAAAGTTCCGTGGTTTTTTCGTCTGAAACTAAGATTCTTAAGTATTTGTATTCCTGAGCAGTTTCCTCTGAATGGTCATCGTGATTGTCGTCGTCATTGCTACAAGACACGGCAAAAGCAGATAAAGCGAATAAAAACAGCAGTTTGTTGAATTTGTTTTTCATTGGGATATTTAAATTAGTGATTTATGATTTTTTATTGAACTGAAATAGAGAAAGAAACTTCGGCATCGGTTGAGCCAGCCGCATTAGTGATGTCTCCAGCCGAAACGTTTGCTCCTGATTTATTTGGCGTGTGTCTTAAAGTGATGGTTAGTTTTCCAGAAGCGGCTCCAGTAGTTGCAAAAACAGATTGTAAACCAATTGGCTTTCCGTTTTTATCGAAGTTGCTGCTTGCTGTTCCGTATGTAAAAGGATTTAATGTGCCTGTAGTTTGATAAAAAAGTTGATGATCTACACCTTCTTCAAGGATTTCCGGAGTGATATCTTCGGCAGGATTTGCTAATTCATTTTTAAAAGTTACCGCTCCATTATAAGTTTTGTTTTTTTCGAAAGGACTGGAAACTGTAATAACAGGAGGATTTGCGCCTTCGCCATCTAGATCTTTATATTGTAAAGTAACAGCAGTTCCGCCGCCTACAGGAGTATAAATTGCCGTAACAGTAGTAATTAATTCTTCTTCATTCACTGGCGGAGCGGGATTATCATCGTCGTTGCTACAAGAAGAAAAAGTGAGTGCAGCCACAAGCGCAAGAGCGTAAAATTTGAATTGTTTTGATTTCTGAATTGTTTTCATTTTGTTTGAATTTAAATTAAGGGATATAAAATTTTAATAATTGAATTTGAGTTGGATTTGAAAGCTTCGCCCGATTTCATCAGCAAAAAAGCGTTGACGGTTTAAATAATCCCGATAGGAAACATTGAAAATATTTTGAATAGAAAATGCTACGGTTGTGTTTGTATTCTTGAAAGTGTTGAATTTCATCTCCGAATAAAAATGCAACAAATGATAGGCTGGAGGAGGCGTGCTGATGTCTACTAAAACCGATTCAAATTCGTTGTCTTTGATAATATTTGTATAAAAATTATTATCAGGATATTGGTTTTGTTGCAATACAATTTCACTCTTTAATTCCAGAATAAGCTGGTTCCATTCTTTTTTAGAAAAACGAATTTTGTTATTCAAATTCAATGGTGGCATATCAATTAAAGGCTCATTTTTGCTACGATCTTTTCCGTTTACATACGCTAATGAAAATGAATGTTGCCAATAATTGTTAATATTCCAATGTGTTTGAACATCGATTCCTAGAAGTCGCGCATTAGTTTGCTGGTATTCCCAAACTGGAAAGGCCCCACGGATGGTAGTTTCAAAACCAACAGGTTTCAAGAAAATATAATCCTGAATGTGATTGATGTAAGGATTGATTTCGAAAGAAAACTGATTGAACTTTTTCTGGAGGGTTACTGATAATTTAGTCGATTGTTCTTTGTCCAGGTCCAAATCGCCCAACTCAATCACGCCAGTAGAATGATGCAATCCGTCACTAAAGAACTCGGAAGGATTGGGGTTTCTGGATGCAAAACTTAGATTAGTAAAAATATCCCAACTATTTTCCAGTTTTTTATGAAAACCAGCACTAGCCGAAATATTATGAAAAGTAAAACTCGGTTTGGTAAGCCATTGTGTGCCAAAATCACCAACTATAAATTTTGAAAATTTCTCATTGAAGCCTCGTTCATCCCATCTTGATTTTTGATAATATTTGGTCGCATCAATTTTCGAAAAATCATATCGCAATCCACCATCGACAGAAAAACTGTCTGAAAAATTGTAGCTAGCAATTCCGTAAGCGCCAAAATCAATTTTGTCATAATTAGGAATCAACGGGCGAATTCCTGTTGCCGGATTCGCATAATTGTTTTGCATTGCTGCACTCAGTCCCGATTTGAAATTCCAGTCGTGCCCTGATTTTTTGAAATCAATGTTTAACGAATGGGTTTTTAAATCCAAATCTAAAGCGGCAGTATTTTTATAATCGCCTCTTCGCACATCATATTCTAATCTTTTATTGAATTGAAAAGCATATTGAAATGATACAAATGCCGATTCATTGAAGTAATAATTGAAATTGAATTTGGCAATTTGATGTTCGACATCTTGTTTGGGATTTTTGATGTTATACGTAAAATTATTTATAACCGACGGCAATTTATTGTTAATCGATTGGTACAAATCGTTCACATTTCCAGTATGCGACGCACTCAAAATTCCAATTATGGATTTGTAATAGCTGTAAAAAGCAGTAGCATTGTATTTTTTTGCTGTGTATTTAATATCGCCCGAAAAGTTGGCTTCCCGATTTCCTGTATTCGATAAAGCATAATCTGCGGCTTGTTTATCGCCCATGTATTTGAGAGTGGTCAAAGCATTCCAACTCCAGCCTAAATCATTTCCTTTATGAATGCTCGAACTTACCGAACCGCCTTTTCCATTAGAATCATAATTTAAAATTGTTTTACCAAAAAGTGTATCTTTTTTCACGCTTAGAGGTTCAATAATCACCAAACCACCAATAGCATCACCACCGTATTGCAATCCCGAAGCGCCTTTTATAACCGTGATTTTGCTGGCAGCATTCACATCAAAATTGGGAGCGTGTTCGGTTCCCCATTGTTGGTCTTCCAGTTTTACATTGTTGTTAATTACTGGAACTCTGCTTCCGTACAATCCATTTATAATCGGTTTTACAACGGTATTACCCGTTTTTAGACTCGAAATCCCAGCTACTTCTTTCAATACATCGCCTAATGTTTGATTGCTGTATTTTTCAATCGTTGCTAATTTGATTTGCTGTTCAGCGACTGATTTAGTACTGTTATTGTTCTTTTGCTGAATCACTACTTCATGCAGTTTAGTGGTGTTCAGTTTCAGTTTAAAATCAATTTTTAAACTGCTTTTTAAGTCAATAACGGTATCGATGGATTGGTATCCAAGGTGTGAAATAAAAATTTTTGTAGCGCCATTAGGCAAGTTATTGATACTATAATTCCCTGTAGCATCGCTACTACTAATTTTTTGACCAATATGAATATGGATGCCCGAGAAGCTAATAGGCTCCTGGCATGTTATTTTTCCACTTATTGTGTTTTGCGAATAAATGCTATTGCCAAACAGAATAAGCCAGAAAAAAACGTGAATTTTCTTCGACATTACTTTATTTTAAAATACATAAAAGCGTATCATTTCAAATAGGAAATGATTTGTTCTTTAGCTATTTTAAAACATAGGAGGTCCCCGAAGCGAGAAAAGACTGCCTTTAAAAAAAGAGGAAGATTGTGGCGTAAAGAATGAAATAGAAGTCTTTACTACGTTATTTTTGTAGAAAGGAAATACATAAAAATAAGTGGTAGTAAACGAGCTAAAACTAAAATCACAAGTGAAACATTTTTCAGAAACGCTGTGATCGTTATTGATATCCGTTTTGTTTTTAGAATGCTGATGCGAATGCTTTGCAGCAATTTGTTCAGAATGATGACCATAAGCATGTACCGACTGGAACAGTATTGAGAACAATACTGCCATAGACAGAAAAACATTGATTATGATATATTTTTTTTTCATTCCCGAAAACGGATAATTTTTTAACAGACTTTAAAAAAGACAATTTATTTATTATCGTCTTTTCTTGTATCTTTGCTTATTGCAATTATGTTGCAAATATAAAGATCTTATTTTTTTAAATGCAACAACGTTGCGTTTTATTTTGTAAAAAATGAAAAACACCCGAAATACCATCGCTAAATCGGCTATTCTCGAATTGATAAAAAATTCAGAAGTAGCTTTGTCGCACGCTGAAATTCAAAAACTGAATCAGGAATTGTGCGACAGAGTAACTATTTATAGAATTTTAGATCGTTTGGTTACCGAAGATGTCATTCATAAAATTGCCACTCCCGACGGAACGATTAAATATGCCGCTTGTCATCATCACCATGATAATCATGAGCACACGCACAATCACGTGCATTTTAGTTGCGAAAAATGCCATTCGGTAACTTGTCTGGATTCGGTGGAACCTTCTTTTAACATTCCTAAAAATTATTTGGTTAAGGAAGTCAATTTTACGCTATCGGGTTTGTGTCCGGATTGTATCTAATTCTTTAAATAAAATCTTCTTCAATAATTTCCCGGTTAATTATTGCTCCTGCAAAAGAACCAGTATAAACTGCCATGGCTACTGATCTTGCTGGATTGTGATTATCGCCACTTGCATAAATCCCTGAAGCAGTTGTTCTCTGGAAGGCATCTGTTTTTAACAAACCTTGCTCATTCAGTTCGCAACCTATACTTTCTGGTAAAGGACAATGCTGTTCAAAAGCGGGTCTATGATAAACGGCTTTTACAGCTGTTTTTTCTCCATTTTTGAAAACGATGTGTTGGATATTTCCATTTTCGTGTTCGAAAGATTGAATTTCGTTTTCAATAATTTCAACCTTATGTTTGTTTAAAATTTTGGTTTGTTCTGGCGTTAAAGCTGATTTTCCATTGGTACACAATTTTAAATCTTTGGTCCAGTTGCTAATCATTTTTACATATTCAAAACCCATATCACCATTTGCAACAACAGCTGTTTTTTCATTCTTCACTTCATAGCCATGACAATAGGGGCAATGCAAAATAGAAATTCCCCAACAACTAGCAAAACCATCAATTTGCGGAAGTAAATCTTTAACTCCAGTTGCAAACAATACTTTTTTAGAAGTAAAAACCTTGGCTGATTCTGTGGTAATTTCAAATCCATTATCGGTTTTCTCAATTCCTATCGCCAGTCCATTATAAAATTGAATTGTTTGATACTCCTGCACTTGTTTTTTGGCTTTCGCCGAAATGGCAGCTGGTGTTTCTCCATCCTGAGTGATGAAATTATGCGAATGTGGCGTTTGCCTGTTGCAAGCTAAACCACTATCAATAACCAAAACCTGTCGTAATGAACGACCTAAACTCATGGCTGCTGAAAGCCCGCTGTAACTACCGCCTATAATAATCACTTCAAAATGGGTTTGTTCTATCATAGTATTTTTTCTTAATGCAATTATGTTGCAAATATATGATGTTTATTTTTAAATGCAACATTGTTGCATTTTGTGTTTGCAATTAAAAAATTTATGTTGCTTGTTTTCAGTCGCTATTTGATTTGGTTTTAAATTTAGGCTTGGCTAAAAAAAAGATTTGATTAATGTAATTTTTATATATATTTGCGACAATTAGTTCAGCATATACAATGGGAAAATCACTTGAAGAAGTTCATCAGTCGGTTTCGACACAGAATAAAACATCCATTTTTAGAAAAATATTAGCCTTTTTTGGTCCCGCTTATTTGGTAAGTGTGGGTTACATGGATCCAGGAAACTGGGCAACTGATATTGCGGGAGGAAGCCAGTTTGGTTATTCTCTACTTTGGGTTTTATTGATGAGTAATTTAATGGCGTTGCTGTTGCAAAGTTTAAGCGCAAGACTCGGAATTGTTACTCAACGTGATTTGGCTCAGGCTTCGAGAGAAACCTATTCGAAACCCATTAATTATGTACTTTATTTTTTAGCCGAAATTGCTATTGCAGCCTGCGATCTTGCTGAGGTTTTAGGAATGGCAATCGGGATTAATTTATTGTTTGATATTCCACTAATCGAAGGCGTTTTAATCACCGTTTTAGATACTTTTTTATTACTCTTTTTAATCAATAAAGGCATTCGAAAAATGGAAGCTTTTATTATTGTTTTAGTTGCCATTATTGGTTTTTCTTTTGTTTTCGAAATGATCTTTGCTGAACCAGAACTGGATAAAGTAATTTACGGCTTGATTCCTTCAATCCCAACCGAAGCCGGTTTATACATAGCCATCGGAATTATTGGTGCAACGGTAATGCCCCACAATTTATACCTGCATTCTTCATTGGTTCAAACCCGAAAATTCGACCGATCACCAAGTGGAATCAAACAGGCTTTGAAATATAATTTTATCGATTCGACTATTGCTCTCAATTTGGCTTTTCTGGTAAATGCCGCCATTTTAATATTGGCAGCAGCCACATTCTACAAAAACGGAATGCACGAAGTTGCTGAAATTCAGGATGCATACCGGTTTTTAGAACCGCTTTTAGGAACCAGATGGGCACCTATTTTATTTGCCGTTGCGTTGATTGCTGCTGGGCAAAGTTCAACAATAACGGGGACTTTAGCAGGGCAAATTGTAATGGAAGGCTATTTGAATTTACGAATCCAGCCTTGGGTACGAAGAATCATTACCCGATTGATTGCTATTGTGCCAGCAGTTGTGGTGATTTTAATTTATGGGGAAAGTGTAACAGGAAAATTATTGATTTTAAGTCAGGTAATTTTGAGTTTACAACTTGGTTTTGCCATTATTCCTTTGATTCATTTTGTGAGTGATAAATCGAAAATGAAAGGATTTCATGTTTCGAAAACTACTCGTGTAGCTGCCTGGGTGATTGCTACAATTATTGTTTCGTTGAATGGAAAATTAGTTTACAATGAAATTGATGGTTGGTTAGAAACTTCCGAAAACCCAATTGTTTTGTGGTTAACAGTAGTTCCTTTGGCCTTTGCCTTTCTGGGATTGTTGCTTTATATTGTTTTCAAACCTTTTGTTACCAAAGCAAAACAGGATATTCAAAACCATTCGCCGCACAATTTAAAATTGCAGTTTTCTAAATCAGGAAGCTATGATAAAAAGAATATTGCTATTTCGGTAGATTTTTCTTATGCTGATGAAGTGGCAATCAATAGCGCTTTTGAACTCGGCGGAATGGACGCTAAATATACTTTAATTCACGTTGTAGAAACGGTAGGAGCCATGGTTTATGGCGAGCATATTGATGACCATGAAACTTTGATTGACGAAAAATTATTGAAGGAATACAAGCAAATGCTCTGGGAAAAAGGATTCAAAGTAGAAACTGAACTTGGTTTTGGTAAACCTAATAAAGTGATTCCTAGTATAATAAATAAAGGAGATTTTGATGTTTTAGTAATGGGAACTCACGGTCATACGGGCTTTAAAGATTTGATTTTTGGTACTACAGTCGATAAATTAAGACATAAAATTTCGATACCTTTGTTGATTGTTAAAAAGTAGTTGCTAAGACCCTAAGCTACTAAGTTTCTATGATTTTGAAAACTTAGTAACTCAGAAACTCAGAAACTTAGTAACTTCAGAAACTTAAAAAAATGACTTTTTCAGAAGAAAATTATCTTAAAGCAATATATCATTTAACAGCTTCATCTGACACTGAAGTAAGTACCAATGCTATTGCCGAAATGATGGAAACCAAAGCCTCTTCGGTAACCGATATGCTTAAAAAATTGGCAGAAAAAGATTTGGTCAATTATAAAAAATACCAAGGCGTTTCTTTAACTGAAAACGGTAAATTAGCTGCCAAAATGATTGTGAGAAAGCATCGTTTATGGGAAGTTTTTTTGGTAGAAAAGCTAGATTTTTCATGGGATGAGGTACATGATATTGCCGAACAATTGGAACACATAAAATCCGAAAAACTCATTAATAAGCTCGATGATTTCTTAGGAAATCCTACCGAAGATCCGCACGGAGATCCTATTCCAAATGCACAAGGCCAACTTCCAAAAATTGAAAAACAATTGCTTTCGGACTTATCCGAAGGGCAAAACGGAATATGTGTGGGTGTAAAAGATACTTCTTCGGAATTTTTAAAATACCTCGACAAGCAGGGAATTGCTTTGGGTTCAGCAATTGAAATTCTAGGAAAAGAAAGTTTTGATCTTTCGCTTCGAATCAAAGTAAATGAAAATCACCTGAATGTTTCTAATAAAATAGCCAGTAATCTTTTTGTAAAGCTGAATTAGAACTTAAAAAAAAATGAACCATTAAGAGAATGAAGAAATTTAAGAAAGCTAGAATCTTAATTTACTTCATTCGCTTAACGGTTTAAAAATGTTTAGAACATTCAGTAAAATCATTTTTTAATGACAACCGCAATCACCGCCGCCGCAATTCTTGTCTTTTTTCTTGTTCTTTAAAAAGAATTTCTTAAAAAGATAAATAACTGCAATACCAAGAATCAGAAAGGCTATGATTTGTTGAAACATCTCTATTTATTTTAGAAGTTGATACGCTATTAATGCTGTTATGTAGGCAAATGCACTCATTAAAACTAATTGCATTGTTGGCCATTTCCAGCTGTTGGTTTCTTTTTTAGTGATGGCTAATGTACTGGCACATTGCATAGCAAAAGCATAAAAAAGCATTAAGGATATTCCTGAAGCAAAATTGAATACTTTTTCGCCTGTTCCAGGATGTACTTCGGCAGCCATTTTATTTTTTATTGTGTCTTCATTATCGCTGTTTCCCACACTGTAAATGGTGGCTAAAGTACCTACGAAAACTTCTCTGGCAGCAAACGAACTGATAATAGCAATTCCAATTTTCCAGTCGTAACCTAAAGGTTTTATGGCTGGCTCGATGGCTCTTCCCATCAATCCTATATATGAATTTTCTAGTTTTTGAGAAGCAACTTCATTTTCAAACTGTGTTTCATCTAAAGTAGTGTTAGCAAATCTTTCTTTCACGATGCTTTCGGCTTCATTGAAATCTTTTCCAGGTCCGTAAGAAGCTAAAAACCATAAAATAATGGATATTGCTAAAATGATTTTACCAGCGCCCACAACGAATGCCTTTGTTTTTTCGACCACATTGATCCCAACGTTTTTGAAAAGCGGTAATTTATAACTTGGCATTTCGACCACAAAATAGGTTTTGTTTTCTAGCTTTAATATTTTATTCAAAATATAAGCCGATAAAATGGCTGTTCCAAATCCTAAAAGATACAATAGCATTAACGATAATCCCTGCATATTCAAAACACCAAAAACACGTTCATTTGGAATCACTAAAGCAATAATAATAGCATAAACTGGTAATCTTGCCGAACAAGTAGTAAATGGAGTTACTAAAATTGTGATTAAACGTTCTTTCCAGTTTTCGATGTTTCGGGTAGCCATTATTGCCGGAATAGCACAGGCAGTTCCTGAAATTAAAGGCACTACACTTTTTCCTGAAAGTCCAAAACGGCGCATGATTTTATCCATCAAAAAAACCACACGACTCATATAACCACTTTCTTCCAGAATGGAAATAAACAGAAACAAGAAGGCAATTTGTGGAATAAAAATCAAGATTCCACCAATTCCGGGAATGATTCCCTGCGAAAGTAAATCGGTTAAAATACCGCTTGGTAATTCCCCTGCAGTCCAGCTGCTTAAAGCCGCAAAAGTGCCATCAATGAAATCCATCGGAATGGTGGACCAACTAAATATCGATTGGAAAATAACAAATAAAATAGCCAAGAAAATGAAATAACCCCAAAATTTGTGTGTCAAAACATTATCTAGTTTGGCTCTAAAATCGGTTGCTGTTGAAACGTCAATTTTTAAACCTGCTTTTAAAACATCATTGATAAATTGATACCTTTTTATGGTTTCTTTTTGTTGCAAACGCTTTAGTTCTGAATGGGATTTGGTAAACGCACTCCGGATTTCATTTCGATCTAAATTCGAAAAGTTAACATCCTGAGTAATGACTAACCATAATTTGTACAACAACTGGTTTGGAAAAGCTTCCTGTAAACTTTGAAAATATTCTTTGTCAATTACTGAAGCATTCAAACACGGTTCGTGCGGAATGGTTTTATAAGAGACAATTAATTCTTTTAATTCTTCAATTCCTGATCCTTTTCTGGAACTTACTAAAGCAATCTTAGTTTTCAGTTGTTCTTCCAGAAACGGAATATCAAGTGTAATCCCTTTGCTTTCCATACGATCCACCATATTAATGACTAAAATTGTTGGAATTTCAAGATCTTTTATTTGGGTGTAAAGCAGTAAATTTCGTTTCAAATTCTCCACATCAGTAACTACAATGGCTACGTCAGGATATAATTTGTCGTTTTTGTTTAGCAATAATTCGATAACGACACTTTCGTCCATCGAGCTGGCATTCAAACTATAAGTTCCTGGTAAATCCAGAATATTCGCTTTGATATTATGAGGTAATTTGCAAAAACCTATTT
>Ga0247814_10001863_pt1 | contig 11982 bp, 8 predicted proteins | sample UWRJL179409R1_FD_179947 | JGI IMG/M metagenome (GOLD analysis project Ga0247814, IMG submission 179947) | Plant litter microbial communities from Arlington Agricultural Research Station in Wisconsin, United States - UWRJ-L179-409R-1 | ecosystem: Environmental > Terrestrial > Plant litter >...
GTGATCTTCCTGACGTTGCTCCTCGGCATTCATCGCCGCCAGCAGTGCATCGTCGTAACCCTGGATCTGGTCTTGCTTGCTGAACATCGCGTCTCTCCCAGCGGCATCTGTGCGCCATTCGTCTCGGTAAGGCACTGGCAATCACGGCAGTGCCCTTTGATGCCGATGGTATGACCGGCGCAGACAGCTCAAATGCCTGCGCGCGCCACGCAAAGGTGCGTTTACGACATGGCTGGAAATGCCTTGTTGAATCTGCGCAGATCCCCTGTAGGAGTGAGCCTGCTCGCGATGGCGGTGGGTCAGCTGAGCAAATGTTGGCTGATACGCCGCCATCGCGAGCAGGCTCACTCCTACAGGGGGTTATGCGATCAACTGGCGAACCGTGAGTAGCAGGAGGAAATGTGTGGGGTAGAGGGCGTAAGCCCAACGGCGCATGGGGGGTGGCTGGAGATGTCGTGCATGTCGCAACAGGAACATTCCGAGCAGTGGCGCAAACAGGCAGGTGGCAATGCCGAAAACGGCAACGCTATTACCGAAGATTGCCGATTCATACAGCACTTGCCATTGGTTGGCCGCCAGACACACCAACCCCGGCAAAAGGCTGAAATACCACGACCGACGAAACACCAATAGCATCGTCAGCGGCAGCAGAACGCCGAAGAACCCGAACATCAGTCGCTCCGGAAAAACAGCGGCCAGCACCAGCGCCGCAACGCCCAGCAATCGCGACATGATCGAGGGATCCTGCCATCCCCGCGCCACCAACAAACCAAGCGCCAGCGTCGGCATCACGTTCAACGTATCCGGCTCTGGAATGTACAACCGATAGGGAATTTCGCTCACCGCACTGAACAGCAACAACCAGCCCAGATAGCGCCATTCCATCTTTCCCGAACCATCACGCGAAAGATTCGCCGCCATCGCCAGACAAAACCACGGAAACGCCAACCGTCCCGGTACATACAGCCAATCGGCGGAGAACCCGACATATCGCAGGTGATCGAACAACATGCTCAACAGCGCCAGCCACTTGAGCAGATCCAGCGCGCCGTCACGTTTTCTCAGGTGCATAATCGGCTCGCAAACTGGTAATTTTCTGAACACGACATCTCGTGTGCTCCCCGGAAGATCTTCGGTAAAGTGCGCACCATCATTGACCACGAGCCTTCACAAGAGTCTCGACCACGGAAGCCGGCCATGACCGACAAGAGCCAACAATTCGCCAGCGACAACTATTCCGGTATCTGCCCTGAAGCCTGGGCTGCCATGGAACAGGCCAACCACGGCCACCAGCGCGCTTACGGCGACGATGAATGGACCGCTCGCGCGTCCGACCATTTCCGCAAACTGTTCGAAACCGACTGCGAAGTGTTCTTCGCCTTCAACGGCACTGCCGCCAACTCGCTGGCTCTGTCGTCGCTGTGCCAGAGTTACCACAGCGTGATCTGCTCGGAAACCGCCCACGTCGAAACCGACGAATGCGGCGCCCCGGAATTCTTTTCCAACGGTTCGAAACTGCTGATCGCCGGTACCGAGAACGGCAAGATCACCCCGCAGTCGATCCGCGAAGTCGCGCTCAAGCGCCAGGATATTCACTACCCGAAACCGCGCGTGGTCACCCTGACCCAAGCCACCGAAGTCGGCAGCGTCTACACCCCGGAAGAAGTCCGCGCCATCAGCGCCACTTGCAAAGAACTGGGCCTGCACCTGCACATGGACGGCGCGCGTTTCTCCAACGCCTGCGCATTCCTCGGCTGCTCGCCAGCCGATCTGACCTGGAAGGCTGGTGTCGATGTGCTGTGCTTTGGCGGCACCAAGAACGGCATGGCCGTGGGTGAGGCGATCCTGTTCTTCAACCACAAACTGGCGGAAGACTTCGATTACCGCTGCAAACAGGCCGGGCAACTGGCGTCGAAAATGCGCTTCCTCTCGGCACCGTGGGTCGGCATCCTCGAAAACGACGCCTGGCTCAAATACGCCCGTCACGCCAACCACTGCGCGCAATTGCTCGCGGAACTGGTCAGCGACATTCCCGGCGTCGAACTGATGTTCCCGGTGCAGGCCAACGGCGTGTTCCTGCAACTGTCGGAACCGGCCATTGCCGCGCTGACCGCGAAGAACTGGCGCTTCTACACCTTCATCGGCAAGGGCGGCGCGCGCTTCATGTGCTCCTGGGACACCGAAGAAGAACGCGTCCGCGAACTCGCGCGCGACATCCGCGAAGTCATGTCCGCCTGACCTCCACACCCTCCCATGTAGGTGCTGCCGCAGGCTGCGATCTTTTGATTTGTTTTTTAAGATCAAGATCAAAAGATCGCAGCCTTCGGCAGCTCCTACAGAGATTGCGTTGCCCTTGGTCTACATTGTCTGTCGAGCCCTCCGCTCACATAACAATAAGCAGGAGCATCGGCATGTCGTTACAAGGCAAAACCCTGTTCATCACCGGCGCCAGCCGCGGCATTGGTCGTGAGATTGCGCTGCGTGCCGCCAGGGATGGGGCCAACATCGTTATTGCGGCGAAGAGTGCCGAACCTCACGCCAAACTGCCCGGCACCATCCACAGCGTCGCCGCCGAAGTGGAAGCGGCGGGTGGCAAGGCCTTGGCGTTGCAACTGGATGTGCGTGATGAAGAGGCAGTGCGCAAAGCGCTCGCGCAGGCCAACGAGCATTTCGGCGGCATCGATGCGCTGGTGAACAACGCCGGGGCGATCAAGTTGACCGGCGTGCAACACATCGAACTCAAGCGCTTTGACCTGATGCACCAGATCAACACCCGCGCGGTGCTGCTGTGCAGCCAGGCCGCCCTGCCCTATCTGAAAAAAACCTCGGGTCACATCCTCAACCTGTCGCCGCCGCTGAATCTGGCGAGCAAGTGGTTTGCGCAGTTCAGCCCGTACACCGTGACCAAGTACGGCATGAGCATGCTGACGCTGGGGATGAGCGAGGAATTTGCCGGTTACGGGATCAGTGTCAATTCATTGTGGCCGCAGACGATGATTGCCACGGCGGCGATTGAGTTTCAGTTGGGGAATCGGGAGTCGTTCAAGCAGGCGCGAACGCCAGCGATCATGGCGGATGCGGCGCATGTGATTCTGGATAGCCGCGGGCGGCAGATTAGCGGGCGGTTGTTGATCGATGAGGAGATTTTGCGGGAGAGCGGTGTAAGCGAGTTCGAGCATTACCGGTTTGAACCGGAGAGTAATGCGGCGTTGATGACGGATTTGTTTATCGACTGAAAAGCCCCTCACCCTAGCCCTCTCCCAGAGGGAGAGGGGACTGATTGGGGGATATTTGAGAATTGCGCCGACCTGAATCTGCTTTGCCGAATCCATAATCGATAAGGTCTTTCAGGTCGATGTAGAACGCCAGACACCTCCGTCGGCCCCCTCTCCCTCCGGGAGAGGGCTGGGGTGAGGGTTTACCAATCAGAAATCGATACGCACATCCCCTTTAGGCACACTGCAGCACGACAAGATAAACCCTTCAGCCTCATCGTCTTCGGTAATCCCGCCGTTGTGCTCCATCTCCACCTCACCGCCCAGCTTCAGCACCTTGCACGTCCCGCAAATCCCCATGCCACACGCCTTCGGAATCATCAGCCCCAGCTTGGCCGCCGCCGCATGCACGGTCTCGCCCGGTGCCACACGAATGCTCTTGCCGGACGAGGTGAATTCGACCTGATGCAGGTCGGCGATATCGATTTCCGGCGCATCCGCTGCCTGCTCCGCCTGCTCCACCGCATCGGCACGGGCTTCCGGCGGCGTGGCGCCGAAGGATTCCTCGTGATAACGCGACATGTCGTAACCCGCCACTTCCAGCAGGCGCTTGACCGCGTTCATGTACGGCGTCGGGCCGCAGCAGAACACTTCGCGCTCAAGGAAGTCCGGCACCATCAATTCCAGCATCTTGTGGTTCAGGTAACCGCGATACCCGGCCCACGGCTCACCCAAGCCGTGCTTCTCACAGATCAGGTGCAGGCTGAAGTTGTCGATCCGCGACGCCATGTGCTCCAGCTCGCGGTGATAAATGATGTCTTTCGGTGAGCGTGCACTGTGGATAAAGGTCATGTCGACGTTGGCGTTGGTGTCGTAAAACCAGCGCGCCATCGACATGCATGGCGTGATACCGACGCCGCCACTGAGATACAGCACTTTCGGGCTCGGAAAATCGATGGCATTGAACAGCCCGACCGGCCCGTGCACCGCCAGCTCTTGCCCCTCGTGAAGCGTGTCGTGCAGCCAGTTGGAAACCTTACCGCCCGGCACGCGTTTGATCGTCACCGAAAAGCTGTACGGCACCGACGGCGAACTGGAGATTGTGTACGAACGCATGATCGGCTGGCCTTCGATTTCCAGCTCCAGGGTCACGAATTGCCCGGGCTTGAAGAAGAACAGGATCGGCTGATCAGCCATAAAGCAGAAGGTGCGCACGTCCCAGGTTTCCTGGATGACTTTGACGCAACGGACGATGTGTCGGCCATTGGCCCAGGTCTGGGTGGTGACCGGATTCAGGAAGCTGTTGGACATGCTGTTCTCCACGGCCGACTGTCGGCCTCATGTCGGCGATTCTGCGTATAGCGCGAACCGCCCGTTTACCTATCCGCGACATCGGCATACTTATCGCGACCAGCCCCCAACCACCGGGGGTTGCGCGTCGGGAACAGATTGCACCATGTCGCCCATGGATAAGGTTCGCGGCAGCGCCGGGCCCACACTCGCCCCAACACCAAGACAGCTTCTTTACACCTTGCGTAGCAACCGTTAGCAGCACACCTGATCAGCCACTTTTCGCCGGCCACGCAGATGGCCATGAGGATCACATCGATGGACGTCACCGCAAAAATCAGCCTGGGCGATCCGCTGGAACCCGCACGCAAGGCCACCGCACAAATGCTCCAGGAGCGCGAGCGGACGTTTTCGCTGCCGCAACCGTTCTATAGCGATGAGCGGCTGTTCGATATCGACATGCAGGAGATCTTCCAGAAAGAATGGTTGATCGCCGGCATGACCTGCGAAATCCCGGCCAAGGGCAACTACCTGACCCTGCAGATCGGCAAGAACCCGATCATCGTCATCCGGGGTGCCGAAGGCGTGGTGCATGCGTTCCACAACGTCTGCCGTCACCGTGGCTCGCGTCTGTGCACCAGTGAAAAAGGCAAGGTCGCCAAACTGGTCTGCCATTACCACCAGTGGACGTACGAGCTGGACGGGCGCCTGCTGTTCGCCGGCACCGAAATGGGTGCCGACTTCGACATGAAGCAGTACGGCCTGAAACCGGTGAACGTGAAGACCGCCGGCGGCTACATCTTCATCAGCCTGGCGGAGAACCCGCCGGCCATTGATGACTTCCTGGCGACGCTGAACCATTACATGGAACCGTACGACATGGAGAACACCAAGGTGGCGATTACCACCACCTTGATGGAAAAGGCCAACTGGAAACTGGTGCTGGAAAACAACCGCGAGTGCTACCACTGCAACGCGTCGCACCCGGAACTGCTGAAAACCCTGCTGGAATGGGACGACGTCACCGATCCGCGCGCCGATCAGGCGTTCAAGGATCACGTCGCCGCCTCCGCTGCCGCGTGGGAAGCCGAAAAGATTCCTTATGCCCACGCCAGTTTCGGCCTGCGCAACCGCATCGTGCGCATGCCGCTGCTCAAAGGCACCGTGTCGATGACCCTCGACGGCAAGCAGGGCTGCGCGAAACTGATGGGCCGCATCAAGAACCCGGATCTGGGCTCGATGCGCATCCTGCACCTGCCGCATTCGTGGAACCACTGCATGGGCGACCACATCATCGTTTTCACCGTGTGGCCAATCAGCGCGCAGGAAACCATGGTCACCACCAAGTGGATCGTGCACAAGGACGCGGTTGAAGGCGTCGATTACGACGTCGAGCGTATGCGTCAGGTGTGGGATGCGACCAATGATCAGGATCGCCGACTGGCGGAAGAGAATCAGCGCGGGATCAACTCGACGGCGTATCAGCCTGGGCCTTACTCGAAGACGTATGAGTTTGGTGTGGTCAACTTCGTCGACTGGTACAGCGAGCGTCTGCTGAGCAACCTCGGCGCCGAGCCTGCGCCGTACCTCAAAGGCGTCCCCGTCCAGGGCTAAAAGCAAAGGCATCGTCGGATCGCCGCCCGGAGCAGGCTCACTCCCACATTTGGAATGCGTTCCCCTGTAGGAGTGAGCCTGCTCGCGATAGCTATTTCACATTCACCACATCCCTGAACCTGATTGCACAAATTCTGATCAATCCCCCCACACCCCATACCCACCAAGCCCCCCAGCCTTCCGCAAACAAGTTATCCACACACCCACCCACAGCAAATGGGGGTAACTGTGGATGAACGAAAAAATAACTGACTGATTTGTGAAGAAAAATAGTGACTTATCCAGAAGCACGGTTTGCAAGACGCGCTGGTTAATTTTTGATCATATTCATGGAGGCCACGTCCTGCATGACCTGTAGAGGATGGCGAACACCTTATCCACAGAAGCGCCAACAGAGATCGGGGGTAACTTTGCCTTGTCTGTGGAAAAGCGTTGGAGGCTGTGTGAAATCGGGGTTTTGCGCGGGAATTAAGTCCGGAAACTTACGAATTGACTGTTTTTTGATCACCCCTTCGAAAGCCACGGTTTTTATGGGCTTCAGCGGATAGCGAACATCTTATCCACAGAAGCGCCAACAGAGATTGGGGGCAACTTTCCAAGTTATCCTGGCGAAAAAGCCCTGAAAATCCGTGACTTAGGCTGGTTGTTTTTTGATCGGAGGGCTGTAGGGCTTGAATGGCGCGGGGTGTAGAGAGGGGCGAACACGTTATCCACAGATCCGCCAACAGGGATTGTGGGTAAATCGCCCCCCTCATCGGAACGCCGCCCGCCCAGCCCTCTCCCTCCGGGAGAGGGAGCCGACCGAGGAGTATCGGAAAAGCACAGTGACCTGCAAATTACGCGGAAACCTTAGCTTGGCCAAACCTGAGTTCGCGCGGATCTTTCAGGTCGATGTAACGCTTGAGCGCGCCACCGTAGGTCCCCTCTCCCTCTGGGAGAGGGCTAGTGAGGGCCTTTTCAGCGAACAACACCTTCTTCAATCAGCAACTTGAGAATCGCTTCAGCCCCGGCCTGTGCGGTGACTCCCTTGAGCACCTGCCCCCCGCCACCACTGGCCTTGGCCGTCGCGGCCTTCATCCGGTCCGCCCCGCTTTTGGCCTTGATCACCTTCAAGCGTTTCGGCCGTGGCTTGGCCGCTTGCAAAGTGGCAACCGCGAGCAACTCATCGTCCACCACTTCGACGTCTTCAGCCTGCAAGACCCCGCGTCGCGCGGGACCATACGCACTCTGCCGAGGTTTCGGCGCAGCGTTATCCACAGTCGCCATAAACGGCAGCTTCACCTTCAACCGCCGCCGCTGCCCACGCGGCAACGCTTGCAGCACTAGCGCCGAACCGTCATTGATCGACTCCACCTGAGCCAGCCCCACTACCAGCGGCCAGCCCAGACCTTCCGCCAGCAGGAACGGCAACATCCCCGAACCTTCACCGGTTTCTGCCTGGCTGCCGGTCAGCACCACTTGCGCACCGGCATCACGCAGATACGCGGTCAGCGCCGGCAGTGCATCGGCGCCAGCCGGTTGCTCCAGCACATGCATCTGCTCCAGCCCCATGCCCAGATAGGCGCGCAACGCCGGTTCCGCGACATCGCCAGCATGCAGCACTTGCAGGTTATCCCCAGCCAATTGCAAACCGAGTTCCACCGCGCGGGCATCCTGGTCGGCGCGGCGTGGCCGGCCCGAAGTCGGGTGGGCGCCGATGGAAACCAGACTGATAACTTTCGTGTTCATCGCGTTTCCTCAGGCCGCATCGCGCTTGGATTCATTGCGGTAAGCCGAAACGGCTTCGATCAACGCTTGCAGAATCTCCGCGCTCTCGCCGATCACCGACAAATCGGCACGCTTGATCATGTCGCAACCCGGATCAAGGTTGATTGCCACCACCTTGTCGCAGGCACCGATGCCTTGCAGGTGCTGGATTGCCCCGGAGATACCCACAGCCACATAGACCCGCGCGGTAACCCAGGTCCCCGACGCGCCGACCTGGCGATCACGGGCCATGAAGCCATCGTCCACCGCCACCCGCGACGCGCCTTCGGTAGCACCGAGCGCCGCCGCCGTTTCGTGGAACAACTGCCAGTCCTTGACGCCGTTGCCGCCGGAGAAAATGAACTCCGCTTCGGCCATCGGAATCGCTGCCGGGTCGACCGCCACCGCGCCGAGATCTTCGATCCGCGACAGGCTGCGCACGACACTTGTGGATAACTCCACCGGCAACGCTTCGTGGCGAGTTTCACTGACCGGCTCGGCGCATTCGGCGGCGGCCAGAATCAACCGCGCAACCGGACGGGCAAGGTCTTGCAGCCCAGCGCCAGCGCGCCCGATGCATTCCTGATCCTTGACCTGCCAGACCCGTGTCGCCGGGCGCTCGCCCAATGCCGCCGCAAAGCGTCGGCCGAGTTCGCCGCCACCGCTGCGGCTGTCCGGCAGCAGCCAGTGGCGTGGGTTGAACTGGTTATCCACAGCGCGCAAACCCTGCACGCGTTGCTCCGGTGCATAACCGCTGAACTGTTCGCCTTCGAGCACCAGCAGGCGATCGACGCCAGCAGTGGCGAAAGCGTTTTCCTTGTGCTCGCCAAAAACCACGGCCAACACCGCGCCATCATTACCGGCAAGCTGATGGGCGAGACCGAGCAAGTCACGGTCGTGGCTGCTCAAGCGACCGCCGACCATGTCCGGCACCACGCTGATGTAGAACGCCGGGGCCGACACTTGATGCAGCGGCAATTGCACTTCCACAGCCGCCGAACGTTTGACCGCCCCGCCCTGTTGCGCGCCACTGCGATCGATACGTTTGATGCCGTTGGGGCCGATAAAACCGATGCCGTGCAGATTCTTGCGGATGACGCCGTTGGGCCCCATCCAGCTGTGTTGCGCCGGTTGCATCGCCGCGTGCAGCGGGTGCAAACGGTTACGCGCAATCCATTCGGCGCGCGGGTCGCGGCGGATAATGTCGCTCATCAGTGGGCCTCCGCAGGTTCACGTTTGGCCGGGGTCGCAGGCTTGCTCGGCGCGGCGTCTTCGAGCAGCGCGTCGGCCACCAGTTCAGCGATGTCCTTGATCAACGGACGCGGTTCGACCACGCCTTCGAGCATCGCCGTGCACTGTGGACAACCCACGGCCACCAGTTCGGCGCCGGTTTCGCGGATGTCTTCCATGCGCATATCAGGTATCCGTTGCTTGCCCGGAATGTCAGTGATCGGCGCCCCGCCACCGCCGCCGCAGCAGCGCGAACGGAAGCCGGAACGTTGCATCTCTTTAACCTCGATGCCGAGTGCCCGCAGCACTTCACGCGGCGCTTCGTACTCGCCGTTGTAGCGGCCGAGGTAACACGGATCGTGATAGGTCACGCTGTTGCCTTTGTGCTGACCGAGGTTCAGCGCACCGGCCTGAATGATTTCTGCCATGTAGGTGCTGTGGTGCTGCACCAGGTAGTTGCCGTCGAACGCGCCGTACTCGTTTTTCAGCACGTGGAAGCTGTGCGGATCGCAAGTGACGATGCGGTTGAAGCTGTATTTGCCCAGGGTCTGAATGTTGCGTTTGGCGAGCAACTGGAAGGTTGCTTCGTCGCCGAGACGCCTTGCGACATCGCCGCTGTCACGCTCTTCAAGGCCAAGCACGGCGAAGTCGATTTTCGCCGCTTTCAGTACTTTGACGAACGCGCGCAGAGTGCGTTGGTTGCGCATGTCGAACGCACCGTCGCCGACCCAGAACAGCACGTCGGTGGTTTTCTTTTCGCTGAGCAGATTGAGGTTCAAGTCCGCCGCCCAGTTCATCCGCCCGCCCGGTGCAAAACCGCCGGGGTTGTCGGTGGCGATGAGGTTTTCGAGGACTTCGGCGCCCTTGTTCGGGGTTGCGCCTTTTTCCAGGGTCAAATGGCGGCGCATGTCGACGATGGCATCGACGTGCTCGATCATCATCGGGCATTCCTCAACGCAGGCACGGCAGGTGGTGCACGACCACAGCGTTTCGGCGTCAACCAGACCATTGATGATCGGTTGATGCGGATTGCCACTGTGTTCGCCAATGGGTTTGCCGGGATACGGGCTGCCGGCGAATTTCGCATCGGTGCCGCCGGCGAGGCCGACGACCATGTCTTGAATGAGTTTTTTCGGGTTCAGCGGCTGGCCGGCGGCAAAGGCCGGGCACGCCGCTTCGCATTTGCCGCACTGCACGCAGGCGTCAAAACCGAGCAACTGGTTCCAGGTGAAATCCTTGGGTTTCTCAACCCCTAACGGCGCGGAAGGATCATTGAGATCCAGCGGTTTGAGGCCGGTGGAGCGACCGCCGCCAAAACGCTCAGCGCGACGGTGCCAAGCCAAATGCAAAGCGCCGGCAAAGGCGTGTTTCATCGGCCCGCCCCAGGTCATGCCGAAGAACAATTCCGACACGCCCCACAGCACGCCAATCCCGAGGATGACGGCGAGCACCCAGCCGCCAAAGTTCTCCGGCAGAATCCCGGCCACCGGTAAGGTCAGCAGAAAGAACGACGCCGAGAACGCCAGCAAGCTTTTCGGCAGGCGCATCCACGGGCCTTTCGACAGCCGCGCCGGCGGGTTGAGCCGACGCAGATAAACGAAGATCGCGCCGACGAACATCACCGCCGTCATCAGCAGCAAGGCGTAACCGAGAATGCGGTAATGCAGGCCGAAACCGTGTACCAGCAACGCCAGCACAATCGAAGCCACCGCACCGCCGGCCGTGGCCACGTGGGTGTTGGCGATGTATTTGTCCCGCGCCACCACATGGTGCAAATCGACCATGTAACGCTTGGGCATGGCGAACAGGCCGCCGATCAGATCGACCTTCGAGGCCCGACCCCGACGCCACATGGCCACCCGCCGCAACGCGCCGAGGACCCCAAGGCCCAGAGCTGCGAACAACAGGATTGGAAGAAGGGTGTTCAACATAGGTGAAGCTCCCAAAGACCGCAGGGTCTTGCAGGCCAAACTACCTGGATGCCTTGCCCGATTCCTGTAGGAGTGAGCCTGCTCGCGATTCAGTCGCCACGGTGCATCAGACAGACCGCGTTATCGTTCATCGCGAGCAGGCTCACTCCTACAAGGGGATCCACAAGCCGTTAGAAATCCTTACAGAGCCGGAGTGCGTCATAAATGGCGGCGTGCGTGTTGCGCTGCGCCACGCAGTCGCCGATGCGGAACAGCAAGTAGCCGTCGCCCGCCTCGCTCAGCGAAGGTTGCGGCTGGATCGCGAACAACGCTTCGACGTCGATCTGGCCCTTGTTACGCGAACCCTCTTTGAGCGCGTAGTAGATTTCCTCATCCGGGCGCACGCCGTTTTCCACCACCACCTGATCGACCACCCGCTCCTCTTTGGCGCCGGTGTATTCGTTCTCCAGCACCGCAACGAGCTTGTCGCCTTCGCGGTAAACCTTCTCGAGCATCATGTCGCCGGTCATGATCACTTCTTTCGGGTACATGCTGCGGTAGTAGGTCGGGAACGAGGTGCCGCCAATCGCCACGCCTGGCTTGATGTCGTCGGTGACGATCTCGACCTGGCAGCCCTTGTCGGCCAGATAGTCGGCGGTCGACATCCCGGTGAATTCGCAAATGGTGTCGTAGACCAGCACGTTTTTGCCCGGCGCCACTTTGCCGTCGAGGATGTCCCAACTGCTGACCACCAAACCTTCCGCCGCGCCCCAATGCTCGTTCTGCTCTATGAACGGATGGCCACCGACGGCGAGCACCACCACGTCCGGGCGCAGATCAAGAATGGTCGCCGCATCCGCCGCCACGCCCAGGCGCAGATCGACTTTCAACCGCGCCAGCTCCAGTTGGAACCAGCGCGTGATGCCGGCAATCTGGTCGCGTTGTGGCGCTTTCGACGCCGTGGTGATTTGCCCGCC
>Ga0247814_10001865_pt1 | contig 11978 bp, 4 predicted proteins | sample UWRJL179409R1_FD_179947 | JGI IMG/M metagenome (GOLD analysis project Ga0247814, IMG submission 179947) | Plant litter microbial communities from Arlington Agricultural Research Station in Wisconsin, United States - UWRJ-L179-409R-1 | ecosystem: Environmental > Terrestrial > Plant litter >...
CGAGCACGTCTCGTCCTTGCGCCTGATCCCGGGCCTGGACAACTGGCGCCCGTGCGACACGGTCGAATCGCAAGTGGCATGGGGCGCGGCAGTTGCGCGCCGCGATGGCCCGTCGACCCTGATCTTCTCGCGCCAGAACCTGCCGTACATGGAGCGTGACGCAGCGCAGATCGCCAACATCGCCAAGGGCGGTTACGTGCTCAAAGACGCACCGAACGCCAGACTGATCATCATGTCCACCGGTTCGGAAATCGAACTGGCCATGGCCTCGGCTGCTGCTCTCGAAGCAGAAGGTATTGCCGTGCGCGTGGTGTCGATGCCGTCGACCGACGTGTTCGACCGCCAGGATGCGGCCTACAAAGCCAGCGTGCTGACGCGCGGCACGCCGCGGGTCGCAATCGAAGCCGGCGTCACGGCTTTCTGGTACAAATACGTGGGTCTCGAAGGCGCGGTAGTCGGTCTCGACACCTTCGGCGAATCGGCCCCGGCGCCGGTGCTGTTCAAGTATTTTGGCTTCACCGTAGAGAACGTCGTGGCCACGGCCAAGGGCGTGCTGGCAGCGTAATTAGAGCCTATCCCGGTAGGTAGGAGGAAGCGGATGGCGATGACTGGCGAGTGTGGGCAAGGCGAGAGGAGGACGCATGGCTAGCCATGCTACGACGAGCAACGCAGTCCACGCTTGTCAGGCGCGGCAGCAGCGACTCCGCACTACTGGGATAGGCTCTTAGTCTACAAAGAACGGACGCACGCAGGAGACACCGCGGCGTCCCCCCGATTTCTTTTTTTAAATCAGGAGCACAAGCATGACGATCAAAGTTGCAATCAACGGTTATGGCCGCATCGGCCGCAATGTACTGCGCGCATTCTACGAAGGCGGCAAGGCACAGGATATCCAGATCGTGGCCATCAACGACCTGGGCGACGCCAAGTCGAATGCCCACCTGACCCGCCACGATACCGTGCACGGCAAATTCCCTGGCACCGTGACGGTCGAGGGCGACAACATGATCGTCAATGGCGATCCGATCCGCGTGTTCGCGCAGCGCAACCCGGCTGAAATTCCATGGGGCGAGCTGGGTGTTGATGTCGTGCTGGAATGCACCGGCTTTTTCACCACCAAAGAAAAGGCATCGGCCCACCTGAAGGGCGGCGCCAAGAAAGTCATCATCTCGGCGCCGGGCGGCAAGGACGTCGACGCGACCATCGTGTACGGCGTCAACCAGAGTGTGCTGAAATCCACCGATACCGTCATCTCGAACGCATCGTGCACGACCAATTGCCTGGCCCCGCTGGTCAAGCCGCTGAACGATGCCATCGGCATTGAAACTGGCCTGATGACCACGGTCCACTCGTACACCAACGACCAGGTACTGTCGGACGTCATGCACGAAGACCTGCGCCGCGCCCGTTCGGCAACGCACAGCATGATTCCAACCAAGACCGGCGCTGCCGCTGCGGTGGGCCTGGTGCTGCCGGAACTCAATGGCAAGCTGGACGGTTTTGCGATCCGCGTACCGACCATCAATGTGTCGCTGGTCGACCTGACCTTCATCGCCAAGCGTGATACGACGGTTGAAGAAGTCAACCAGCTGATGGAAAAAGCAGCTGCCGAAGGTCCGTTGAAAGACATCCTGACGTACCAGACCGAGCCGCTGGTGTCGATCGACTTCAACCACAACCCGGCGTCGTCGAATTTCGATTCGACGCTGACCAAGGTCTCCGGTCGCCTGGTCAAAGTGTCGTCGTGGTATGACAACGAGTGGGGTTTCTCGAACCGCATGCTCGACACCACCGTGGCGCTGATGAACGCGAAGTAATCGACGCATCGGAAAGTAAAAAGCCGCGCGGTTCGCACCGCGCGGCTTTTTTTACGTCATTTTTTTTAGAACGAGTACGACGCGCGCACGTAGTAAGTGCGGCCCAGTACGTCCGTGTAGCGCGGATCGTAGCCAGCCTGGAACGTCTGGGTCTGGTACGACAGCGGCGGGGCGCGGTCGGCCAGGTTGCGGATGCCGAAGGTCAGCGCGTAGCCTTTTGGCTGGGCCCAGCCGATGAAGGTGTCGGCCGTGATGTACGACGAGACCGTGTGCGTGCCGTCACCCTCATAGCCCGGCTCCGCGTAACCGGTCTTGTAGTGGCCCGTCAGGCCCGCGCTCCACTGGCCCAGGTTCCAATTGACCGAGGCAGTGTTTTGCCAGCGGAAAATCGGGCCGGTGCCGGAGTAGGTGCCAACGTTCTGGTTCCAGGCGCCGTTCGCTTCGTTCTGGTACTCGTACTTGTGCACCCAGGTGCTGTTCATGCCGAAGTTGAAGATACCGTAGGCTGGGGTGCGATAGCGGTATGCCGCGGTCAGGTCGACGCCGTTCGTGATCAGGTTGCCCAGGTTCTGCGTGCGCAGGTCGACATAACCGCAGGTGGCCGGGTCCGGGCACTGCGAGCCGTCGGTTGCCAGTTCGCCCGCAGCGTTGCGGTGGTACAGCGCCGCGTACTTGGTGGCGTCGTTGAACACGTCGTTTTCTGCCAGCTGGCCGATCTGGCTTTCCAGCTTGATGAACCATACGTCCGCGCCCAGCGTCAGGTTGTCAATCGGCTCGACCACGAGGCCGAAGGTGGCGTTCTTCGATTTTTCCGGGGACAGGTTGGCGTTGCCGCCGTACAGCGCCTGGAACTGCTGCTTGCAGTTGTTGGCAGCGCCGTGGCCAGCGATTGGATTGGTGCCGGTCGGGCAGTTGACCGGATCGTTTTGTTGGCTGGTGTTGGTGTACGTATTCGCAGCATTGATTTCATACAGCGACGGCGCCCGGAACCCGGTCGAGTACGAGCCGCGCATCAGCACCTTTTTGGTGGGCTGGTAGCGGAAGCTCACCTTCGGATTGAAGGTATTGCCGAAGTCGCTGTACTTGTCTTCCCGGCCGGCCACGGTGATGTCCAGTTCCTTCGTGATCGGCACGTTCAGTTCGGCGAACAGGGCGTACACATTGCGCGAACCGGCACTGAACGTGTACGGGTCGGTGCCGGTGCTGGCCACCACTTTTTGCGCGTATGGCGTATTGGCCGCGCTGGTGAACTTCTCGTGCTGGGCCTGCCCGCCGATGGCCAGGGCGGTGTTGCGGCCGGCGCCAAACCAGTCGCCGAATTCGCGGCTGGCGTTGATGTCGAAGCCCTGCGTGGTGCCTTTGGCCGTTTGCAGCGTGCCGTTCACGCCGGCGCTGGCCAGCAGCGCGGTACCGGCCGCGCTTTGTGCGCCGAACGGATTGATGATGCCGTTCAGGACGCCCGCGGTGATGATGTCGCCATCGCTGTAGCCGCCGGTCAGGTTTTGCGTGACCTTGTTTTCATTGTAGGTCAGGGCGGTCTGGTAATCCCAGCCGGCCACGTTGCCCTGCAGGGAAGCGACCAGGCGCTGCTGGCGGTTGATGTTTTCGTCGGTACGCGGGCCGTTGGGCGTATCGCGCCATTTGACGTTGATCGAATCCTGCGCCGGGTCGAGCGCCGCATTGACCGGGTAGTACGGATTGAGCGAACCGTCGGCCAGCGTGCGGTTCATGGTCAGCCCGCCGTAGGGCACCGGCGCAATTTGCGTCGACACGACGCTGCGGCTGACCAGGTACTCGAGGCCTGCTTCATGGCCTTGCGGCAGCTTGAAGGTGCCCTTGAACAGGCCGGTGGCGCGTTCGCTCTTCGGCACGTAGTCTACGTACGGCGACGTCGTCATCTGGCAACCGGTGCCACCGTCGGATACCAGCAGCGGCGTGGTGGCGCAACCGGCAGCGGCGGCCGGATTGTAGCTGGCGCCGCCCTGGTTGTAATTGGCCGGAGCGGTCGACGACGACAGGCCGCCGGGGAAGCGCGTGTTGTAGCTGCGCTGGGAACCGTTGACGCTGTTTTGCGTCTGATAATCGACCACGCCGAACAGGTTGAAGCCGTCGGTGTCGATGTTGCCGGTACCGAAAGCCACGTTGGCGTTCTTCGAGAAGCCGCCGGCCGACTTGGGCGTGTCGGCCCCAATGGTGGCGATGCCGCCGGTGAAATCCTTGCGCGTGATGAAGTTGATCACGCCACCGACGGCGTCGCTGCCGTACAGCGAAGACGCGCCGTCGCGCAGGACTTCCACGCGTTCGATGGCCGCGAACGGGATCATGTTCAGGTCGGGCGCCGAACTGTCGAGGGCATTGTTGGCCAGGCGGCGGCCGTTCAGCAAGACCAGCGTCTTGTTGGCGCCGATGCCGCGCAAGTCGGCAAACGACGCGCCGCCGGTGGACAGGCCCACCGACTGACTGGTGCCTTGCGTCGATTGCGATGCTGAAATGTTCGACATCACTTGTTCAACGGTCGTGATGCCTTCCTTTTTCAGGTCGGACATTTTGAGGACGGTAATCGGGACCGAGGTTTCGCCGTCGATGCGCTTGATGGCCGAGCCGGTCACGACGACCTTCTGGATCGCTGCGTCATCGGCCTGCTGGGCGATGGCAGGCTGCGCCAGCAGGGACGCGCCAATCGCGCCGCTGGTCAACATGAGGCGCACCGAACGCGCCAGGACAGTTTCTTGAAACATGGGATAACTCCAGGTAAATGGCTGAAATCCGCGCTGCGCCAGTGCGGAAGAGAGCATGAAACCACCTGGAGTAACTGCCGGTCAATGCATGTGCCGTGAATAACAGAATAGAAATGTTTCATTCATGTTACATACAACGCATCGTAAATCCGTGCAAAGAGCATTGCATTTCGGGCGACCGGTACAAGAAACCGCCGGTTGTTGTTTGAGTACTGAGCCCCCCGGGCCGACCGTGGGTGCCGCGCTCACTGCTGTTGGTGACCACCGTATCGCTGTACTCATTCGACCCGGCCCGTTCACCTCTGCAGCGGCATTGACGAGTCTGAGTTAGGTGCAGCCAGGCGCACACGCGTTACCTGGACGATCAATATCCAATTGCCATATGAAAAAGCCCGCCAGGAATGAACCTGGCGGGCTTGCAGCTTTCGACTAACGATTTCGCAGCGTCCTTGCGAACGCTCCGGATTAGAAAGCCTGGTTGTAACGCACGTAGACGAAACGGTCGATAGGGAAGTTGGCGTCAACTGCCGACGAGGATGCTGCACCCAGGATGGTGGTGCGGGCATTCTTGTCGAAGATGTTGTTGGCACCAAGCATGATCTGGCCGTTCCACGACGTTTTGTAAGCAACGCTGACGTCGTTGTAGACGGTTGCGCCCAGCTTGTTGTAACGGTTGCCCCAGTTGCCCGTGCCAGCCGGGTTGTTGCACTCAGCCGTTGCGCTGTAGCACTTGTCCTTGATGGCGCCGACGTAGCGGGCAGTCCAGGTTGCGCTCCAGTCGCCCAGGTTCCAGTCGAGCGACACGTTCGACTTCAGGCGGTAGTACGCCACGCCATTTTCATCGTATTCGCCGACGTAGCTGACGAAATCAGACTCGTTGTCCGGCTTTTGGCGGTATTTGGTCACAAAAGTCGTGTCCGAGCGCAGGCCGAACTGGCCGTAGCTGGTGCGGGCCATGCGGTAGCCCAGGCCCAGATCGACGCCTTCGGTTTCCAGCGCGCCCAGGTTGGCGTTGCCGTGCGACAGGTTGGTGATGGCGCCGCTGGCGTCACGCACGATCGAACCGCAGAACGACGGGATGCCACGGACGTAGCAGTACTCGGCGGTCTGGGTCGCGGTGATGCCCGAGATCAGGTTGTCCACCGTGATGTTGTACCAGTCCAGCGATGCGGTGAAGCCGGTCAGGAACGACGGGCTGTATACCAGGCCGATCGTCTTGGTCTTGGCGCGTTCAGGCTGCAGCGTGGCATTGCCGGCGCCGGAGTTGAACGGGCTGGTGCCCTGTGCGCCGCCGGAGTCGGTGATCGGACCGGTCTGGCTGATCTGGCGGAAGTTAGGGCCTGCGCCTGCTGCTGCGCAACGTGCCTCGACGCCTGGTGCACCGCGCTGGCCGTACACTGCGTCGCATGGGTCGGTGTAGGTGTCGTAGCTTTGCTGGCCGCCGCCGAACGTGTCGCCCACTGCTGGTGCGCGGAAACCTTGTGCCCAGGTACCACGTGCCAGCAGGTCGTTGAACGGCTTCCACATGACGCTGGCTTTGCTGTTCGTGGTGTTGCCGAAATTGCTGTAGTCCGAATAGCGGCTGGCCAGGTTCAGGCTCAGCAGTTTTGCGAACGGCAGGTCTTTCAGCAGGGGCACGTTCAGTTCGGCGTAGGCTTCACGGACCGTGTACTTGCCGACGGTCGGGTTGCCGGCCAGTTCGGTCGAGTAGCCTGATTGCTCGAATTGGCCAGGGGTGTCGTAGCCGCGCACTTCGCGGTGTTCGGCGCCGGCTGCAAAACCCATCATGCCGGCTGGCAATTGCAGGATTTCGCCGCCGATGTTGGCGGTGGCGCTGTTGACCGTGCTGCCATAGGTTGCCTGGCCGGTCGACATGATGTAGTTGATGACTGCGTCGTTGGACGCGGCCGGGCCGCCGATGATGTTGAACGGCTGGCATTCAGCCAGCGCGACAGGGGCTGCAGCCGTGCCGCACTGGACCACGCCGGCGCCGTTCAGGAACGACGGACCGAGGGCGCGTTTCAGGTTCAGCAGGTTGACGTTGCCGGTGCCGGTGACGTTGCCGCTGACCGAGCTGTGGTTGTAGCCGATGTCCCAGTTGAACGCGTGGTTCTTGACGTCGAAGTTGCCCGACAGGGTTGCATCGATGTGCAGCGTCTTGTTTTCGTTCTTGGTCACGCGCGCACGTTCGGTCGTGCGGCGGGAGAAGTACAGGTCTTCGCCGAATGCGTTGTAATAGCTGTTCGCATCGATATAGACCGGGTACGACGCCTGGACATCGCTGCGCAGCGGGTAGCCGGCGATTTGCGCGCTCGAGGTGCGCTGCGAGTACATGGCGGTCGTTGCCAGCTGCATGCCGTACGGAAGTTCAACCGAGCCCTTGGTGAAGACCGTGTCGAGCTTGTTTGGCATCTGGTACATCATTTGCGACGAGCTGTTGAACTTGTCGGCGTCCAGTGCGCTGCTGTAATCGTGGTAATTGGCCAGGTTGCGCGGGTCGGCAGCGACGCCGATGCCGTTACCGCCGGCGCCGCCGGTGTGGTTGATCACGCGGTCGAACGTGCCATCCAGGTTCTGGACACGGCCGAATGGCCCGGCGCCCAGGCCGTCGAGCTTGTGATTCGGACCTTTTGGATACGCGGTGATATCGCGGTCGCGCGCCCATACAGTGCCTTGTTCGGTGTGCGAGTAGCCGAACATCAGCGACGTTTTTTCCGAGTTCGCGCCGTAGCTGACCGAGAAGTCCTTGCCCTTGCCGTCGAGCTTGTCGTTGGCGCCGGCGTACAGGCTCAGCTGGCCGCCTTCCATGCGTTTTTTCAGGATGATGTTGACCACGCCGGAGATTGCGTCCGAACCGTAGATCGCGGAAGCGCCGTCCTTCAGCACTTCGATACGCTCGATCATGGCCGACGGGATGGTCGACATGTCGGTATAGCCATTGACGGTCTGGGTCCAGCGCTTGCCATCGACCAGCACCAGCAGGCGGTTGGCGCCCAGGTTGCGCAGGCTGATGTACTGGCCGCCGTTTTCACGGTTCGACGTCAGCGAGCCGCCACGGTCGAATTCAGGCGTGCCGGCGGAGGACATCTGGTTCAGGATGTCGCCGACGGTGATCAGGCCGGACTTCTGGATCTGAGCCTGCGTCATGACCTGTACGGGCTGCGCCGTTTCCAGATCGACTTGGCGAATGCGGGAACCGGTTACTTCAACGCGTTGCATCGGCGCTTCAGCCGTTTGTGCTTGCGCTGCGTGCATGCCGAGCGTGACGCCACCGAGGAAAATCAGGCGGATCGACCGCGACAAGACTGTTTCGTGAATCATTAAAAAATTACTCCAAGTGATGTTGGCAATGTTCTGTCTGTTCCAGACCGAAGGGTGCCATCAAAACATCTTCCCTTACTGTCGGTCAATATGCGTTCAGCATTTACACGGATTTAAATGTTTCATTTGTGTTACACGCAACAAATGTAATATTAAGGAAAAAATAAACTTGAATAATATGCATGGATCGGTTATTTGGCGCGTCTCAGGGCAACAACGCCTTGCTGGATGCAATAAAAAAAAGCCCCCGGCATTGCCGGGGGCTTTTTACGTACAGGTTACTGCGCCAGATGCGTCCTGCCAGACGCGCCGGATCAGAAAGCCTGGTTGTAACGCACGTAGACGAAACGGTCGATCGGCATGTCGGCATCGACGGCCGACGACGACGCGGTCGACTGGTACGTGATGCGTGGCTTCTTGTCGAACACGTTATTGACGCCGACTTGCAGCTGGCCTTTCCATGCGAACTTGTAGCCAACGTTCACGTCGTTGTAAACCAGCGAGCCGATTTTGTTGTAACCCTCGCTGAACGAGGTCGTGCCGGCCGGGTTGCTGCACGATGCCAGGTCTTCGATATCGTAGCAGCTGTCCTTGACCTTGCTGTAGTAGCGGGTCATCCAGGTCGCGCTCCAGTCACCCAGCGCCCAGTCGAGAGCGACATTGGCCTTCACGCGGTTGTAGTAATACTCACCAGCCCAGTTTTCGAAGTCGGCATCGGCGGCACTCTGGACCTTGAAGTCCTTGGTGTACGACGTCTCCGAACGCAGGCCGAAGCGGCCGTAAGCGGTGGTCGGGAAGCGGTAAGCCAGCGCCATGTCAAGGCCTTGCACTTCCAGCTTGCCCAGGTTGGCATTGCCGCGGGACAGGTTGGAAATTTCACCGGCAGCGTTACGCTGGATCGACGAGCAGAAGGACTGCACGCCTTCGCGGTAACACTGGTCGGCAACGTAGGTTGCGTCAACGCTGGTGATGCGGTTGTCGATCTTGACTTTGTACCAGTCCAGCGACGCCGTTGCGCCGGGCAGGAAAGATGGGCTGTAGACCAGGCCAAGCGTACGCGATACCGAGGTTTCAGGCTGCAGCGATGCATTGCCGGCACCAGCCTGGAACGGGTAACCGCCCTGAGTTTCGACGGCGCCCGCGATCGGGTTGCCGCTTTGATTGAGCTGGCGGAAGCCGGCAGGAACGCCGGCAGCAGCGCAACGGGATGCCACGGTGGCGTTGCTGGCTGCGGCGCCGAAGCGGCTGTCGCAAGGATCGAGGTATTCGTCGAAGGTTTGCTGTCCGCCACCGAAGGTGTCACCCACGCTCGGCGCGCGGAACCCTTCAGCCCAGGTACCGCGTGCCAGCAGGTCGTTGAACGGCTTCCACATGAAGCTCGCCTTGCTGTTGTTGGTGATGCCGAAGTTGCTGTAGTCCGAATGGCGCGTGGCCAGGTCGAGCGACAGCAGGCGGGCAAACGGCAAGTCTTTCAGCAGCGGAATCGCCACTTCCAGATAGGCTTCCTTGACGGTATAGCGGCCGTTGGTAGAGTTGCCAGCCGGGTCGGTCGAGTAGCCCGATTGCTCGAACTGGCCCGGGCGGTCGTAGCCGGTCACTTCACGGTGCTCCAAGCCGGCAGCAAAGCCGAGTTTGCCGGCGTTACCCGGCATGTCGAACAGTTCGCCGCCGATGTTGGCGGTGGCGCTGTTGACGGTCGAGCCATAGGTGGCCTGGCCGGTCGACATGACGTAGTCCAGTGCTGCCGGGTTGGAAGCCGACGGGCCGCCCAGCAGATCGAATGGAGTACATTGTGCCAGCGCGATAGGCGCCGCAGCGGTTCCGCACTGAACCTGGCCAGAGGCGTTCAGGAACGATGGGCCAACCGCTTTTTTCAAGTTCAGCAGGTTCAGGTTGCCGGTACCGGTGACGGTGCCGTTGACCTTGCTGTGGTTGTAGCCGACGTCCCAGTTAAAAGCGCGGCTGGCCAGCGTGAAGTCGCCGGACAGGGCTGCATCGATGTGCAGCGTGCGGTTCTCATTATCCGTCGCGCGCGGGCGCTCGATCGTGCGGCGATAGAAGAACAAGTCCTGGCCGCCGGTACCGCCGAGGGCTGCATTGCCGTACGGATTGTAGTAGCTGTTGCGGTCGATGTAGACCGGATAATCCGGCTGGCTATTGCTGTTGAGCGGATAGCCGGCAACGACAGCGGTGGATTTACGCTGCGCAAACATCGCAGTGCTGGTCAGGCGCATGCCATATGGCAGTTCGACCGAACCCTTGGTGAAGATGCTGTCGAGTTTCGTCGGCAGCGTGAACATCATCTGTTGGGTCGAGTTGAACAGGTCGCTCGCCGCACCAGTGTAAGGATGGTAGTTGGCCGAATTGTTCGATGCCGCGCCGGTTCCGACACCGTCGAAAGTGCCGGTGTGGTTCAGGACCTGGGTGAAGCCGGTTGGGGAACCGTCCGCGCCAACCTGGCGGATGCGGCCCCATGGGCCTACGCCCAGGGCGCTGTTAGGGTACAGCGCATTACTGGTCGCGGTGATTTCGCGGTCACGGGCCCACACGGCACCTTGCTCGGTGTGGGTCAGGCCGAAGATCAGCGAGGTCTTGTCGCTGTTCGCGCCATAGGTCAGAGAAAAATCTTTTCCTTTGCCATCGCCCTTGTCATTCTGGCCGATGTAGGCGGACAGGTTGCCGCCTTCCATCGTTTTCTTCAAAATGATGTTGACCACGCCCGAAATCGCGTCCGAACCGTAGATTGCGGACGCGCCATCTTTCAGCACTTCAATACGCTCGATCAGGGCGGACGGGATGGTCGACAGGTCGGTATAGCCGTTGACCGATGCGGTCCAGCGCTTGCCGTCGACCAGAACGAGCAGACGGTTCGAGCCGAGGTTGCGCAGGTTGGCAAACTGGCCGCCGCCTTCGCGGTCCGATGTCAAAGCGCCACCCTTGCTGAAGTCCGGTGAGCCGGCTGCAGCCATATTGTTCAGGATGTCACCGACCGTGACCAGGCCGGTTTTTTGAATCTGTTCCGAGGTCATCACCGAAATCGGCTGCGCCGTTTCCAGGTCGACCTGGCGAATGCGCGTACCGGTGACCTGAACGCGCTGGATTGCCGGTTCGGTTGTGGTGACAGCGGTTTGGGCGTAGGCGGCTTGCATGCCGAGGGTGACACCACCGAGGCAGATCAGGCGGATCGACCGGGACAAGACTGTTTCCATCATGTTGCAGAACTCCTAGGTAAAAACGCGGCGGGCCTGATCAAGGCGACGACGCGAAAATCAACGCGGGTTGCGATTTTATGAATTCGGGTGGGGAGATCGATGACTGAAAAGACGATCAAATCATCTCGCGTATGCATGTGTCAATGACAAATGTCATCGGTGTGACAATGTTGCGCGAATGCGTACTTACCGATGACTATGACAAGAATTTCGCTTGACTTGGTGCCAACAACATGCGGTTACCCAGTTGGCAAGTTTTTCGCAGGGGCAGGTCACAGCGGTTTAACCCGGATGTCCAAGACATGGAATTTGATGGTGACAATCGTAGGCATATACTTGCTTACAGAGGAATCTGGTATCCGGGTATTGCCAGAGTGCGGCAGCGCGGCGTACTTGTTGCAACTTCGCCACGAGAAAAATAATGATAATGCATGCGTCGAGACGCGATGATCCAGATAAGGTTGCCGGAAGCGACGATGCTGATCAGGTTAAAGCGTACTGCATCGAATCAGGACTCATTCCCCGAACAAGTTGTCCCACAACGCCATCACCCCCGCCGCGTGCGACGCCACCAGCCCCGGCGCGACGCGCGCATTGTCCTTGCCCTGCAGGCGCATCTGGTGCTGCAGGCGGCGCATGGTGCGATAGGCTTCGGCGGCCTGGTCGGCCAGTGTCGCGTCGACCAGGCCAAGTTCGGCAAACATGCGCAACAGTGCGATGTTGCCGATGTTGATCGTCAATTGCGGATACGCGGCAGCGTGGCGCAGCACCAGGTACTGGCTGATGAATTCCAGGTCGATCATGCCGCCGCGGTCGTGTTTCAGGTCGAACAGGGCAGTGTGGTTGGGGTGGGCGTCGCGCATGCGCTGACGCATGGCCACGACTTCATT
>Ga0247814_10001866_pt1 | contig 11976 bp, 7 predicted proteins | sample UWRJL179409R1_FD_179947 | JGI IMG/M metagenome (GOLD analysis project Ga0247814, IMG submission 179947) | Plant litter microbial communities from Arlington Agricultural Research Station in Wisconsin, United States - UWRJ-L179-409R-1 | ecosystem: Environmental > Terrestrial > Plant litter >...
TGCGACTGCGACTGCGACTGCGACTGCGACTAAAATCTAAAGCGTAACTTCCTTAGGACACGAAATACTTAAAGCTGTTGGTTTTGGATAAACTCTATTATTATACATTCTGTATTGTGTCGAAACGGTTCCTCCAAAGAGTTTATCGTTTGTGAGTTTTAGCTCAAATGAGATTTCAAACAAACCGGCACTGATTTCCTTATAAGTACCTTCACCTGAAATTGCAATGATGTGAGTATTTGAGGCACTGGATCCAATAGTTAAATCCTGCGGAATCACCAATACGGTTCCCTGCGTTTTGCTGTTTCCGTTTTCCGGAAAAAATTCTAGAGCAGAAGTAATATTAAATCCGGGAGAAATAGCAGCAGATCCGCTTTCGTTTGAGAACCATCTTTTTAAACCAAAAGAGTTTACTGTATTTGGTCCGGTAGCAACATTAAATCCAATTTTAAAGGCATCGTGGTACACATCGTCATTAGGATTTGCTGTTCCTTTATCACTGTAAAGTATTGCATTCTCATTGTCCTTCGTTACCACAACAGGAAAGGTTAAAGCATTAAAAGTCTGCCATGTGCAATTTCCGTTGTTGTTAAACCAGTGTTCGCCATAGGTTAAATAAAAAGCATTCGTAGGATCTGTAAACTTTGATGCAGGATATGCTTGTAAATCCCGTGGTGATTTTGTTGGTTTTACAATTGTCAAGTTAATACTTCCGGTTGCATTGTAATTTGGAATATTTACTAAGGTTATTTTTGATTCATAACGTGCATCGTCATTTTGAATATCTTCCAACAGCGTAAAATGATAAGTTATTGAATTTCTGTTGTCGCCAAAATCATCATGGGTAAGCGAATATTCAAAACCATTTTGAAATTTAAAAATTGACGCATTTTCTATTTCCGAAGGAAAAAATCCGTTAGGGAAATTTACTTTAAAATCGAATATCTCACCAATTTCTCCTTTTATTAAATATTGGTTAACCGGAAAAGTATAATTGGTTGTAATGGTTTCTAAATCGATCTTAAAGGTATCATTAGGATAAGTTGAATTTAAATTTCCAATATGAATTTCCGGATCAGATACAGTTTCCAATTTTAAATTAATGCTTTGATTGGCTGTCCATCTTTTATCAAAAGAAACAAAAATAGTATCCGTTACTTTACTTCCTTCAAACACTAATTTATTGACTGGATTTACTGTAAAACTTTTGTTGTCGCCATTTGATGATACGGCACTAAAAGTAGCAGTTACAGGACCTTTTAAAGAGTTGGCTGTTAGGGCAACCGGAACTTTCAAAGTTTTTACTGAACTATTTTTATAAGTAGACTGAGGAACTATAATTGCGCTTACTGCCGGATATTCCAACGGAACATTACTAGTGCTTACCATAAAGTTAAACCTTAAAAAAGGATCTACTCCTGAACCCAATTTATAATCGTCTTTTGAGCATGAACCCAATAGCAATGCTATGGTAAATAGGCTGAATATCTTAATAAGATTCATTTTGTTGTAAGTTTGAATTAAGATTAATATTATATTGTGGTATAGGTAATACGAATTTTAGCGACGGATAAACCATACTGCAATTTGTCGAAATACAACCGTCGTTTCTGGTAATTCCTTTATGGTTGCGAACTAGATCAAAGAACAAATGTCCTTCAAAACAAAGTTCTTTTCTTCTTTCTAAAAGGATATCTTCTTTGAGGTTAGCGGTATTAGATAATAAAGTTGCATTAGCACGTGCGCGAATGGTATTAATATCGGCCATTGCAAGGGCTGGCTGATTATTTTCAAGAGCAGCCTCGGCACGAATCAAATACATTTCACTTAATCTGAAGGCCACGTAACCTGCATTATCCTGAAATTTACGGGTAAAGTTGTACGGAACATAAGTTATAACTCCGTTTACTAATGTCTGAAGATCTACAGTAAGAAATAATTGTTTTCTTAAATCATTATTTTCATAAAGATCAACGAGGTCGTTTGAAGCTACATAATGGGCATAAGTGGTTGAAGTAACACCAAAATAATTGGACATCGATGTTGATACGGCGCTTTCTGAATCCTTTGGAACTGAAAATTCGAGCAAAGCTTCAGAAACAGGAGGATCAGGCTGTGCCCATTGAGCTATCAAATCAGAAGAATTTACTAATTTAAATCCGGAGTTTTCAATTACATCATTGGCAGTTTCGTAAGCTTTTGTCCAGTCTTTTTTATACAAATAAACTCTTGCCAATAAGGCTTTTGCATTATTTCTATTGAAGTAAGAATAAACGGGACCCGGCATAGCAGCAGTATCAGAATAATTATCGATCGCTGTTTTTAAGTCATTAATAATGAAGGAATACGTGTTTGCCAGAGTTTCTCTTTTTGGATATTTAAGTCCCGATTTTATCGATTCGGTATTATAGACAATACCTAAATGCGAAGCGTCAGGTGTATAACCGTAATCCTGGCAATAAATCTGTGATAAAACAAAATGGGCATACGCTCTAATGGTTAAGGCTTCTGCTTTTATTTGATTTTTTTCGGTTTCGGTTGCATCTTTTAGATTGGGAGTATATTCTAAAATCAAATTAGCCTGATTGATAATGCTGTAATTACCACTGTAAAATGATGCAAAATTACTGGTCTCTTCTACATCTTCAAAAGAATATACCTCCCTAAGATTAACTCCCGGTGTAATTTGTCCTAAGCTGCTTCCTGAAGAATTTGGTGTAAATTTGATGTTTCCGCCTTGTAAATCTGAATAAACAGAAAAACGTTCTTCTCTTACTGTTCCTTCTACAGTGCGGTAAAGCCCTTTTAAAGCAATTAAAACACCTTCCTTATTTTGCAGAAGTTCATCTATAGAAGTTTGTGTTCCCGGTTCCTGTTCCAGAAAATCACTGCAGCTTTGCAATGAAAAAACAAGGAATGCTATTGTGATGTATTTTAAATAATTCATGGTCTTAAAATTTTGCATTTACACCAAGCGAAATGGTTCTTGCCTGTGGATAAGTATAACTAAACTCTCGTATTCCGTTCATTCCTTTCGGACTTTTCTCTTTGTACCAATACAATACATTTGTGGCATCTGCAAAAACAGAAAGCGTATCGAGGAAAATATTTTTTATTGGCACATTATAACTAAGATTAACGTTGCTTAATCGTACATAAGTCGCATCATAAACGTATTTACTTAAATTTGCCGTAACAGGAACAAGTGTTACCGCGGGATACGGAACGATATCTCCCGGATTTCTCCAGTGATTAGCAGCATTTACAGAAAGATTTCTGTTTGACGTATTCGAATATTTGTCGATTATAGCATCAGAAGCAAAAAAATCACCGCCCAATTGAAAATCTCCTCTTACGGATAAAACTAAATTGTTGTAAAAAGTAAAACTATTATTGAATCCGCCGTATGCTTTCGCCTGTGTATCTCCAATGGGTTCCCAGTCCGCTATTGTAAATAAAGATTTATACGTGTTAAGATCATATACCTGTCCGTTTTTAGTAACCAAATCTCTTCCTGTAGCCGGATCAACACCAAGCCATTTTATTCCCCAAACTGTCGTGGTGCTATAACCAATTTTTTGCGCCAAAGCAAGTTCTGCTGTAGAAAATTCGCTTCCTAAGCCTTTCAAATCAGTTACTTTACTATCAACTGTAGAAATATTGAAAGAAGTTGTCCATTTAAAATTAGTATTGGTAATCCACTTAATTCGGGTCTGAAATTCAAAACCCTGATTGTACATGCTTGCAGCATTTAGCAACATCGAACTGTAACCCGTTTCAGTAGGAATGTTTCGGGTAGTAATGAGATCACTTTTATCATCACGATAATACTCTACAGAAAACTCTACGCGATTGAAAATATTAAAATCGATTCCGGCATTAAACTTCGTATTTTTTTCCCAGCTTAACTTTCCGTTTGGGGCAGAACCCGGAGTTGCGCCAGTTCCGCCATTATAGTTATTTTGTATATAATTATATAAACCTTTTGAACGGTAAGAACCAATTCTTGAGTTTCCTGTTGTACCGTAACTTGTTTTTATTTTTAAAAAGTTAATCCAGGAATTATTATTCAGGAAGTCTTCATTACTAATAATCCAACTTGCTCCAAGACCGCCATTGTTCGCGACATCAGTATCATCTCCAAACACAGAACTTTGATCGCGACGGAAATTGGCCAATAGATAATATCGCTTTTTGTAATTATAGTTTACCTGAGAAAATAAAGATACCCTTGAGTTATAACTAATTTCACTTCCAATTGTCTGATTATTTTTAGATTCATCTACATCATTAGTTAATGGATTATCATCTATTAAAGCATTAGAAACTGGGTTGATAACATTGGGATTTACAAAACCAATTCCCGACTGATAATCAAAATTCGTTTTATCCTCAGAAATTTCAAAACCAACAACACCATCAATAGCATGATTTTCAGTAAGCTGTTTATTAAACAAAGCTTGTCCCTGCCAGTTCCATTTAGTGGCATTTCGCTGGTTTAAAAGTCGGCGTCCCCATCTTCTGTAAGTAGTATTGTCTAAAACAAAAGTTCCGGGAAACTGACCGCTTTCATTTTCAGCCGAAAAATAACGATCCTGATCTTTATCTGAGTAATCCATACCAAACAGCGTAGAGAATTTTATCGCATTACTTAGTTGATATGAAAGACTTAAACTACCTAAGATTCCATAAGTTTTTGCTTGATTTTTGTTTTGCTCGATCGCAGCCAGCGGGTTTCCTCTCATCATACCGCTAACACCTAAAAGCGAGTATGATCCATCTGGATTATAAGGTGAAAGAGTAGGCAGGTAAGCAAAAGAATAAAAAATATTTGGTGCAGTTTTCTCGATGTAACTTGGATTTAGTACTAAGCTAATGTTCAGTTTATCAGAGTTGTAACCTAAATTAATTCCCGCATTCAATTGTTTCGTATTGTTACCCATTTGCGGTTCATCAATTTTTGTATAGCTAATGTTGGTGCGATAGGAGATTTTTGATGTGGAGCCGGAAACATTGAAATTATATTTATTGAAAATTCCTGTTTGATTCAGTAAACCAAACCAATCTGTATTAATACCATTGTATGGAGTCAGGGCAGCACTTGGAGTAGTATTTTTTACAAATTCGTTTCTAAGCTCGTTATATTGCTCCCCGCTAAGATATTTAATCTGATTGATGGCCGATGAAATTCCAAGCTGATTAGAGAATCCAAATTGTGTTTTTCCTTTTTTTCCTTTTTTTGTCGTAATCAAAATAACGCCATTTGCTCCGTCAGCACCATAAATACCAACAGCCGCCGCATCTTTAAGAACCGAAATACTTTCGATATTTTCCGGAGCAATTTTCATCAGCGGATTACCAAAATTTTCAGTAAAATCTCCGTTTCCGCTAAAGTAAGCACTGTCGATTCCGTATTCTTCTCCCATGATGACACCGTCTATAATAATAAGCGGCTGACTCGAAGTTCCAGTTCTTGCACCAGACAAAGACGATAAAGTTCCCTGTCCTCGAATATTAATTTTTACTGGACCGCCAACACCAGAAGTATTTTCAACCATGACACCGGCGATTTGACCTGTAATCATTTTATCGATACTTTCTGAAGCTTGCTCAACAGCAATATCTTTTGCATATAAGGTCGAAATACTCCCTACAATCTCTTCTTTTAGTTTTGTAGTACCATAAGAAGACGTAATCACAACTGGATTTAATTCGTCTGTAGCTTCTTTCAAATAAAAAACAAACTGCTTTTTGTCATCTGCTTTTTGTAATTGAGGTTCCATTCCTAAAAATCCAACTTCAAGCACCAAATTATTGATGTCGTTTCCTTTTAACTGATATACAAATTTTCCGTTAAAATCAGTTATAGCACCCATTCCGGTTCCTTTTATACGAATAGTTGCTCCGGGAAGCGGCTGTTTGTCTTTGGCAGTGTAAACCGTTCCGCTAATGAATCTTTCTTTTTCATCAGAAGATGACGCAGCTGATGGAGCAGGAGCAGCGTTCGTTAATAAAACCTGTTTTTTCTGGATGTAAAACGAAATGTTTTTACCTGTAAATAATTGCTTTAAAGCAGTTTCTAAAGTTACATTCTGAACATTGATATCTGCCAGTTGCTCAGCATCAATTTTTCTGGCGTTATAAATAATCCTAAAATCGGTTTGTTCTTCAATAGCTTTAATAATCAAACTAATAGGTTTGTTTTTAAGCTGTAAACTGATGTTTTTATTCTGAGAAAAACCTTTAAAACTGGATAAAAGCAAGGCTAGGAAAAATAGAATTTTCCTTAAATCGTGTATCGTAAAAGTCATGTTTATTTAGTTATGGAAGATTGGTAATGGTTATCGTATTTCCTTTAACGGAATAATTAAATGGTGTGTCACGTTTTAGAAGTTCTAAAATGTTTTCGACACTGGATTCGCTAATTTTGATCGTTCCCGTAAAATTCTGTTTGGCCAAAACAGCATTTTCATTGATAATTTCAACGTCGTAGGTACGCTGAATTATTTTAGCGATAGTAGAGAATGGGGTATCTTTAAAAGCAAGTTCACCTTTTGTCCATGCCGAATAAAAGCCTGGGTCAACTTCTTTTGTTGTAATTTTTTTGGAGTTATTGTTCCAGGTTGCCATTTGATTGGGTTGAAGCAAAACAGCATTTAGTTTGTTTTCGGCTTCATACATCTCAATGCTTCCCTCAACCAAAGTACCATTTACAGTTGGGTTTTCAGGATAAGCACTTACGTTGAATTTCGTTCCCAAAACTTCAATATCAACCTGATTAGCATTTACAATAAAAGGATGTTCTTTGTCTTTGGCCACTTCAAAAAAAGCTTCACCGGTTAAGTACACATTTCTTTTTCCGTTAATGCCAAATTGCTCCGGATATTTCAAAGTTGTTCCTGAATTTAAACTCACAACAGTTCCATCAGAAAGGGTAAGTTTAAACTTTTTCCCGTAAGGTACTTTTAGCGTATTGTAAACCACTTCCTGATCCTGAACTTTTCCAAAATAAATAATTTGGTTAGAAAATTTCTTCGCAATCAAATCGCCTTTGTCATTTACAAGTTTCGTCTGATTGTCTTTTGTAATATATTCAGAACGGCCATCGGCTAATTCTAAAACAATTTCTTTTGAAGATTTTGCATTCTGATTAAAATCGAAAGCTAATTTTCCTAAACCAAATAAAACCAAAAATACAGCAGCATATTTCAAATACTGAATGGCTTTCTTTTTAGGCTGAATAGCAATTACCGGAGTTGATGCTGTCGAAATATCTTCAGAAAGTGCGGTTAACGCCCAGGTTTTCTTTAGCGTGATAAAATGCTTTTTATTTTCTTCAGAAGCATCAATCCATTCAAAAAGCAGTTGAACTTCTTGTTCTGAAGCTTCATTCGAAAGGTATTTATAAATGATTTCCGATGTCATATTTAAGTTTTTGAACTTCTCGTTTTAGTAAGTACACTTCATAAATAAAATACCCTACCTTTTATTTTTAATTATTACAAATAAGGATAAAAATTAAGAACAAATAATCTGATAATTTGGTTTTTAAAATCTTCAAAGCCTTTGTCATATGGGCTTCTACAGCTTTTAAGGTTACTTGCATTTCTTCGGCGATTTCTGCATTTTTTTTATTTTCGAAACGCTTTTTTATAAAAACTTCGCGGGTTTTGGGCGGAAGATCACTTATCGATTCCTGAATTAAACGTTCAAGTTCGGTCAATTCTAAAGTATCAAACTGCACCGAGTTTAAGATTTCGATATCCAGTTCTCTTTCTTTTTGGTTTAAAACATCACTTTTGAATTTATCCTTTACCTTATTATGACGAATCATGTTCAGGCACTTCGATTTGGCATAAGTATATAAAAAAGATTGTATGCCGTTTAGCGATTCGACAGTTTCCCTGTTTTGCCATAAATACAAAAGAGCTTCCTGCGCCAGATTTTCAGCTTCATCTTTATCATAAATAAACTGAATACTAAAAGCGGTGATTCTGCGAAAGTATTTATCGTAAAAATAAGTGAAAGCAGTTTCGTCTCCTTCTTTGAAAGATTCAAAAAGATGTAGTTCGAAACTGGAATTATTATTCATTATAAGAGAATCACTTTTTAGAAAGCAATATAGGCAATTTAATAAAAAGACCTTTTTTGCACAGAAAGCGGCAAATATAAAAGTTTATTTATATTAATTCTAAATAAAATTCAAATAAACATCGTTTGAAAAAATATTATTCAGAATAAGTGTAAAAAACGCGTTTATCTTATAAGTTATAAGTAAGTTTAATGTTGCTGTGAGTTCTTTTTTACCATATAAGTTATATAAGTAAATATAAGCTCGATGTTTTTTTTGGAAGCGTGGAAGGACCTATAAGTAATAATCATTGTTGCTGAAGTTGAAATAGAGAATGAATATGAAAGCCTTAGGAAAGAAAAAATTATCGCAGAGAACGCTAAGTTTTTTTATTATTCTTAGCTTTTATAAAAAGGTAAAGTTCGCAAAGCTTTCGATTTAGCTTCCGAACTCTTATGTACTTTTAAAAGAATTCTTTGATGAAAAATCTTTGCGTTCTCTGTGTTAAAAATAATTGGGAAATTTAATTTTTATATTTCTCCACAATATTTAATGTCGATTTGTTAAAATATACAACACAACCTTAATATGAACTTATATAACTTATATGGTAAAAAAAAAACTTTTTATTCAAACTATAAAATTGCGCGAAAGACCTTTAATAGGTAATTATATAACTTATATGGTAAAAAATTTCCACTCAACTATTGGTAACTAAATTTTAATTTGTATCATTGTAGTATAGAATAGTATAATAACTTAAATTTTTATTTAATGAAACAATATCCTTTCCTACTAAAGAGCTTGTTTATGTCCGTTTTACTAACGGCATTTTTTTGCATTCCGGCTTTGGCACAAAAAAGTATTAAAATGACTTTTGGCAAAAGCGGTGTAATTACTTATGATGTAAAACAAAAAACAATTGCTGTTACTCAACACGGTGTAAATGTGTTTAGCGGAGCAAAAGCGACTGTAGTAGTAAATGGAAAAACAATTGCAACAAGTTCATATCCTGATGCTGTTTTTGCGAAAGAAGCAATTAATGATGATTTAGGAAAAGGGCTAAAATATACACTTACTTATAAAGAAAATAGCAAGCCTAAAGTAGTCCAAAGTTTTTTAACTTATAACAATAAGGACTATTTTATAACTCAAATAGAAATTTTAGGCAACGGACAAAAAGTAGCAACCAATTATATTGCGCCATTAGATTTAGGAAAAATAGCTTTCGATAAAATAGAAAACCTGCAAACGGTTTTTGTTCCTTATGATAATGATGCCTTCATCAGTTACAATTCTAAAAAATTAGATACGATCGCTCAAAATACAAGTGGTGAGGTGGGAATTATATTTAATAATGCATCCCGAAAAGGTTTTATTGTAGGTTCGCTTGAACATACCGTTTGGAAAAGTGCGGTAAAAACCATTAATGCAAAAAAAGAGGCTTCGTTTTCTGCCTGGGCAGGATATTCTGAGAAAGAAAATACACGCGATAGTATTGCGCACGGTATTGTAAAGGGCGATAAAGTAGCTTCTCCAAAATTTTTTGTGGGTTATTATTCAGACTGGAGAAACGGAATGGAAGAATATGCCAAAACAAATCGTATCGTAGAGAAACCATATGTTTTTGCCTGGGACAAACCAACTCCGGTAGGCTGGAACAGTTGGGGAGTTTTGATGGAGAAAATCAATTTTGAAAATACAACGAAAGTGGCAGATTTCTTTGCTAATTCGGTTCCGGAATTCCGTGTTGGTAATACCGCATATATCGACCTTGATTCGTTTTGGGACAATATGGTAAAAGGTGGTTTTACCGGAGATTTTAGTAAACTAAAAGAGTTTGCTGATTATTGTAAAAATAAAGGTTTAGAACCGGGAGCTTATTGGGCACCGTTTACAGATTGGGGATGGAAAGATGGTCCAAATCGTAAAGCCGAAGGAAGTGATTATACGTTTGGCGAAATGTGGACAAAAACCGGAAATACTTATTTTGATTTTGATGGTGCACGTGCTATCGATCCTACACATCCGGGAACGCTTAAACGTGTTGATTATGTGATCAATAAACTAAAAGAATGTGGTTTTAAAATGATTAAAATTGACTTTTTAGGTCACGCTGCCGCAGAATCTACTTCGTTTTATGATAAAGAGGTAACTACAGGAATGCAGGCGTATAAAGTAGGAATGGAACATTTGGTCAATGCTTTGGACGGAAAAATGTTGATTTATGCTGCGATTTCTCCCAATATGGCCACTTCACGTTACGCACATGTTCGTCGTATTGCGTGCGATGCCTGGAAAACGATCGAGCAAACACAATACACCTTAAACAGTGTCAATTATGGTTGGTGGCAAACGTATTCATACGATTATATCGATGCAGATCATGTTGTTTTTGCAGATGTTACAGAAGGGGAGAACCGTGCGAGATTAATTTCGTCTATTATTACAGGTACTTTAATTACCGGAGACGATTACAGTAAAGACGGAATCTGGAGCAAGCGTGCAAAAGAATGGTTACAGAATAAAGAAATGCTTAAAATTGTCGAAAATGGAGTAGCATTTCGTCCTGTAGAAGGAAATACAGGAAAATTAACTACCGAAGTTTTCGAACAAAAAATTGGCAACAATTGGTATATAGCTGTTTTGAATTACGGAAATATGCCTAAAAATTATGCACTTCCGTTAGAAAGATTAGGCGTAAAAAAGGGCAACTATAAATTGCAGGATGTTTTTACCGCTCAAAATATCGACGTAAAAAACAACAGTATCAATTTAAGTATTGGTTCTAAAGATGCCCGTTTATTTAAAATTGTAAATCGTTAACTTAATGCTTATGAAAAAACAGTTTTTTAAGAAAACGATGCTATTATTGACGTTGTTTATTCTGTCGTCAAATGCGGTTAATGCTACAGTATCGTTGCCTTCTTTCTTTACCGATAATATGGTGCTGCAGCAAAAAAGTGCCGTTCCGTTTTGGGGAGAAAGCGATGCGAAATCAGTAAGTATTACCACTTCATGGGATAAAAAAACATACAAAACCAATGTCGAAAATGGCAAATGGAAGGTAGTTTTAAAAACTCCGGTTTATGGAGGACCGTACACGATTTCTATAAATGACGGAACAATTAAAATGCTCAACAATATTTTAATTGGAGAAGTTTGGCTGTGTTCCGGACAAAGTAATATGGAAATGCCGCTGGAAGGCTGGGGAAAAATCAATAATTATAAGGAAGAAATTGCAAACGCCAATTATCCTCAATTACGATTATTACAGGCAGAACATATCGAAAGTACTTTACCGTTAAACGCGCTTAAAGTACAACACGACGGATGGAATGTTTGCAGTCCTGCAACGATAGCTGATTTTAGCGCAACGGCTTATTTTTTTGCAAGAAAGATTTACAAAGAAAAAAATATCCCAATTGGGTTAATTCATTCTTCGTGGGGAGGAACACTTATAGAAGCCTGGACAAGTTCCGGAGCGTTAACCACCATTCATGATTTTGATGCCGAAATTCAGGCGATGAAATCAGAAGTTGATCAGGAGGCTTTACTGAAAAAGTATAATGCCGATATGACCATCTGGGAAAAGAAATTGACAGATTCAGATAAAGGATTTCAAAACGCAAAAGCCATTTGGGCAACAGCCAGTTTTGATGATTCATCCTGGAAAACTATGCCATTGCCGGCATTTTTTGAAAATAAAGGATTATCCAATTTTGATGGCGTAGTCTGGTTTAGAAAAAAAGTAAATATTACTACAACCAATGCCGATTTTACCCTAAGTTATTTGGCAGATGATGACGATATGATTTGGTTTAACGGAAATTATATTGGCGAAACCAAAGGTTATAATGTAGAACGTCATTATACAATTCCGTCGAAGTTTCTCAAAAAAGGCG
>Ga0247814_10001869_pt1 | contig 11956 bp, 4 predicted proteins | sample UWRJL179409R1_FD_179947 | JGI IMG/M metagenome (GOLD analysis project Ga0247814, IMG submission 179947) | Plant litter microbial communities from Arlington Agricultural Research Station in Wisconsin, United States - UWRJ-L179-409R-1 | ecosystem: Environmental > Terrestrial > Plant litter >...
ATAAAACAATGACTTTTTCAGAAAAATATGTAGATATAAAAATTAATTATTGATAAAATTATATTTAGTGTATTTTTAATGGTTATTATTTTGTAATATGGAAATTGTATTTATATTTGTGCAATCGATTGCGCAGCGTAATCCGCAGTGAGATTAACTATGCCTTATTTTACTGGTAAGACAGCGTATTATGCGGTATAATTATTTTACCTCAATACCGTCTTACAGAGCAAAAAACATCAATAACCAATCTTATTAACCAAACTAAAATTAATTTATGGACAAAATTACACCAGGTTTTTTTGGGTCAAATGGCAAACGAACGATCAAAGTATTGTTTAGCGCATTTGTATTAATAGTAAGTGGGCACGTTAGCCGGGCACAGGTTACATTGCCGCATTATGACGGGTTAGATTATACGGCAGGCGAGTCTTTGCCGGCACAAACGGCCGGAGGCTGGATATTAAACCAGTCGGCAACGACCGATATGCTTATAACCGCAGGAAGTTTAAGTTATGAAGGCTTAGCGGCTTCTACAGGTAATAAGGTTGCCTTTTCGAGTGGGGGAGAAGATGCTATAAAAATATTTACCCAAACAACATCGGGAACATTTTATTACTCTTATCTGCTAAACGTTACCGATATATCTTCTGCTACAGGATATGTGGCCGGTATATTGCCTAATACTGCTGCTACAGCCACTGCAGCACCGGGATCTGGCGCAATAGCCGCTACGGTTTGGGTTAAGCCATCGGCAAATGCGGGGTTCTATAACATTGGCTTTACTGCCAGGGCAAACCAGAACACCATAGGTACAGCTACAACAAACCTGCAGTACGGAACAATAGATTATCCTGTAAATACGCCTGTTTTGCTCGTTGCTTCTTACGAAATAGTAGCCGGGAGCGCCAACGATATTTGCAACCTTTGGATAAATCCAGTACCTGTTACCGATGCGCCTACTTACACTTTTACTGCCACGCCTACTACAGATATAGCTGATGTAAGCGGATTCTTTTTAAAACAGAACGGAAGCTCTTCTACACCCGGTGTAGAAATAGATGAGATAAGGCTGGGGCTAACCTGGGCCGATGTAACCCCTGCTGCACCTGCGGCTGTTGTAACCCCTTTACTTACAGCAGATGCTACACTAAATACTGTTGATAACGATATTGACATTACTTTTACAGATGATGCTGACTGGAGGGCTGCTGTTACCGATGTGAAAATAGGTTTAGTAAGCCTTACTGCCGGAACAGACTACGACCTTAGCGAAGGAAATTTAAAACTGAAACCTTCGGGCTTAAATACACTCTTAACTACAGCCGGCTCTAAAGAGGTTGTTGTTGTTGCAACAGGTTATGATGATGCAACTGTAACACAACAAATAAATGCAGGAGCACCATCGGCCAGTACCACGGCCTTTATAAGCACGCCTTTAGCACCCGGTACAACAAGTACGGTATCCTATTTAGCATTAGACCAATATAATAACCCAATTAGCGGATATGAATTTAAATATTTTATTATTGTTGTTAATGCGGGGGCTACAACTGCCGAATCGTATCTTATAGATGGGGTGGCACAAACAGCAAATGCTACTAATGTAGCTGTAACTACCCTTACGGGCGAAAATGGTATTGCAACCTTTACAATTACAATGCCGGAGGTTATAGATGGCGGCGATGGTATAATATTACAGCCCCAATTAAATAACGGGATAACTAATATAAGTGCGGCATTTATATTTTTTCAGTTATCATCGCAAATCATTAGTTTCGACGCTCTGGCTCCCGTAACGTATGGCGATGCTGATTTTAGCCTTACAGCAACGGCTTCATCACAACTTCCGGTAAGTTATACAAGCAGCAACCCGTTAGTTGCTGCGGTAAATGCTGCCGGAGTAGTAACCGTTATTGGTGTGGGTACTACTTCCATCACTGTATCTCAGGCTGGTAATACTGCTTTTAGCCCGGCTGTAAGCGTGAGCCGTGACTTGGTTGTTAACTGTGCTGCATCGGGTGCAATGATTACCGGTACAGCAATACTATGTTCCGGCGAAAGCAGTAATTTGCAGGTAGCTATTTCGGCATTAGAAGCGCAAACCTATACGGTTATATATAGTGATGGTACAGCAAATTACACACTGACTGATTATATAACCGGAACATTAATACCAGTTACACCAACAGTAACCACAACTTATTCGCTGGTTTCTGTTGTTGGCCTAAACCCAAATATTTGTGCAGCAACAAATTCTGGTGCAGCAATTGTTACTGTAAATACTACAGCACCGCCTACCGGGCCTGCTGCACAGGTATTTACCACAAACGATCCCGTATTAATAAGCGACCTGGAAGTAACCGGTACAGCAGTAGTGTGGTATTCTTCTTTAGATAATGCTTTAACAGGAACCAGCGCTTTAAACCCAAATTTTGAAGTAGTAACAGGAAATACTTACTACGCAATGCAAACTATAGACGGCTGTACAAGTTTGGCACCGCTGCAGGTTACCGTTACTGTAAGTTTATCGAACGCTGGCAATAATCTTGCAGGCTTAAAATATTATCCAAACCCGGCAACAGATGTTTTAAATATATCGTATCCTGAACTTATTTCTGCAATTAAGGTATATAATTCTTTGGGGCAATCAGTTATGGTGGTGAGGCCAAACAGCATTAATCCTGCGGTTAGTTTGGCTAAGCTCCCTGCATCAAACTATTTTGTAGAAATAGAGAGCAACGGAAAGAGAAAAACAGTACAGTTGTTAAAATTATAAACTTAAATGTTGTTAGTGGTAGAAAGAGGCTGTATTGTAATGATACGGCTTCTTTTTGTTATATTTAAAATTATTTTAAAGCCTGGTTGCGTAGTTTAACCTAAGTTATAAACTGATTATGAAAAATTTGTTGCTTTCTTTCTTCCTTATGATAACAGCCGGATCGTTTTCGCAGGCGCAACCCGATACGTCATACACCGTGCAGTCTACCTTTAAAAAAGAGGTAAAAAACTATCCATTTATTAAAATAGCCTATAAACCAAAACCTAAAGAAATTGTAGAACTTAAAGATCTGGTTTATAAAAATATAAATTCCCGCGAATTGCATTTAGATGCATTTTTTAAAGATCAGGAAAAACTGCAGCCTGTAGTTGTACTTATACATGGTGGTGGATGGAAGTCAGGTAATAAATCGCAAATGCATTTACTGGCGCAGCAAATAGCATTAAACGGGTATGCGTGTTTTTGTGTAGAATACAGGTTATCCGGAGAGGCTAAATACCCGGCTGCCGTATTAGATGTAAAAACTGCTATTAAATACATTAAAGCCAATGCCCTTAGGTTTAAGGCCGACCCCAGTAAGGTTGCGGTTTTGGGTTGCTCGTCAGGTGGGCAAATGGCAGCCCTGATTGGTACAACCAATGGCAAGCCGGCATTTGAAGATAAGGATGTCATAGACCAAAATGCAAATGTGCAGGCCATTATAGATATGGACGGCATCTTAGCCTTTCACCACCCAGAATCAGAGGAGGGAAAAGTGGCCGGCTTATGGCTTAATGGTTCGTATGAAGAAAATCCCAACGCGTGGGTACAGGTTTCGGCACTAACCCATTGCGATAAAAATACCCCACCCATTTTATTTATAAACAGCGACAAACCGCGATTTCATGCAGGCCGGGACGATATGATCGCCATTCTTAACAGGTTTAAAATTTATAATGAGATAAAAACATTGCCTAACTCGCCACATTCGTTTTGGTTCTTTACTCCCTGGTTTGATGAAATTATAAAGTATTCGACTCAGTTTTTAGATAAAGTTTTTAAACAGGGATAGTATTGTTGGGAGTTAATCGTTAAAACTAAATTAGTTTAATAAAATAGAAAACCCCTTAAATCATACGATTTAAGGGGTTTGACTGCCTTTGTAAGGCGTTAGTGTCGGGGTGGCAGTCCGACAACCTCTATTTGTAAGCGTGTCTGAATCAGTATAATGTGTTCAACCTCAATTATATGCTCACCGAATTGTTCACATTTAATTTGAGCGATAACTTATACAAATTTAATGATTTGGTATATGAAATACTATCTTTAATATAAAAATCTAATTGATTATCATCTTATTTAATAGTACTTCCATCCATTAGTTTCAGGATGTCTTCATGTTTATAGTATAAAAGGCCACCTATTTTTGTATATGATAGAGTCCCGTTTACTCTTAGATTCTGCAGCGTGCCAGCAGAGATGCTTAAAAGTTTGCGAACCTCTGCACTTTTAAGCCATGTTTTAGAATCTTCACCTATATTAATGCTATATACTGGCAATCTTCTTAGTTCTTCAAACAACTCTTTTTTGAATCGTTCAAGGTCATCTTTAGTTATTAGATCTACATTCATCTGATTTGATATTTATTATACACAGCGAAATTTTGTTCTTTCGTAAACAAAGTATAATTTTTGAGTGGAAGTGATGTAGAGATAGTCATTTCTGGCTTACTATGGCACAGTTATCATGCTAACAACATAAAAATTTCGCAAAATTCAAGCGGGTGTTGTAACATATTGCGAGGATGTTAGCAGATTAATTATTGTAGATATATAATTTGGATATTTTGGAGTTAAATAAAAATCAAACCCCTTAAATCATTGGATTTAAGGGGTTTTACTGGCTATTCAAGTCGGAGTAGCAAGATTACTTTATGTCCTATTAAAAATATAAGTTCTCTGGCATTTCAGGAACTTTATATGGTAGGCTTAAAATTTCTTTCAAATCTTTTCCATCCATCATCTTCATATTCTATATATTTATCTAGAGATCTTTTAAGTTTTACATTATACTCTAATCGCATATTATTTTCTCTCAAAAAGAAATCAAGATAATCTCTCTTAATTTTTAACGTAAAGCCTTGGGATGTCGGCTTAAATCTTCTAAATCCATCACAATAAGAGTTCTGCCAGAAGAAAGCTTTTAATACATTTGATTTCCCTGCCAGTACATCGTACAATGATAAATTACTTATTTGCATCATATTTTGAATGTCGTGAAGCATCATTGCCGTTGTATCATAATATTGACCCCTATAAAGATTATTTGAGAGCTGTAGTACCGGCTGTATAGTAGGATCGGGAAAGTTAAGGAATAACTGATTCTCCTCAGGCAGCTCTGCAGCATACATATTAATACTTGGAACTGCTGGTTCGTAACGTTGCCATTGCCCATTTGGCAAATCACTGACGTCGCGAGTAAAATAACAATATGTGGTGAAATATGTAGCAAATTTAGATTCTGACCTTTTTTTGCCAGGCCTTTGGCAACCTGACTCAAATAGGGTAATATAATCACTTTCCCTATTATAGAAACGATGCATCAATAAACTGAAATCATTATAATTCATAAAATCTGTCGGAGTTATAGATTCGGGAATCCAGTTTATATAATCCGGACGGATTTTAGGCCTGTTTATTAAAGTTGTAGGGTCTTCTTTTCTAAAATGATTTCCGAATTCCTCCATATAATCGGTATCTAAGCATCCCAAATTAATTTTTTCTGAGCATAACTTATTAATTTGAGCATGCATCTGATCCACATAAGGTGAATTTATTTCTATGTGTGAAAAATTTGAATTAATATTGTGATTATGGTGAATAGTACTTTCATTGTCAGAATTATAATCAGGAAAGCCCGTATTCAGCATTGCCGTGTAAATTTCATCATAAAAATTATATCTACTCATCACACTTTCACTTAACTCCGCAAGAAGGAACGAGTGATGACGAGAATATATAAATTTCTTACCCTGCTGTAATATTTTTACTGGTTCATTTAGAATCAGGCTGCTCGGCCGGCCAATAAGGCGTACTAACTGTTTATCATGAAAAGAGAGAAATCCAGGAATTCGGGTATCAAGGTATGTCAGCAGGTATTTGACCTGCTGCCTGATGTTGAAATGTTCTTTTTTTGAGAGCGTAATAAAATCGTTTTTGTAAACAGCAATCTCTTCTGGCATTTCTACAGAAAGTGCTGTAAGAATCACAAGAAAGTATTCCTGTTGATTATCGGAGAATACCTTTTGCATACTGAAAAGTTCCTGCAAAATTTCTTGAGGATTTCGGACGATAAGCTGGTAAATTGCCTGGCTTGTGGCATGTCTTAGCTTAACTACAGGATACTGTAATAACCCAGTCATATATTTCAGTACGGGCAATAAAAAGTTTTTCGGTTCCTTATGGTTTCGGATAGTGTCGTATAACTTCGGTTTAAACTGAAGCCCTTTCGAAAGTTCCGTATTATATTCAAGGTTAGCTTTAAAATAAGCTTCAACCGGATTGAGACCCTCAAAATAATCTTTATATAAAATCAATTGGCCAATATCGGATATCAGGGAATATGAATAGTTTCCTTTTTGAGCCAAATAAGACTGCAGGATTATCTTTTTACCATACACGCTGTCAGTTTTGAGAAGGGTCAGAAGCTCGTTGCTCGGTAAAGTACCCGTTTCAGCATCAGTAAGCAGCCCAAAATCATGCTCATCACCGGATAAATCAAAGAGCAATTCTTTAGCCTTGGCAGGCTCTAAAGTAAGCAGCCTGGCAGCGATATTTCGGATAGCAGAAACACGTGCTGAATCTGTCGCATACTTATCAGCAAATTCCAACAGCTGTTCGTATTCCAGAATAGACGCGTCTTTAACAATCTGTATCTGTACCTCTTCCGGAATTAAATGTGAGGAAATGGATCTGTGGTCAAACTCAAAATGAAATAAGCTCTCAGTAACCCATTTATCCCTATCAAATGAGGTATTTATATAATCCGAAAAAGAAGAATTAGAAAGAGCTTCATCCAATTTTTTACAAAACGAATCGATCAGGATATTCAAGTTGGGAACAGCAAAAGTGTCAAAGTTCTGCTGTATATAGTTATTCCTAATTGTAATAAGGTGCCTAAGTGCCGCATAAAGCCATGAATTGTCACTGAAGGATGACTTATTTGTAATCTTATAGTAATTTTCCATGACGGGTTTCCAAGTATCATATTGATTACGGAAAGCCCGTACCATGTCAGATCGGTAGCGATTGGCCATTTTGGTTTCCATAGCCGTTTTAAAAGCTGCATAGTCCGTGTTAAAAAGCGATAGCAGAGATTTATGGTCATTTTCAGCTTCTGTAGCTGAATCAGGAGATTCATTGACAGTTTTGGCAGGTGTACCTTCAACAGACTCCATTAGGCGTACCGGTATGGGAATGTCATAGTTCTTCAATTTATCAATGATACGTTCATTTACCTTGGGATCTTCATTCTCCACCATTCCATAAAACATGGCATCATCAATAACCTCATCGATGATAGCTTTTTCCTGCAGCTCACAGGCCCGTTCCAAGATATACTCCAACCCACTTAAATAAAATTGGTCGTATGATGCCCTGTTCTCCCATCTGGGAATAGTCCTTACTATAGAATAGTAGAGATAGAGCTCTTGGGTATTGCAATTCGCGATGACTTTAGGAAGCGTCCTGTCAAGTGTTTCTGCACGATCTATCTGATTATCTTCCGTGGTAATAAGTTGTAAGGCTAAAGCCGGAAACCTTTGTATCGTAAAAGTGACGAGGTCGGAGACGCAGATATGCTGCATCCTCCCATTCCCGGCATACTTCAAGCGATGCTGCACCTCAAATACGCTGGCAAGTCTTTCAAGGGTAGATTCGGGAGAGGCTTTATGCATAAGTTCCAATGGTGTGGTTATCAATGAGGCCTGATAATCCTTCCTGTTGCCAACGCCAAATGCAATCTCGATAAGCTCATTGTACAGCCGCTTAAACTCCTCGTGAAAGCCTGCTTTCCCATAGGCCTGACATAATTCACCTAATTGGCTTAAAAGTGGTAGGGTTTCCTCATCTTGACGGATAATATCTTCTGCATGCCGGACCAGCCTGAGATTAAGATCTTTTGAGATATCAGGATATTTCAAGCTAATGACCTTTGATATAGTAAGGGGTATTTTATAGTGTAGAAAACCGTCGTCACCGGATTCTTTTTCAAAGAAAAATTCCAGGAGTTCAGTCATACGTTCAGCATCTAGAATCTTTGATGCGAATCGGAAAAAGACTCGATAAATCTTATATATATCGCTGCCAATGAAGGTCTTTTCGTAATCGCTGTCGAAAAGCCCCCTTGCAGCCAATCGGAACTCATTTGGCCATTTTATATAAAGATGTGTAAGGGCAGATTGCAGTTTTTGAAGCTTTACGACAGGCGATAATATTCCCTTTCGGTTCTGTTCCCACAAATCTGCAATCTCAAATAATGTCCTGTATATCCCAATGGCTGGCTGAGGTATACCAGCGAGCTTAAGCGATAAATGTTTACACTTATCGGGGTGAAGAACCTTGCAAAGTATCAGCTCATCGAAGAAACCAATGATATCCTCCTGTATGTTTTGTTGAAAAGAATCCTTAGCGATAAGTTTTTCATACAGTGGAGGAATGTCTAATTCAATTGGAAAGATTTCACGGATTTGATCATCGGTGCAATGATCTATAAAAAGTAAGATAAGGCTCTTAATCCTGGAAATCTTTAATTTCTTCAAATCCAGTTCACGGGCTAGGCTTTTTGCAGAAGAAAGATCGGTAGGCAAAAGTATCCTGATCAAGGATATCCTTATTGCGTTTTGTTCCCTTTTACCGGAGGAGCTGGAAAGGAGTGTCCTGAGTTCCTTAAACTTTTTGGCTTCTACAAGGAAATCCAGTACTTTTTGCTTGATAATAAAATTTGTACGTGCATTTTGCTTCACATTGAAACTGCTCCTAGTATATGTATGGTTACGATCATCCTTCTCAACCCATTTTGAATCGTCAATCTTTTGGAAGAGTTTCCTTATATCAGGTTTGGTTAGGGACAATGCCTTATACAGCTCTGCATAATCGTTGGAATTGTCCAAACCTGTACGTTTGGACATACCTTGCTTTATTACGTTTTTTGGCAGCAGGTTACCTGTTGTTTTGTAAAATTCAGTAAGGTACCAAGAAAAGTACCTTGTATCGGTAAGGACAAAATCACCATCCCAAACGCTCCTTATGCTGTTTTTAATAAAATTAGCTTTTAAATAGGTAATTGGAAAATCAATGCCGCTTGTATTCAGATTCCATATGATTATCTCTAACTGGGCCTTTAGAAAGCAAAGCCGTATAAAATGGTCAACATTGCAAAGTTCTATTGCTGCTTTGAGTGCGATATTAATGTTTTCTTTAATTTCTTTAGGGCTCCTAAAGTCTGACCATGCCTTTTTAATCCACTCCAGGGTGGCCATTTCAAGAATTGTGGCATACTGCTTTATACCGTAGAGATGCCTGAAAAAATTCCGGTATGCATCGTCCGATTCAGGGTTTTCCTTATAATATTGCACCAAGGCACGATTGAGGTTATCCTGTTGATCCTTTGTCCTACTGATAATGAACTCCCTGAAACTGTTGTGGAAAATAGTAAATTCATTTCCATCGTTTAATCGGAGGAGATAGGTAAAACGGTTAAGTATACCCTGAATGGCGAGGATATTGTGATCCAGGCCGATAATCTTAAGAATTTTGCAGATGGTCTCCGCATTTGTATTTTCTTTACGATAGGCCAGAATTGCTAACACCCACTTTGATAGTTCTTCCTGGTCCAGATTCTCAAAGAGATAATTATGATATGCATTGATCTCCCCGCTATTTAATACCGGAAATTCTGCAAGGACATTTTCATAGTCACGGCGCGCTGAACTGCAGAGCAGTTCAGAGACATAATGCAAATATAGGGGAATACCTGCTGTGATGACCTCTGCCTTTTCGATCAGTTCTTCGCTAAGATGGAGCCCTTTATTTTTTAGATAACGGCGGATCTCTTTCTGTGAAAAAGGCGGCACTTTTATATACCTTCTGGAATCATTTTCAATTTCATTCTGTACATAGTTGGAAAGGACTGCCTTGTATTGCGAGCTCATCACAAAATATACCTGGTCGGGCAGGTTCCCTTTTAACTGGGTGAGCATTGAGGAATCCCCAAATCCTATGTCACGATGGACGTGATCCAAGCCATCGATGATAAAGATGACTTTTCGCTGAAGCTGGCCAAGCTTTTCGATATAACGCGTTAATTTCTCCTCATACCGGTTAGAGTATCTCATGGGCAGTTCCAGTTCTGGAAATGAGCGTTCAATGGCAATGGTCATGGATTTTAAAAAATAATGGGATTTATGTCTTAATTCCCCAAAATCGTTTGCTGCATCCGGTATGAAGCAATAATAGGCAAGGGTAATTTCGGGATGGGATTCTTTGAATTTTGTGAGTGCAGTAGATTTCCCTATCCCCGGAAGGCCCTCTATAAAGATATAACCGCCGGGCAATTCTTTAATTGCCTGATCCAACTGGGAGAGTAAATCCGTGTTAGGTACGTAAAACCTCTCATCCACTATCTTGAAATAGTGAGAAAGCTGGTCTTCAAACCTATCATTCAAACCTAAAAACCCCAATAATAAATCTTTTGTAATTTTTTCTGCTGATATACTCCACTGGACAACACCATCGAGAAGCTTTTCATAATAATAATCCTCAATACCAAGCCTGGAGAAACGGGTAAGGGCTGACTGTTTCACTTTATGTGTCGGGTCTTGACTTGCATGAAAATTTAATACTGAAAGAAAGTTATTGAATTCTTCGGGTTGCATTTTGCATTCAGCCCGGATAATTTCCATTTCGGCATCAAATCCTATTTCTTTGGAGATAGAAAGATAGTCCTTTTCTGTTGTTTTAATTGCTGCCATCATGCCAAGCAGATCTGATAATCCCATGTTTAGATTTTCACTGGGCCTTCTCTGATTACTAATTTTTTTGGTTGTTATCAGGTTTATGGTAACGGGTATGCTACTAGTGTTTATACTTTTGTATCCTTCAGCCAGTTGGCGAAAGATCGATTTTTTTCCCTTAGCAGGAGTCAATAGATTGTGCACGGTATAGGAATTTTCTTCATCATAACTCCATTTAACCTGATTATACTCGATTCCAGATTTCCTATAAATTATGATGTCATCAATATGCTGACCATGGTCAAAATTTTCGAGTTCGATATAATTTATATCCGAATCATAAAAAAGTGATTCAATTAATTTAAGTGCTGCGATATTGTTTTGATAATAAAATCCAGCCTGAGCTGCGGACCCTTCCATAAGCGATTGATTTGATACCCACAAATATATATTATACGGTAGACGAATTTGAGTTAATTTATTACACGATTATCGTATTTTAGGACAAGGTATTTGCCTAATATTATTAAAATTTATCTCTGTCGATAGATAGATCAACAAAAGTATTTAGCTGTAGCTAAATGTTTTTACTTCTTGATCGGTAATATATTGCATATATCGTTAATAATATCAACGTCATGTAGCAAATATTTGATTAATAGTAATTCATTTATATTTTAGTTACCATATGTTAAAATACCTATTGATGGGTATTTATTTATTCAGAATAAACTTCTAATTTGTTACCAAATTAGAGTAAGTATATAAATCTGTTGTAAACGACTTTAGAAAAAGCAATTTTGATTAAATATTTTCCATTAAAACAATTTTATGACTGTTTCCAGCCCTTTTAAAGTTATCCGCTTAAGTCTCACAGACAGTAATGAATTGCATATAATAGACATCGATAATATTGATGATCAACTGAAAAGAAATATTGATAACCGATTTATAAAGATATGCGAGGGAAATGTGACTGCGGATCTTTCTTTGGTAAAAAGCAGAGTTATCAATTTTCTGACTCCCAAGAAGGGAAGTACTACCGAAATGGGGGCTATAGCAGAATTTTTTATTCATCTGTACCTAAATGAAATCGGTTTTGAACCACAGTTTCTTTATCTGAATCTTGAGGAAGGATCTATAAAAAAAGGATTCGACGGTTACTATACGCTTGGGGATGAAGA
>Ga0247814_10001870_pt1 | contig 11956 bp, 11 predicted proteins | sample UWRJL179409R1_FD_179947 | JGI IMG/M metagenome (GOLD analysis project Ga0247814, IMG submission 179947) | Plant litter microbial communities from Arlington Agricultural Research Station in Wisconsin, United States - UWRJ-L179-409R-1 | ecosystem: Environmental > Terrestrial > Plant litter >...
CGGTTGGACTGACGCCAAAGATGTCCACATCTCCAAGTACATTGTCAAATACCAGGCCCTGTATCCGGCTGCTCAGATCCTGCTGCTCAAGAGCACCATGAGTTGTATTCTCCGCCCATCGCAGATCGGCCCCGCCATGAAGCCCGCTGCCTCTGTGGTTCGCGCCGCCTTCCAGACACCGATATCGTCTTCTCCTTCTTCGCCACCATCTCTTCTCATTCACATATTCTCTAATGGCGGTTCCTGCAGCGTCGCGAAGCTGTACGAGCAATACGCTGCCATGGCCGGGCCCGACGAAGACAAACGTCTCCCCCCACACGTCACCGTCTTTGATTCGTGCCCTGGCCTCTTCCATATCCCTCGCGCTATGGCCTTCATCAGTGTCGGTCTTTCGTCCTTTCAGAAGCTGATTGCTGCTCCTTTTCTCTACATTTGGGCCCTTTTCTGGACTGCCTCGATGGCCCTGGGTTTTTTACCCAACTTGTTGGGCGAGGTGTATATGTCGCATAATAAGGACGATGGCAATATGGCTGAGATGCGACGGGTGTACATCTACAGTCCCACTGATGCATTAGTCGACTATAAAGATGTCGAGACACATGCGGCCGAGGCTGAGACTAAAGGCTTCTCCGTGGCGTTAGAGAAATTTGAAGGTTCGGCGCATGTCGCACATCTACGGAAAGATGAAAGTCGGTACTGGGAGATTGTCAAGAGGACTCTAGAAGGCTAAGAGTCTGTATTGGGAGATTGTAGTAACATCATGGAAGGTTCTAAGGCGCTGGCCTAGTGAAAAAGACACGAGGGTTCTCATAGTCTCAGTAGATTGTAATGGCCGCCAAACAAAAAAGCATGGTCATTTTAATATTGCTCACCAAATTACGTTTGTTCTTGGTTTCCTGAGATGCACATTAGCTAAGAATATATTTTATCATGGGTACTTAATACAAGTGCATAGCTCTATCCAGTGAATTCTTCCTCTAATTATCACTTTCGTATTTTCACTTCCCAAATTCCCTTGTCTGTTAAAATAATACAATTGCGTGTTTCCAGCTAGACCGTCTCTTCAACAGAACGTGGCGAAACATCCACATTAACAGATTCGTCAAGACGGATAAAGTGGGATCTATTATCATTCTTATCAACCGGTGTTGACATGTTCTTTGACGCCGAAATCGATGTGTTGTGGTTGCCCTTGAGGTTTCTAAGAGTGATCTCAATGTAGCTGCTCTTGCTCGTAGTAGTGCCGCAGTAGCTGTCCATCTTGGTGCGCGCCTCCCTATGGACAACTCGTAGCAGGGGTCGAAGGCATATGAAACAATAGCACATAGATATGCGCTTGCTCAATGATGGCGAACGAGAACAGATCTGGTGCGTACACGGTTGGGTCGGCCACAAGGTCGATCGTCCTGAAATCGACGAAGTGCACGATGACGGTGATGATGTCTCTTCGAGTAGAAAAAAAGAAAGCACTGATCAGTTTTTGTGATGACGAGACTACAGCGAGCTGAGCAGAGCTGTCCCTTCTTGTGGGATGATACGAGAACTTACAAGCCTCCCATGGCGAACGTGAAAAAAAACTCCCAACTTCTTCATCTTGTCAATCTGCAGCTTATACAGGCTCGATAGTGGTAAAGCAAGGATGGTGATGTCGGAGATAATATGTGGTAGGCTGACCCAGCGGTAGCTTGCTATAATATTTGAACGGTGACCATTGATGGTCAAGTTCCACTTGAACTCAAAAGGTTGACAGATAGTGAAGGACCCAGATTTCCCAGCGGTTGCGCTCGGCGCAGAATGCCCGAGAAACCAGGAACAAAATGTTCACAAGCGTTGTCATGGTAGGATCGTGAAGGTGAGCGTGACGTTAAATAGAACCTGATTGTGATCGTTAGCAAGGATCTTAAAACGAAAGAATAATGTTAAGACTTTATATATATCCTAAATAAGATTACTTAACTGAAGATTCTTTTATTCAAGTAAAAGGAAGAAGTTATAAATATAAATATCAGATAAGATATTTTATTTTATTTAATAGAGCTTTAATCTATCTAGAATATATAAGAATGCCACGACCTGATTCTAGAAGTATGGGGATTTTAGAAGAAAGCTTCTAGAGATAAGGGGTTTCTTAAAACAAGGCACCTAGAAATGAGCGGCTCCTAGAAGAGGGGTTCCTTTAGAAGAAAATAGCTTCGGAAGAGATATCAATGGGAAAGCACTATACTCCAGTTATTTCCAATACAATACTTACGAGTCATAATTACTAGCAAGGCTTGGAATTTACATGATCGGTTCTGACAAAACGTCAAAACCGACGATCACGTTTTATTTACCAGGCTTGACATTTCCATTATCAATTCTGTAGATTTCTCACCCACGTCTCCATAGCCTTGAGATTTTCTGTCCAACTATACATATCAAGTACTTCACTACACTTATCAGAAGAACATGCACACTATTCTGGCCGAAGTTCCCTAAAACAGTGCTAAATTGGGCCGTAGCTTTCGCATACCGAAGCGCATTATCTTCCCACTGCTCGATACTCATCTCTCCGTTCATTACCTTCACCAAACTCAAAGCATGCAACGCAGCTTGGCTTGTACTTAGCGCTGCATGCGGCCGAAACTGCGAGAGTGCATCGCCAACTAGCAGGAGCTTATTGTCGAAGAATAATGCACGATGTGAAACGTGGTCACTGACTACCGAGACAAATGGTTGTTTTGTCTTCTTAGTCAGTTCGATAAATGGCGGTGGGAGGAGAGAACAGGAATAGGCGAGTTGCGTAGTCCAGATTTCAGGGCGGATCTTTCCTACTGGGAGCATGTTTCGGTGAACATGGCCATCGATATCAGTCATTACACTATCAAGTTCGTCAGCGGGAACATTCCAGTACCAGACATAATTAAGTAATTGTGAGCCAGAATCGAGCTCTCCCTTTTCGTCTCCGGGAATGTTATACCTGAAACCGTATTTAGCAGGTGGTGCATAAGCCACATATTCCGGGACTTACAGTAATATGTAGTTTTTGGGGTTGCTTCCTTTGAAGAAGGTCGTCTTGTTGATAAAAGTTTCTAATGTCTCTTTGGAGACCTCACTCTGAGGTACTGTTCCTCGGAAAGCAACATATCCTGAATATTGCCGCTGAACTTCTGGCAACAATTTCTGCCGTGCAAAAGAATTCGATCCATCCGCGGCTATCACCAGATCCGCGAGAAGTGTGTGTTCTTGGAGAGAAACCACATCCTGGTACTTGACATAGACTTGACCATTAATATATTCAACGTTGGTCACCCGTTGTCCGTCTTGATAAACTGCCTTGCCATTACTTTCAAGCGGTTTTGGGACTTTCAACACAAACGCACTCTCAAGTCCATCGAAATTGGCTCTCAACCTGTGGTACAGAATGTTCCAACTTGTCATACAAAGTGGTGTCTTGAACACTCTCTTCGTCTTTCCTTGCTTATCTAGGAATTGGGCTATCGGCGCGTCTATGAAATATTTTTCATTTGTGAGATCATAAAGTTTCATGTACCGGAGAACGTCAGATCGAGCCGTGATTCCTGCTGCGTAGCCGGCGCGTGCTTTAGTAGCTTGCTCTAGGACGTGAACATCATGGCCGAGCCTCTTAAGCACAATTGCATGCATCAGACCGCACAGGGAGCCTCCAATCTAATCGTTGTTAGCAGAGGTATGAATCGACATTAGACTACCGGTTATATAAAGATATACTAACTACTACGACATTCTTCTTCTTTTCCTTCGAGAGGCCATCCATCTTACCAAATCGCTATTGTCTTTGGAGATCTACAAGCAGTAGTCACAAAATACCACAAAGTAGAACGATGTAGTATATATTATAGAAAGTGTAAAAGGCGTACGATCCGGTCAAAAGTCATTACACGAAGTAGAAACTAGCAGGGGCACTCATCTGCCAAGCTACTCGGGTAAACAACCAGTCATTGAGCCTACCAAGCCTAAACAATAATACTCTATAGCCTTTCATTTAAGCCCTTAGGGGCAACAGCTGACCTCCGTTGCCACACCAGCCTTCGCTTGGAGTTGGGGTTAGGGTTGCTAGCGTGTGTTATGACTTTTGACCGGGTTGAGTACGAAGTATACATGAAAGCAGAGGGTTAGCCTCTACTGCACAGGCCACGAGTAACAGCTGGTACTGATGTGATATTGACTGAGATGATATTGCAGTACGTTGAACAAGCAAGCACGCGGCGAGATATGATCAGTAATTCGCCGTCCTACGATTAAACGCCCTGCGCCTCTTTACTATGCCAGCTAGGTACAGTACAGTACTTCATATAGGGTATCACAGAGTCCACCAACCGCAAGCCAGGGGAATATGTACTGTACGAAGTACTGCAACATTTCACGCTGGGGTAACATGCACTGCACTATGTACTTGGATATACTGCTCCAGTGCCTATAGGTCTCGTGGTTATTATCCGGCAAATAAGTTCCACTACGAAGGATTCGTTCAAAAGTCATGATTCGCGCTAGCAGGGACCCGTGCGCCACCCGCAATTTACCCGGACCCGACAAGTTGGGCAAAGATGTTATTTGACAGGAACAGACTGGCTACCCTTGCTAGCGGGAACCATGACTTTTAAGCGAATCCTTTGGTACCAGTAAAACGGGGTAAGGGTATATGAGAAAAACCAAGGTTCACCAAAAAGAAGAGCTCATTTTAGTTGTGGTATTGTGAGTTGATTGGGATTAGAATCTAAACTGCCCCGAAGGGTGTATTTTGACTAGCTAACGGGGTGTGCCTAGCACCTTCCCACGGTACCCGTGAATAACCTATGCAACCCCACCCACATCATTGAGGTATAGATAATACACTAAGTAAGTAGGGCTGTTAGGGTCTACTTCGTGATTGCTGCCGAGGCACTAGACGAGCTGGCAAATGATATCAATATTGTGACGGTTCTTGCAAATCCAGCGCAAGTGCTGGCTGCCCTGCCATCACGTGCTCTATGCGGCTCTGGCTAGGCGAAGTTCCGGAGCCCAATTGAAAGGAATATGCTCGCGGAAGTATTGGAGACAGCTTAAGAAAGAGTGATTGCCTTGAATGAAAACCAGAAGGTATTTCCAAAAACAACTAATGCAACACGAAAATAGATCTTATTGAGAAAGCTGCGAAACACATCCAGGTTGTGTCTTCTCCAGCCTCTTAGTAAGCTCCTCCCAGATGTTTTTCTGCAAACGTTGGCCTTCGGCATTGCTGACCCATTCTGGCACCCAGAACTCCTTGATCTGGCAACCTGACAGAAGCTTTCCATGGCTCTCATCACCAGCAACCAGACCGTGCAGGATGGTACGACTTCCCTCCTCCGCAGTTCGGGCCATCATGGCTTTTATCCCGCCGTGTACAATCTTCGTGAAGGTTCTTGCTTCTTTGCCTAGGCCAGTCGAGCAGAGACCAGGAGCAACCAGATTCATGATGACGCCAGTTTTTTCAACTGGATAGAGGGCAGCAAATTCGCGCACGGCAAACTCTTCGACAATTTTGGTGAGGGCATATCTGATGAGATTGCATGTCAGCGCCATACAAATGTGGGGAGGGGGTAGTTGTCTTCTTACCGTTGGTCCATGTTCGCTCGCTTCTGATTGTTGAGCCCCTCGAAGATATTGCCTTCGCGACTCTTGTCCAGCTCGGCCTTGGCGGTGTATCCCAGGACACTGACAATGAAGACTAGAGTAGGATGCATTGCATGTTTTTTTGCCACCTCGCTCAGCTTTGGCATCAGGAGAATCCCAAGCTGCAAAGTATTGATCACATTTATCGCCATGCTGCTCTCCATGCCCTCGACATCCGCCCACTTGTCTATCATAACGCCAGCGTTGCACACAAAACCATCGATTCTGTCGAAATCTGTGGAAACTTTCTGAACGAAACTCTTAATAGACTCTGAGGATGCCATGTCGAGGTGCATTATCTGCCAGGAGAATTAGCTCAAGCTTCCCTCTCCAGACTTCGACATTACTTACCTCTATAATTCCTGTGCGTTTTGTCGTCTTCTCAATATCATTTTTGGCTGTCTCTCCTGCGGCAAGGTTTCGAACTGCCAGCACAACGCGCGTGGCCTTGAATTCGACAAGATGCCGCGCTGTCTCTAGTCCCAGACCGCTGTTGCTGCCTGTGATGATATAGGTCTTTCCAAAGCATGTCTCGTCTTTTGCGACGATAGGCAGCGTCCTATACTGCTCCGCAGTCAGTCGTAGCATCACCATCTTGCCGGCTGTTGACGAGAACGAAGTTGAACTTTACGAGGGAAGAATTCCAGATTTAGATCTGTGTTTAAATGGAAGGAGAGGTTGGTAAGTTGTGGGCTGAAGTCGCCCATTATCAGTTCCATAACAAGTCTCCACTAATTGCATATTGTCGTTGTGGCATAGTTACGGAGGTATAGTGCGGCGTTCTCGAATTACTAACCATAGATAGATGAGAGAGTTCGGACACGCTAAAGATCCTAGGTCTATTTCCTGCATTGCTAACGAAATATGTTGTGAGATACTTTCGTAGATGGAAGAAATCGAGTAACTCGGGTCCGCCAAGCTTTTAACTTTGCATCCCATAGAAGCATAGCGGTTATCTTATATCCGCTGTTTTTATATATATACTACATACTAACTTAATAAGGCAAAAGTAATAAGGCCACGGAGATACCAGAGTTAATTATTGTTAAACTCCGTTTGGGGCGGTGCATTATTTTGGTGGGAGCTGCTTAAATGATTGGCCGCAGCAGGTCAACGGCACAAGGCGAAATACCGAAGCCGACATTACCAAGGATTCCGGGAATTTCCTCCTACGAGCACTTGCCGAGGAGCGAGCTCTGAGAGGTCAAAGATCTGAGGTTGTGAATCTCAGCGAGTCCTGACACTAATATATAGATTACATGCATATTCCTCATTATAAGATTCATGAACATTTCATGTGGTTTGCTGAATCAGTACCTACTGCGGGGGACACGTCCTCGGATTCTCTGATCTGACTGCTTGATATCGCGAACCGGCGCTTTGAAAGACAAGTCATTCTTCAAAAGATCGTCGCGGAGTATCTCACTTTTACGAGCCAGCAACTCGCGCATGCTCCAGACAGAGCTGATCTGCCTTCCAAACAACCATTCGTGCCGCGTGCTCATTAAGGAGACGAGAAGATTGCCAGCATGCTCAACTTGCTTGTCACCAAAAGTCACTACACATTCGGCTTAGTTCGAGCTTGCATCGAGCTAGTCAATATTGGTAGGTTGTCGACGTACCTTTATCATTCGCAAACCTCGAATTCTCATGTATCATCTTAGGGCCTGCAAACATCGAGTAGGCCAACAGGCCTTCTTTTCCACATGCAAGCACGAGGTCCCCAGATAAAAATGCAATGGACTGTTTTGACAACTGATATTTACGAGCTCCTTGCGTTGCCACGGGTAGACCAATGGAAGTCACATTGACCACGGGCTTGTCTGTCCCTTGAAGGAGTAAATGGAACAGCGCTCGAGCGACCGAGTAGGTGCCTTTGATCTAGGACTCCCCAGTAAGCCTCCAACTTTCTATGTCTTTGGCAGCGAGAGATTGGGACTGGACCTCAGGCTCCGGTAGATTGCCTGGATTGTTGATGAGAATATCAACATGTCCCCAGCAGGCGCTCACCTCCCTGAGCCCAGCCTCGATACTCTGAACATCGCGAACGTCAATGCTCAGAACGATGATATCTGGAGCTGGCTTTGCGGCATCAATAGCGGCCTTTAAAGCGCGAGTGCGCGTGGTAGTAACCTCGATATGATCTGCAATAGCAATTCAATCGGCTCCAGCAGCGGCAAAAAAAGACAGCACTGGCCTGCCCAATACCAGCAGCGGCACCTATGATGAAAACAGTCTTGCCAGAGCAAAGTCCTAGGTCTGCCGTTGAGTAAATGTCGGCGAAGTTGTCCTGAGGTACTGTCGAGGCGGAATCGAGTCTTGAAGTTGAGGGGACCATGATTGAGAATGTAGACTATGGGCTCGATTCTAGTCACTACTTGCCTCTTTATATATGAAGCGCACAATTTTTGGTTTATTCTACAGATCTTAAATAGCGGATATCTTCTATCCCCTGCTTTTATACAAAGTAAATATTAACCAAAAACAGTCGCAATACAATAATAATGTGTATAATCAGTCTTATTATATGTTACCTTATTAATTTAGTATTTAATATATATATAAAAAACAAAGTATAAAAGATAACTATTTTATCTTTGTAACTAGGAGAGCTAAAAGCTTAGCAGACCCGAGTCACTCGACTTCTTTTGCCTATTTCACAGCACATTTCGTTAGCAACACAGGGAATAGACCCAGGATCTTTAGCGTATCCGAATTCTTGTCTATTTCTGGCTGGTACTTTCGAGAACGCGAGTTCTCATCTAGAAGGATTCCGCGCCGCTCACCAGTTTTGCGACAACAGCACTCTTTTACACGTAACTTATCTAAGAATTTAAAATGAGGCTTACTGCTAAGCTATAGGGCGTTGAAATTATCATATAACAGAAGGTCAACATGCTTACTTTGTAAATTCGAAAGATTGCTTCCTTTTAATCAATCGCTTTTGGTGACTTTCTTCAAGTTCAACTATCAAGCCAAAGACAATGATTCGGCTCGCACTTCCTCAAGCCTTTCCGGCACTTTTCGCTATCATTCAGATGGCCTCGGGCAAGCTATTAATTAATCCATGGGGATTTGGCTCGCCGACCAAATGCGGTGTGGCCGGCAGCCGTGTCTTGTGAGGTATATGATTCAAGTTGGGCCAACTTCTCAGAAGCAATTGAACCGCTTCCAGAAGATTACTCTGCTTTCCCTCACCGCAAAAATTTCAGAAACCACATTGAGGCTATAGGAAGCTACCAAGACGATTCTTGGCAGAAGTTGTCAACAACTTCTTCCTCGAGTGGCACGACCGAATTTTAAGCCCCGCTGTATCTGGATACGACCGACTGTATATCTATCAGAACTACGCGCACGGCGACGAGTCGTTGTCGGCCATCTATGGAAATCCCGAATGGCGCCACGAGCGTCTGACAGCTTTGAAGAATAAGTATGACCCTCACAGTCTGTTCAATGGCCAATGTACTTCTCCCTTGCGTTGCGCCATATACTTGCCTCTTGCGTTGTACAACATAAGCATTCTCCCTCCGTCGTACGATCGTAGTTCATTCCATTGTATGGCATGAACATTCCTATTAGATAGCTGCGGTCGGATTGAGCCCCATCAGACCATTTCTGAATTCCTGTATGCCCTTTAACTATGGTGAAACAAATACACACAATCTCACACCTCTTGAAAGAGCTTTCGATCGCATTATGTGGCGTCTTTGAACCTGAAAACAATATATTTTATTTGGTCCATCTCTTCTAATAGTTCTATTTCATCAAGTTTCTCACGTCCTTACTCGGGAATAAGCCGACCAGTGGGACAGGCCTCAAAGTTGCGCCGATACTCCTCAGCAAGCTCCCAGAGAGCACGATCGAACTTTTTAAGCTGGGAGATGGTCTGCACACGCAGGATGCTCATTTTACCAGCCCTACTTATGCGCTTGCAAAGAACAACATTGGTATCCCAATGCCGCTCGCTATGAGTGAAGTCACCAACTGCGATGATTCGAAGGGACGGGATGCCGTCAGGTCCAAAGGCCCAGTTGGCAAAGTGTTTGAGCTTCCGCTGGATTTGAATGTTCCCGTGCTCGTCTTGAGAATCCTGGTCAGATTCTTCGTCTTCGGAAGATGACTGGTCGTTTTCCGAGTCTGGCGAATGCGGACTGTTATCTGATTCCCATGAGTCCAAAACGGGTGAATTTGTGTGCTGGCTTGCTTCATTTTCAGAAGTTGGGGAGGTTTCTACATCTAATGAGCAAACCGGTAGCAAATCCAACGGGATACTTACCATCGAGCTCTACTTCTGATGCGGCTATTCTCGCATCGGAGTCATTTCTAACTTTCTTCAACCCGATATTCGGCTGACCAGGATAATCTTCCAGATCAGTGCCAGTTTGGCGTGCATGAAGAATTTTTAAGCATTGCTTATGCCTATATGGAGAAACAAGAGTCTTCTATGAGTTGGAAAATCGACGTTAGCAGATACAGACTGGTAATATAAAGAAAGCGCAGAGCTGTACCAAAATTGAGAATTTGCAACTCAACCCAAGGAACTCCAAGTCAAGTGAAGCAAGCGGGTTATTGGACTGATCCTGTAGCTGAAGGATATTATATGACTTTAGGTCCATCTTCAAATTGTCAAATGTTTCTGATATGTTGAGAGCATCGTCCCACGTTTCTGCTCTTTCATGATGCACGAGTCTTCTCATGGTTGCCCGATGATGAAGAATCGACCTCCAAATTTTCAATGTCCCGTATGAAGGTGTTGGTATTGACAGAGTGAGCTCGCGAAGACTAGTGAAGTGATCAAGGACAGTAGAAATTGTGGAGGCGGGGTCTGCTGTGTCTTGGTCCCAGATCCCATGCTGTTTAATGTTTAGGGACTTCAGGTTAATCTGGTGCAACTCGCAAACCTGTATCAAAAGCTGCTGCCAGCCTAGACAGTTAAGCAGGCTGAGCTCCTCGATTAGCGAGAAGTCAATTGCATTAGCAATATTTTTCATAGCGGCTTCATTTTCGAATGAGAGTTCCGAAAGACTGAGACGGCGAAGAGCAGGAAACGCAGTGGCCGTACTGTCCTGTGAGATAGGGAGGATCTCAGTAGTCACAAGATCTGGATGATTGGTGGTGTCATGCCACTCTGGCGTCCACAACACTCCATACTTGAACTCCTCCCAGTTGAGAAAGTCTAGCTCCAGGTCAACAAGCTGCGTTTGCAATTCTTCAAGAGCGTGACGCAAGGTTCCAAGCTCGGATTTTGAGCCCAGTCCTTTCCAGGAAAGCGATTTCAAGTTGCGAAAACTGGATAGACGCAGGTCCCAGTTGTGGAATTCGAATCCGCTACAAAGTGGGTTTGTGGTCAAGCATATACTCTCGATATTTTGTTGACGACCCTGGAGGATGCCTTTGGGGCCAAGTACAGCAGGGGGAATGCAGGCCCCTAAGTCCCAGCTGTCTACTTTGTCAAAAAGGAGCTGAATAAAGTATTTAGTAGGTTGCCAATACTGACCTGAAACTTCTTAAACGCTCATTTTTACACGCTTCTAGAACGCGCAGAGTTTGACTGGAGAAATAATTCCAACAATCAAGAGTCATTGCATGGTTCCCATTTTCGTCGACTGGGCCGTCTTCATCGCGTCCGAAGAAGTGCGGGCAGCGGGCTCTTGTGTCGGGATCGCCACTAAATGTAGACCTGAACTTCAAATGCTTCGTGTGCTGAAGCAGGTCTAATTGACTGGAAGCCTCTAGGACTGACCTCACATCGATCTCTGTAAGGTCATTTTCGTCCCCGTGGATGGTGATCGAGGTGTAAAGTGCTGGCAGGGTAAGCTCACGAGTGCCTTTCGATACGAGGCACAGGAGAATCAAGTCAGCTTGATCAATCTGGGTCTTATTAGCTTGAGTCCAAATATTGATCGTTCAAAGCTATACATAACCGATAATGTTGTGGAATATCTCCGTGGGAAGCTGGGAGAGTGTCACGTTCCCGGTCTTTGTCTTGGAGTCACTAGCCATTATTGCCCTTACTCGTTTAGAACTGTTATCAAAGTAATGATGAGGATTCAGAAGCATAGAAAGAAAAAAGGAGAGCTTGAGCCATAATTTACATTAACTGCGCCGCAGTTGCTAGCGTGCACGTGACCAACAAGCCCCTGTAATAAGGATAGCGTTGCGTGGTAAATTCTACAGGATCCTTAGGTTCAAGACCTAAGGATCCGGTTAGGGTTTAACTTATAAAGGTCCTATATAATTAAATAGTTTTAATAGATAGGAGCTTTATGTTTAAACCTTTAAATTCATGTTATTTGCTTGGCAA
>Ga0247814_10001872_pt1 | contig 11945 bp, 16 predicted proteins | sample UWRJL179409R1_FD_179947 | JGI IMG/M metagenome (GOLD analysis project Ga0247814, IMG submission 179947) | Plant litter microbial communities from Arlington Agricultural Research Station in Wisconsin, United States - UWRJ-L179-409R-1 | ecosystem: Environmental > Terrestrial > Plant litter >...
CAAAGAGTAAGAGGTCTTTGCTCTAGTTCTGAGCCGCTGCTTCTGCTGCCTCGTTAGCAATCGCAGCCATCCATACGGCATCCTGAGCGTCAACGGCAGGAACTTCTACCATTCGTTCAATTTCAAGACTCGCGCCCAAAGACAACGCAGCTTTCTTGACTTTGTACTCTACTGTGCCGTCAGCGTTCTTGATTTCAAAATTCAAGGTCAAACTGAATTTTTGTTCAGCGGTGCCAAGAATGTTACCATCAACGTCCTTGATTGTATAGTTCGAAAGGAAAGGGTCGAACTTCTGCTGAATCTCCCCGCGAATTTCATTCTGAGCATCATACAGTGTTGCAGCGCGCATAACCTTAAACGTCTGCTCTGCTTCCGTTGCAACCAAGTTGCCGTTGTTAGAGAACATGTTGTATGTATCGCCAAGAACAGGAATAAACTGGCCCTTAAGCTCAGCAAGCTTCTCGCCGTCAGCGGATACCGTCCAGTCGTCACCAAGTGAAATCGCAGCCTTCTTAAGGCTGATAATTTCGGCGGTATTCAAGGCCTGAAGAACAGCGTTAGAGTCCGACTCATCTTTTGTTACAGGGGGTAGCTCTGTCGCGGTGACCCCACCACAACCAGCAAGAATGCCAGTAAGTACAACGGCTCCAGCCAAAGCAGAGATGCCCTTGGTGAACTTGGCCGTGAAGGACTTGCGCGGAACCTTGAGAAGCTCAGACATGATTTTCCTTTTGAAGATACTTGCGATGGTAGCTAAAACTAAAAAGCTTTGCTATGTGGTACTCGTAATCATACAGCAAACGACTCACAAAAGCAAACACCACTAAGTTGTGGGAAGCAAATCGTAATAATGTTATACTTGAAACAACATGGAAGGAAAACATGCTTTCGCTAGTAGGCATAACAGAGTTCAACGGCAAACACGCTGAAGTGATTTATGCCTATGGCATGGGAGACCCTGGCCAGTGGTTTATTAATCTTGACGGGGATGAGCTTACCATTGAAGACGGGCAAGGTGGAACGCAAGTTGACTATATCAAACCTCTCTTAAAAAATGCAGAAGGAGGGAACGTTCATGCTGCAAACTTTGTCCGCGATATTTTTGCTAAAAACTGGCAAAATATTGGTCTTCCCGAAGATGTTATCGCACTTGTTTTGCAGCATGTTGAATACTCCCAGAAAGACAAGGAAGCCGACCTTGTAGAAATCGAAAGGCTCGAAGCCGTTATCTCAAAAAGCCTTGATGGCCTCGCTGCTTATGCCCATAATGGGGGTTTCAAGGCGAATGGTTTCGCTGATTTAGTCGCTATTCAAGCTAAAGAATACAAAAAGATTGAAGACAGAATTAGTTTCATCACAACACGTGTCGAGTCATTCGACAAGCTACAAGCGGGCGAGCTAGTTGGACGTAATTGGAACAACGCAACTTTTTATGCAGACGCGAAAAGCGCAGAATTTAAGGAACTAGTAACCAAAATATTGATAGGGAAAATTTAACTCATGACTGATTTTCAAGGTGTGACCAAATTCAACGGGAAGAAAGCTAAGGTTGAAGTTTTTGCTTATGGAAATGAGCCTCCAATATGGACTCTAACCATGGATAACAATAACGAGTTAAATATTGACGACTCTAAAACATACGGGCAAAGCCAAGTAGAACTTATTGCTTACTTAATGAAAATGTACGAAGCAGGGGACGAAGAATATGGAACGCGTATTTACAAGATATTCGATTTAGAGTGGCAAGAATGCGGCTCCAACGAGGATGTCATCAAGCTAGCTCTCTATTACGTAGGTTACAACGATGAGAACGAAAAAGAAGACCTTGCAGCTTTAGCTCAGCTTAAAGAAAAGCTTGCTAGCAAAATTGAAAAGCTTTCTAAATTTGTTACAACGGATATCTACGATAGCAGAGAGTTTTCCGCTGTAGTTGATATTGAACGCAAAACGTGGGACAAGTTAAGCTACAAAATTGACACCGTTTCTCAGCGTCTCAACGTCTACGGCAAGCTTAAGCGAAAAGAGCAAGTTGGCTTAGGTTGGACCAATGCGACTTTCTTCGAAGCAGTTAAAGGTACAGAGTTGGAAGCTAAAGTGAACGCTATACTCGCGGATCGTTAACGCCACAAGCAGCAGCGGAAACTTTTTGTCTTGGAGACGATCACTTATCATACGAGTCCTCCCGCTAGTTTTTCGCTGTAATACTCAAAGAGTAACATTCTTTGGGAAGAATACCTTGCAAAACTAGGTTAAAAATGGTATAATCAGCAAATAGGATAGAATTACAGAACCACAGAAAAGAGAACCCAATGCCCGATAACCTCAAGCTACCAAACAGCAATGCTTTAGCTCAAGTGATCTATGACTTGAATCCTGCTCGACAGCCATGGGACGGGGACAAGTTTGAGTTTGGGGATAGTCACTGGGCTGCGAAAGACAACCAAGATCTGGCTAAGCGTCAAGCAGATGCTGTTCTGCGCCTTATCCAGAGCGCAAACTAAACTCAATACAAGCTAACAATACATGCCAAAATCTGGCACGCACGTTTGCATTCTACTGAATGACATGCTAAGCTACTCATAGAGATAACAAATGGAGGAAGTAATCATGCTTGCAAAGCTGAACCGTGTTCACACACCACGCGACTTCCAGCGCGCCATGCGCAAGGGCCGCAAGGCTGGCTCCAAGAACTTTGTTATCTACGTTACTCGCAATGAACTGGAAGTAACTCGCTTCGGTTATGTTGTATCCAAGATTGTAGGCAACTCTGTTGTTCGTCATACGCTCTCTAGAAAGCTTCGTGAGGTTAGCCGTGAGGCGCTGGTAACGCTTCCCACAGGTTTTGACGTTGTTGTGCGCGCGCTTGCAGGTAGCGAACTATTGACCTCTGAAGAGATTCGCAAGCAGCTCGCGCCAACGGTAGAGCGAATTATCAAGAAGCTGTAATCACAGTAATAAGAAAAGCCCCACATACTAATTTATGTGGGGCTTTTCTTATTTTAGCATATGAACAAACTATTTTCTGCGATCTGCTTTCTCAGGGATCGTAGGGTGTGCCTCTTTTAGAGAAGTGAGCACGGCTGCGTCATGGTCTTTGCTGAGAGTAGTCCATACAGACGGGGAAAGGTTGGGGTTCGTTGCTAGGGCGGCGCGAACAGCAGCTTTTTTGTCTGTCGCTAGGGTGTCGAATAAATGTATCTGAAGGTTAACGTTAGCAGCAAGCGCAGCTCTAACTTTCCAACTGCGGGAGGTAACCATTTCTCTTAACGTTACGTAGTCCGTGTGTGGGCTTTGAGCTTTTTGTAATTTATTGAACATTTAGGTGAAATCTTTCAAGGTAGTAGCTTCCAACTGAGGAAGTCAACCTAACTATCGGAGGCAGTGATTGCGTGTAAGTATATGCCTGCAACAATCAATGTAGGCATATACTTACACGCAGCTGTATACAAAAATACGCCCTACTCAGTTAGAGCAGAGCGTATTTAGTTAATCAAAAATCTTAGTCGTCGTAATCATCGTAGTCATCTTCAGCGTCATGATCAATAGGCATGAAGCTAGTAGCTAGACCCGCAAGCTTTTTCTCACTAGTAAGCGCCATGAACGTACGGTAAGCAATGTAACCAGAAGGAGCGGTTAGAGTGGCTTCGAGGAAGTTACCCTCTTCATCCTTAGTGGAAAGCGTAAAGCTAAGGAATTCCTCGTGCAGTTCCTTAAGTAGAACGCCGAAGGCATCCACATCAGCTTTGATAATCTCTACAAAGTTGTCATCATTGAGCAGAGTGAAAGCAACGAGGTCGATGAAGTGGTCACCTTCGTTGATCTGAAGCAGTGAAGAAAGCGCGAACTTAATTGTTGACGCGTTAATCTTCAGAGTTGCTACAGGGCGAGTACCATCAGGGTTGCTCTGAGGGTAGTCCTGAACGGGAATTGCCAGCTCAATTGAAAAATCAGCAGGAACATCAAGAACTTCAGGGGTGTAAACGCGGTAAACCATTTTTTATTCTCTCTCTGGGGTAAATATGTAAAACTAGTTTAGCATACCTTGATTGTTAAAGCAACCTCATGTTACGAGGTCTAATTGCAGAATTCCGCGCCCAAACACGTGAGGTTTGTAATCAAGTCTGTAGACTAGACTGCACCTATATCAATTCTAGAAGCTTGATTCTCTAGTACGAATATCAACAGCCACGGACACTTTTCCTAGCTATAGTTAGCTGTCAAGACAGTAGGGTCTCAAACTTTTCAGCTTGAGACCCTACTCGACTTTTTGCTAACGGTTTACGATGAGGTTAATAACAGTACTAGTTTTAGTGTTACCCGCTGCATCTTCCGCTTTAGCAGTGATTGGATATGTGCCTTCTGGATAGGAAGCAGTTGAAGCTACGAGTTTCCAAGAACCGTTAGTTTGCTTTACAGCATCACCAATTTTTGTGGTACCTGACCAGAAACTAACTGATGTTACGGCGACGTTATCTGAAGCCGCTGCAATCAATGTTGCTGAGTTACCTACGGTTGTCCCTGATGTGGGCGATGAAATCGAAACAACTGGCGCTGTAGTGTCAGGTGCTGGAGGAGTAACCGTGTGACTAACAGTTAGTGAAATAGCAGCACTAGTCGTAATGTTACCCGCTGCATCTTCGGCTTTAGCAGTAACAGCATACGTACCTGCTGGGTAAGCTGTAGTATCTACTGTGGAAACCCATATTCCAGAGGCGTTTTTAACTGCGTCTCCAACTTTAGTTCCAGCTGCATAATAAGTAACCTTAGTAACAGCAACGTTGTCAGTAGCAGAAGCTGTAAGAGTTACTGTGTTGTTTACTGTAGTCCCTGCTACTGGTGAAGTAATCAAAACGTTAGGTGCAATAGTATCAGCAGCTACAGGGTGGTTTACCACTAAATTAACAGCCGCACTCACGGTAGTGTTACCAGCAGCATCTATAGCTTCAGCCGTAACGGCGTAAGTTCCATTAGAATAATTTGTCGTGTCAATAGTTCCGATCCATGCGCCAGTGGTGTTTTTAGTTGCATCACTGACCTTGTTACCACCAACATAGTACGAAACGCCTGTTACACCCACGTTATCCGAAGCGGCAGCGGTAAGAGTTGCTGTAGCGTTTACGCTGCCTGTAGGAGGAGTAAGAGAGACAGTTGGAGCTACAGTGTCAGCTGTTGAAGAAACGTTCCAAATGCTTGCTAAGTAAGCTGGTGTAGGAGCAGGGGAAACAGCATCTAAATCAGTTGTTGTCCACGAAACGAGACTTGGGTCAACGGTGAAACTACCTGTGGTAGCCGTTTTGCCTGTTACGTTAATTCGAGTGTTAGAAACCGTATCCCATTTCGGAGCCAATGAGCCAATAAAAATTGAGTCGTTAGCATCAATGTTTCCACCTCCTGTGCCTTGAATAGCTGAGAGGCTACCTGGACCGTTAATAGCGCCTGCATACCCTGCGCCACCTACCATGTATGGGTAACGAAGAGTTTGCTTGCCAGCCCCAACGATGAGCGAGTGGTCAAAATTAATATTTGCTACTCCACCAATAATTACTGCTGTGTTGTTTGAGCCAAAGAATACAGTATCTGTGATTCGGATACCTGGCGCTTCGATACCTGCACCTTCAATCTGAAGAGTATCTGTGTGAGGACGGTCAGGCGTAGTTGGTGTATTGTATACAGCGTCAACATAGTAGGAAGGCGCGAAATAGCTCCCCTCATACACTACATCCTTTACAACTTTACCCGCGTAAGCTTTTGTTTGTCCAGAGTCGGAACTTTTAACTACGGAGTTAGGTTCAACAACTTCGATAAACTCTAAATCATCAACAGGGGAAGTAGCACTGGGGGATACCGCTCCAAGATAGTTATATGATAAAGTCATCCACCCGAAGGACGAGTGCACAGCACCCCTAACGTCTAACGCACGAGCGTTGAATCGAAGGAAAGACAAGCCTTCAATATTTTCAAAGGTCCATGTCTCGTCACTGGTTACGCTTTCATAGCCATCACGAGCGGTGATAAGAATTTTGTTATCACGAGTGTTTTTATATCCGTTGATTGCATCGATGTTACTCAAGTTACCTGGTGCGACTTTAATGATTGCTCCTTGGTCAATTTGAGCAGGAGTTAGATTGTTGAGCGCATTGCGAATTGCTGTTCCCGTAGCTGCTACTTCAACGATATGATAACCTGCGGTATTGCCACGAAGGTCAGGGGTATCAGAAGGGTAGTGCGTCCCATCTGGACCGAACACGTTTGAGGTCGCCGTAGTTACTGAAGCAGGCAACGCTGAAGCTGGCGCAGCAGAAGCAGAGGCTACTCCAGTAAGCGTTAGGGAAAGAGCTATTGCTGTGGCTAAACTAGTAGTTAATTTAGTACGATTCATGAGATTCCTAAACTGGGTTTGTTTTCGAGTAAGACAAAGTTATAGATAGTATCTGCATTTCATGACTAAAAATCATTATTTTTTTAAAAAAATAGCGCAGTCAAGAAAACGCTTTTAAATATGCGTTTAAATTGTTGACTGCGCTATTCTCAAAGAGAATTATTCGTTTTAAGACCGCCTACTTCACTGCCCCAGATGCATAAGCGTGAGTCTCCCAGTAAGCGTGAGCATCAGCCCACTCCTTGTCCGTGTACGAACGCTGAGTGCCTCCCTCGTCATGGTTGCTGTTTCGCAGCATAGTCGTCGGGTGCATGGGGACAACCTTGTCAAGCTGAGCGAGGATGGCGATAATTTCCCACTCTGCATCAGTGGTACGGTTGTCATCAGCTGCGAGAACGTCAGCGCGGTAGCAAACGATCTGAACGTACTCGGCGGGAGTCTTATCTACAGCAATCGTCTTCATAACAACAGGCTTCTCGCCCTCTGCGCGAACAGTTTCAGTTTCGCTTACAAGATGAGCATTTTCCTCCGTGATAGCCACAACAGAAGACTTGAAACCTTCCACAGGAACGTTAACGAGAATGACATCGTTATCAACGCTTCCAGTGCCTCCCACGAAGTCATCACGATGCGCAGTGACAAGAGCTTCCAGTTCCTCCCACGTACCGTTAAAGTGACTCTGCGTGCCGTGACGAGCGTTGAAGCTCTTCACGAATTCACCCGCGAGGAATACATCCTTGAGAACCATCTGACCGTTCGAGAGTACGAGTGCGTCTGACATTTTGTTTTCCTTTTCGTTAGTGGAAGGAGCTGATATAAATAAGCTACCACGAACAAAGACCAAATGCAAACTTTAAGCCAAACTTATTTTAAAAAACGAATCGCCGTTGTTGTCAGTTTTTTTAAAGTCAACTTATCGCAGGTCGAAAAAATTATTCAGAAATCGTTGAAAGCGGCTTTCCATCCACAAAAAGGAGCCATGAGCCTTCAAATTTTCTGAACGCAATTTGTGTAGGTTCGTCATCAACAACAGTGATAATTTCATGACTAGTAAACAACGCGACAGTATCTTTTTCGCTAAGCTCTAGACCATAATTAACGTTAGCCCATTCTTGAATAGCTGCGGTTGTTTCGTTTCCAACTTGTTCTGCTTTTACTCCACAAAAAATTGCGGCGCTCACCAATACAAGTGCAGTAATAAGAACCGTGGTTACAGTTGCTTTTCTGCGTTTTGTTGTCTTTATATTAAGAAGACCCATAAAAGAGATAGGTACTGAGATCGCAAAAACAAAAGCGAAAAACATTAAGGTGAGTGGGTTAGGTTCGGGCAGGATAAGTTCAGTCATGCGTCAATCATAGCAGGCCTAAGGACTTTTAGCAATACTAAAATAATTCATGTTCTTGCCACCTGTTAGGTATAGAGCATGTCCCAATCAAAATGTAAAGCCAAAGTTGAAGCCAATTGCCCTTACCATGGTGGTATTTTGCGTGTCCGAGAAGCTGAAAGAGTAATAGGTCAATATGCGACTAACAACGAGCCTGTACCTAAGGAAGTTTTTGATAATTACGTTGAAGCTAAACAAGACGTGGAACGCAAAGAAAAAAATGGGTGGGCGAACCGCGAGGCAAGCGACTCTCGCGAGGCTCTTGCTGATGGAACCTACTATCCTCCAATGAAAAAATACAAGGACGGCGGAAGCTCAAATGAAGCGCTTGCTATGGATCAACATTATGGCGAGAGAATACGTGTCGCAGGTGGCTATAACATCCCAGACTACGTTTTAGCACCTTTGTCTAAGGATAAAAACCGTTTCGTACGTCTTGCTGTAGCTTTTAACCGTTACGCTCCTAAAGATATTAAAGAAAGCTTAACTAAGGATAAAGACCCAGAAATTCGTCGTGTGGCTCAACTTAACTTGGACACACCTGGTAAGCACTCTATTGAGCGCGCATATTCCAGAATACTAGAACGGGAAGAACGAGACCAAAAAGCAGCTGAATAATACAGTTTAAAAGAATAGCCCCAATTAGAAATAGTTGGGGCTATTCTTTTAAACTTATCGTACATAAAGATCTGAACCTTTGCTATTGTGGCGGGTATCCTTATATGGTATAATTAATCAACTTATATACATCCGCTGACGACAACAAGGACTAACTCATATGCTTTATCCTGAGCTTGAAACAAAGATTGCTAACAAAGAGGTCATGGCTGGTGACGTTCTCTGGATTACTGATTATCGTCATGATGACATCCTTGACAAGCCCATCCGACATGTCGCACCAACTGAGGTTCGTCTTGTCAGTAACGATGACCTTCCCCCGAATAAGAAAATTTATTATGCCAATTACCATTTTCGCGTTATGGGCAAAAACGGAAAGCTTAACGCTCTAGTCATCGCACCTTATGACAATACTGGGTATAAATGGAAAACAGGGACAAGTCTTAACATTTTCTTTACTGAGGCTGAAGCTAAAGCACATTATGTTGAGCAGTCTAATCAGCTCAAAGTAGCTCTTGCTGTAGTTCGCCAAGAGCAGAATGAACGCTTTGATCGCATGCTTGCGGAAATGGATGAGCGAATTAACGCAAACCTTTAAAATATAGGTGTGGCCCCAGCGAATCAAAGCTGGGGCCACACCTATATTAGTAGGAGAAAATTTTAGTCTTCTTCGTCAACTTGACGTGCTTCAATTATCTTGACCATAAGAGAGCTAAGCGCAAGATGCGCAGGATCGTTTGAGTATTGTCCTCCACTCACGGCGGGAGCAAGCATACGATTAGTGGCTGTTGCAATATCGATCAACGCGCGAAGATTACTGAATTCAGAGCTACCCTTGTAAATTCCAAGCAATTCATGATATCTAGGGTCCAAGGCGGTTTTATGAACAATATACTCTGCTCCTTTGAGCCTCCATATTTTCAAAAAACGACGCAAGGAATCGCGCTCATCTCCGCCCTCATCGGAGTTTGTTAAGGTTTCCATAAAAACATCCCAATCTTTATCAAAACCAGTTGCAAAATGCTTTACAAGAGTGTCTTCTTGGACAACGACACGCATCTGCTCGAATACCTCTTTGAGGAAGAACATTCCGCTTAATTTGTTAAGATCACGAATCGCGGCGTAATCACGCGGAGCAAAACCTGGGTAAAGTTTAGTATGTTCTCCAAAAACGTCGAGAAGCTCATCTGCTTGTTGCGTGTGGATGCCTCCCATTAGTTTACCTGTTTTAATATGTTTAATGGTCCATCGTGAACCAAGCTTGAAGACGCTGTACCCTTTGAACTCGTATACAACATCATCTTCAATGCCGTCAGTAGCCGTAAAGTCCACTGAAAGCAAAATATCCCTAAATCTAGCATTACCGTCATTAAGTAAGTGGCCTTTAAGCAAATAATGTTTTGCAATATCGCCATAACTGCTGTACACGCTTCGCGAGCTACCAATACAATCCATAATTATCTGAATAGGCTTATGGTAAATTTTCTCTAAAAACTTTGTAGTGACAGATTCCTCTATGTCCTTCAAGTTGCCATAATCGTCATATTTACCAAAAATGGGCGGCAACAAGGGAAGGAAGTCATCCGTAACATTTATTTTAAGCAGACTACCTTCAGAGGGATGACCTGCATATTGGATATCAAAATCTTCCACTTTCCCAAGAAGCAGTACGCCTGCTCTGTCGTTTTCGCGAATCGATAAGTTGCTCAGGCCACAAGCCGCATTAAAACTTCCCATAATTTTCCTTCACTATTAGTTCTTCATACTACCGCACTTTCTTTAAACTCCTAAGTATCTCATGATTCGCAGGTATTGTACTCTTGACTTTACTGGAAAGTTATGGGATACTTAAGTAAAGAAAACTTACGGAGAAAAATGTCTTTCCAGATCAACCTTCCTAACTTCCAGCGACCGCCCTATTGGGTGCAGGCCTTCGCTGAAGGAAAAACTACTGCGACAGCAGAAATCAGTTTTCTTGTAAACTTTACTCTTGACGAGAATCAAATCAACGGCGACCTCTATCTTGATAGAACTTCCTACCTTTTCTTCAACCAAGATGGAACTCCCTATAACTTTCATCGTATATACCTTTATGGCACGTATGAAGGTGTAAAACTAGATGGCATTGATTTTGAAACAGTTAAAAACACTTATCCTGCGCTAGGACCAGTTGTCGAAAGTTATCTTGCGGACATTTTTGACGGACTAATTGATGCTTCTTTCGTCTTGCGTACGGTGAACGCGCTGAACGAGTACCGCGAAAGAAACTACCACTACGAAATCTCCCATCTGGAGCTAATGATCAAAGAAAACGAGGCGATCTTGGCGCAGATGGACAAGGTTAAAACAGAACTTGAATCCGATATCGAGGCGCTCGCAAAGCTTAAAGCTGAGCAGGTAGCCTTCCTCAAAGAGAATAACTAGGGAAAAATTATGGCTTCCAACTCGCTTACTGTAGAAGAACAGGAACACATTAAGAGGATCGTCCTTAAGGTATTCCCTAAAACGGACGAGAAAACTCTCAATGAGTATGTTGCTATTGTTACTCGCAAACCTCAAGATGCTATCGATATTCTTGCGGCGTCCTCCCGCGATACTTTTACTCGTAAAAAGGCGGAACAGGTTACTTACGATGTTATCGCTTATCGTCTTCTTCTTAAATAAATCCCTTATACCGAAAGAATTATAATGACAGAACGAACTTTTACAATGTTAGAGTTTCTTGATTGGGCTAAAGGACGTGACGAGTTCAAAAACCATTCAGCAGCGGATCTCGTTAAGCTTGGGGAGGAACTTGTTATCCCTGAAGTTTCCGCGCCCACGCGCGCAGAGCTTATTGGTATTGCAGTGAATGTAAACCGTCCAGTTCAAGCTTTCATCCCTGACCTTGAAGAAATGGGCGAAGACGGTACCGAAAAGGTAATTTTTGACGAAATTCTAGATATAGTTTTTGACAATGGCGCGTTCGCTACCAGCCCTGCTAGAAACACTGCGAGTATGGAAATGGCCCATGAGCTGGAGAGCCTTTTCATCTACAAGTACCAGAGTATTAACCCAACCCAACTGAGCATTGCAGATTTGGAAGAGCTGCCCGAGAATAGCTATATTTACAATGTATGGGCTGGATCTTTCGTTCAGCTTTTTGTTAAGACTCGTTTTGACCTTCATGGGCATCGTGAAGTTCGTTGGTATAACGTTCAAGGTAACATCGAGGACACGGAACCATACACCTCTTCTGAGCTTGGCCGCTATCGTCCTGGTGAAACTGCTTTTACCCTTCTGCTTCGCGGTAAAGATTAATATAACCAAAACAATATATACGGGTGCAGTACCCCAGTTGAATCAAGCTGGGGTACCTCCGTGTTAAAGGCGATAGTTCTCATAGGGGATATAACTTGCTTCTTCCTCATTTAACTGCTATTATAGATGTACCAATTAAAATTAAATGAAAGGTTGATCGTGAAGTCTGTTGCTCCCATGCACGAGATGATTAAAACTAAGAGGGCGACAATCAAAACTTTACGCACCCGAAAGAACATTGATCATGCGCAAATCGCGGGACT
>Ga0247814_10001873_pt1 | contig 11941 bp, 10 predicted proteins | sample UWRJL179409R1_FD_179947 | JGI IMG/M metagenome (GOLD analysis project Ga0247814, IMG submission 179947) | Plant litter microbial communities from Arlington Agricultural Research Station in Wisconsin, United States - UWRJ-L179-409R-1 | ecosystem: Environmental > Terrestrial > Plant litter >...
CGTGGGCCGGGCTCGTCAACAACCCCGAGTTCCCCGTCGACGTCGTCGTGCTCGACCTGCACCTCGAGGACAACATCCCGATCGGAGTGAAGCTGCGCGCGCTGCGGGCCTCGGGTAGTGCGACGGTTGTCATGAGCAGGCACACCGACAACACCTCGGTCACCGCGGCCCTCCAGGCCGGTGCCCTCGGGTTCGTGGCGAAGACCGAATCGGCCGACGAGCTCATCGCCGCAATCCACGACGCCGCCGCCCGGACCCAGCACCTCTCTGAGACGATGGCGGACACCGTCGCGGCCTATGACTCGATTCCCGATGCAGGCCTCGGCCAGCGCGAGCTGCAGGCGCTCGTGCTCTACGCGGGAGGCCGCTCGATCCGCGAAGTCGCCGACGAAATGGCTACGACCGAGGAGACCGTCAAGTCGTACATCAAGCGCGGCCGGCGCAAGTACAAGACCGTCGGGATCGATATCGGCACGAGAATCCTGCTGCGCCGCCACGGAGCGCGCGAGGGCTGGATCAGCTCGGACTAGACCGGCGAGAGTGGAGGCGGGGCCGCGAGTGGCCCGCGACCCCGCCCATCCCCCGAAACGGTGCTGCCAATGGCAGCGAACCGCGAGTGTGGCAAACGTTGGAAACGTGCGTGCCCCTCTGTTTCAGAGATTACCTCGCACATTCTGGACGGTCGACCGGAGTGGCACCCCCATTTATGGTGGCAAACTGTGTCACGGTAAGTCGAAATACACACACCAGGAGAACGATGGACCAGATCGTCAAGGAGCGGGACCGCCTGCTCCAGCGAACTGCTCGCGTGTACGGACTGAGCTTCACTATCGTGTCGTTCCTCTGCCTGCTGATCCCCGGCGCCGTCCCGGTCACCACCCTCGCGATCACGACGCCCCTCTTCGCGCTCCTCGCTGTCGCCCAGTTCCGGGTCGGACTCAGCCGGGAACTGCTCTGGTCGATCATCATCGTCGGGTCCGGTATCGCCATCGTGCTCGTCCTCGTCGAGTCGGCTGAGGGCCCTCTCACGCAATCCGCGTACTCCTCGATCACCCAGCTCTCCGGCGCGTCCATCGCGGCGACGGCGATCACTCTCACCACCACGACGCCACGGGTCATCGCCCTCATCGTGAGCTTCGTCTCCACGGCTGCAGTCGCCCTCATCACCACGGCCGGCGACTTCTCCGCGATCCGTACCGCGGCGCTGCTCATCCTCGGCTGGGTGCTTCCGACGATCATCGGTGTCTGGATCACCGCGAGCGTGCCGCAGGCCGCCCGCCGCATCGCGAGTATCGGCCGCGCCCACCGCGCCGAACGCCAGGCGTCCGAGCTCGAGGCCCAGCGCCGCCAGGGCGCCCGCCTCCTGCACGACACCGTGCTCGCGACCCTCACCCTGCTCGCGCACTCCGGAGTCGGAGTACAGGCATCGGCCCTGCAGGAGCAGGCGGCGGAGGACGCGAAACTCCTGCGCCAGTTGCGACTCGGGGCAACGCCGACGCCGCAGTCCTCGGGCCAGTACAACCTCGAGCCGGTCGAGGAGACAGCGCTCGGCACGACCCTCGAGTCGGTCAAGCAGCGCTTCGGCCGCATGGGCCTCGAAGTGAGCTGGCACGGCACCGGCCAGGTGCTCCTCCCGAGCGACGTGCTCGACGCTTTCCTCCTCGCCCTCGCCGAGTGCCTCGAGAACGTGCGCAGGCACTCGGGCGTGCGCGAGGCGCACGTGACGATCACGGATGACGAAACAACGGTGAGAGCGATGATCACGGATGCCGGGGTCGGCTTCACCCTCGACGATGTCGATTCCGCCCGCCTCGGGTTCAAGGAATCGGTCGTCGGCCGGCTCAAGGAAGTGGGCGGTCACGCTCGTCTCTTCTCCGCCCCGGGTTCGGGAACAACGGTCGTACTGGAGGTGCCGCGGTGACGTTCATTCCCGAGGATCGGACCCTCGACGTACTCGTCGGGAGCAAGCAGGGCGCCATGCTCGGCAGGACTCCTACGAGCAGGGCGACCGGGCCCCATCGCGCGAGTCTCGGTACCGCGTTCATCGGCATCGGCGCCGCTCTCGTCTGCGCGATCAGGGCGATCTACGGCTTCAGCACCTTCGTCGGCCAGTGGTCGATGTATCCGAACCCCGTTCCCGCGCTTCTCGCGTGGATCGTGCTCATCGTCGTGCTCGTCGCGACCTTCATCACCGCCCGGCTCGTCGGCGACCACCTGCCGAACTGGGTCTTCGCCCTCGTGCTCGCATCCCTCGCCGCCGTCGTCGTGCTCGACGTCTACGCGGTGTGGGAACTGCACGACATCGGCCGGACGGCATCCGCTGCCCTCACAGCGGTCATGTCCCTCCTGCTCGTGCTCACCCTGCGCCGTCCCTCCGAGCTCCTCATCGCCGCCGGTGCCGCGGGCGCCGGTCTCGCCATTGCCATGGTGATCAACACGACGCCCACCGAGCCGCACATCGCACCCCAGCTCACCGCTCTCGCCTTCGCCGTGCTCCCCGTCGTCATCGGAGTCGCCCTCGTCCGCGGGTTCCGCCGCATGATCCAGATCGAGCTCGACCGCGTGCTCATCCAGAGCACGGTCTCGGCGCCGCGCTTCGCCGTCGGCATGCTTGCCTCGGAGGAGCTCGCACGACTCGACCTCGCCGCCGAAGACCTGCTGGACTCCGTGGCCTCCGGCAATACCCCACTCCCCCTGCGTCCGAAGACGGCGTCCGTCGCCGCCTCACTCGCGACCGAACTGCGACTGCACCTGATCGAGGGCCGTCGCGAGACCTGGCTGTACCACGCGGTATCCGAGTCCGAGATGCTCGGGCGATCGGTATCGCTCGACGACAAGGGCGGTCTCGCGGGTCTGCTCGACGCCAACCAGCGCGACGGACTCCTCGCCGCCATCTGGCTGCTCGTGAGCGACACGGCCAAGCCCAACGGGTCCCGTACGGTGCAGGTCGTGCTCGGTCCGATCGTTCCGCGCGTGGGCCAGCCGTTCGGTCGCCTGCTGCCGGTGCCGATCACGATCTCCACAACATCCGTTGCCCGTAATCGCGTCGATCCGTCGACGTGGGATGCCCTCCGGAGGGTCGGTCGGTACAGCGACTCGACGCAGAACGCTAGCCTCAGAGTGGACATCGAGTGCTTCGTTGACAATCCGGCAGAGCTCTGACCCCGATATTCTGGCCAAGATACGTGTTACAAAGAATTGAGGTTCGACCGTGACGGACACAGATACCCGCATCCGACTTGCAATCGTTGACGATCATCGGATGCTGCTGGGAGCGCTCACCGAGTGGATCCGCAGCGCTGCCGAGGACATCTCGATGGTGTGTGCCGTCGCGAGCTGGCCGGAGCTGCTCACGAACCCCGAGTTCCCTGTCGACGTCGTGCTGCTCGACCTCGACCTCAAGGACAACATCCCGATCTCGCTGAAGATCTCGACCCTCAAGACCGCGGGCGTGAAGGTCGTGCTCATGAGCACGTACTCCGAGCCCAACGTCGTGCGTGAGGCTCTCGCCGCCGGCGCCCTCGGCTACCTCGTCAAGAGCGAGGATGCCGAGATGATCGTCGAGGCCATCCGCGCCGCGTCGCAGGGCGAGTCCTTCGTCTCCGCAGAGCTCGACCTCGCGCTCAACGCCGGTGTCGTCGGTGGCTCCCCGAAGCTCAGCGCCCAGGAGCGTCGTGTCATGGCGCTCTACGGTGGCGGCGAGCCCGTCAAGGCTGTCGCGTTCCACCTCAGCATCTCCGAGGAGACGGCTAAGTCGTACCTCAAGCGCATCCGCGAGAAGTACCGCGTCGCCGGATTCGATGTCGGAACCAAGGTCGCCCTGCGCAAGCGCGCGATCGAGGACGGCATCCTCATCGAGAGCGACATGCCCGGCCCGCTGTAAGCAAGCAGCGAACGCGCGGTCGTTCACGTCGGTCGCGGCCTGGTGGAGGCGAGCGGATGACGCGACCCACCGCGCGCGATGAAGCTCGGGCCCGACACGAGGTCCGCGCCGGTACGCAGTTCGAAGGTGCACCCGAGCCTGGATCGCGACTCCGGAGGCCGCGTCATCCGCTCTACCCCGCTGTTTCTACCGCCGAACGCGGTAGTTTCTGCCGCCGAACCGGGCGGTTTCTACCGCCGAGCCGGGCAGCTCCTCCCGCCGACGGGTCACACCTCTGCCTTCGGCGCACATATAGGCATGTGGATGCCGTTGTTGCTGCATCCGTATGCCCATAACGTCGCCGAACCGAGCGGTTTCCACCGCCGCAGCCGGAGACGATGGACGTTGCTACCGCCGCAGCGCGTAGTTACTACCGCCGCAGGATCGCGCCGAACGCTAGACCGTGATGCGCGTGCGGCCTAGGCGCCAGCTGATCGCCGCGAGGACCACTCCCGGCACGAGCATCGCGAAGCCGACCCACGCCGGCGACAAGTAGCCGTACCCGGCGGCGATCACGATGCCGCCGAGGAACGCTCCGAGGCTGTTGCCGATGTTGAGCGCCGAGTGGTTGAGTGCTGCCGCGAGGGACTGCCCGTCGCCCGCGACGTCCATGAGCCTCGTCTGGATCGCGGGCGAGAGAGCTGCGCTCGCGAGTCCGACGAGGAAGAGTCCGATGAGCAGTCCCGGTACCGTCTGCGCGGTGAGCGCGACGACGAGCAGCGCCACGGCGAACAGTCCGAAGCAGACGAAGATCGTGCCCATGATGCTGCGGTCGGAGGCGTGGCCGCCGGCGATGTTGCCGAACGTCATGCCGAGTCCGATGCAGACGAGCGCGATCGGCACGAAGGATGCGGGCAGCTCGGTGACCTCGGTCACGATGTCCGAGACGTAGCTGTAGACGGCGAAGAAGCCGCCGAAGCCGATCGCGCCGATAAGCAGCGCGAACCAGACCTGCGGGCGGCGGAACACCGTGAGCTCACGGCGGAAGGTCGCTGCCTCGTCCCCGTCCTGGAACGGTACGAGAATCGCAACGGCGATGAGCGTCGCGGCGAAGATGCACGCGACGGCGAGATACGCGACGCGCCAGCCTGCCGACTGGCCGAGGAACGTGATGAGCGGCACACCGATGACATTCGAGACCGTGAGCCCCGAGAGCACGAACGCGACACCGCGCCCACGCTTGCCCGGCCCCATGAGGTTCGAGGCGACAAGCGTCGCGATACCGAAGTACGCACCGTGCGGCAGTCCGGCGACAAAGCGCGCGGCAAGGATGAATCCGAAGGACGGCAGCAGAGCGGATGCCACGGTCGCTACCGTCAGCGCGCCAAGAAGCACCAGCAGCAGTTGCTTTCGGGGGAACCGTGCCGCAAGCGCAGCGATCGTGGGCGCTCCCACTACGACGCCGAGCGCGTACGCGGAGATCAGCCAGCCGGTCTGGGCGATAGCGGCCTCGTGGTCGCTCGCGTCGAGGGCGGGCAGCAGGTCGGCCGTGATGTTGGGCAGCAGCCCCATGACGACGAACTCCGTCGCCCCGATTCCGAAGCCGCCGAGGGCAAGGGCGAGCAGGGCAGCCCGCGTGCGTCGCGGGGAGAGAGTATTCACTGCAGGCCGTTCTAGTGGGGTGTGCGGGAGGTGAGGCGGGAGGGCGACCACGCGGTCTCATCGGGGTGCTCGATGACCGGTTCGCGGCGGGGAACCCGCCACAGCGAGACTACCGTCCACGCGAAGAGCGCGATGAGCAGGAGGTTGCGCAGGGTGATGATGACGACCATGGCGGGACGCAGCACGAGGAGGTCGTTGTAGAGATACGGGTAGAACGCCTGGGTGAGCAGCGCGATCGCAAGAGCGATGACGATCGGCGCGCTGAAGGCGCGACGTGTTGCCCCACCGACGACGAACGCGAGAAGCACGGGCACGGCGAGCCACGAGATGTACTGGGGCGAGCCGACCTTGTTGAAGACGATGAGCACGAGGACGAACGCGAGCGACAGCACGGGCACGAGCTCGAGAGCGCGAGTCCTGCGCAGGAGCGCGCGCAGCCCGAGCGCGGCGACGGCGAGCGCCGCGATCGCCATGAGCGGCGTCATGAGCGCGCTCGCGGCGTCGACCCCGTCCCCCATGAGCTGGAAGGTGAGCAGTTCCTGGTCGAAGTAGACGCTCGTCGACCCGAGTCCCGCGACCGCGCGCCACAGCCAGATCGTCGCCACCGGCGACTCGACCTGCAGGCCGCGACCGGTCTGCTCGGTGATGAAGCTGAAGACGTGGCCGCCGCTGCCGAAGACGAGCGCGATGACGATGATGCCGACGCTCGTTGCGACGGCCGACGCGAGCACGGCGCTGCGCTGCTTCACCGCGATGACGATGGCCGCGATGACGGCGGCCGGCCAGACTTTGATCCAGGTGGCAAGAGTGAGGATGACGGTCGCAGCGATCGGGTGCGCGGCGAGGATGAGCATGCCGATGAGCGCGAGGGGAACCGAGATCGCGTCGATACGCCCCATGGCGATCGGACCGAGCAGGAGCAGGAAGCCGACCCACCACCAGCCGGCGGCGAGGTTCTTGCCGCGGCGTCCCCAACCGGTCATCGTGGCGAGTGCGACGGCGTCCAGCACGAGAACAAGGCTGAGCCAGGTGCTCGGGTACAGCTCCGGCCCGAACGCGTACGCGGCGAGCATCGGCAGGAGGGCGACGATCGGGTAGACCCAGACCTCGTCGATGCCGACCCAGTAGTTGGCGCCGACCGCCTCGACCATCCAGCCTTTGTAGACATCGCGCACGTCGCCCATCGGATAGCTTGACGAGTAGAGATTGACGAGACCGAGCCAGAGGTGCACGGCGATGAACGCGGCCCACAGCACGAGGCGATTGGATACGACGCGAATGGCGATGTCCCGCACCCTCTCCATAGTTGGCGGGGCCGCTGACGTCACACCCCAGAGTAACCCGGTAACAATTCGACTCCTGTCGCGTCGCGGCAGAGCGCCTGCGGGAAGATGGAGGGCACAGCAATCACCTCTGGAGGCACTCCCATGACCCGATCCGTTCTCCGCCGCGCCGCGTTCGCCGTCGGTGCCGCTACCCTCGCCGTCGGCCTGGCCGCCTGCTCCACGACGCCGGAGCCCGCGAGCAGCGAGTCCGCCGCGTCATCCGAGCCCACGTACATCACCGAGGGCAAGTTCACGGTCGCGACGGGTGAGCCCGCATACTTCCCGTACGTCATCGACGACGCGCCCGAGTCGGGCGACGGCTTCGAGTCGGCGGTCGCGTACGCGGTAGCCGAGAAGCTCGGTTTCGCCGCCGACGACGTCGTGTGGGTGCGCACCGGATTCGACGAGGCCATCCAGCCCGGACCGAAGTCGTTCGACGTCAACCTCCAGCAGTTCTCGATCACCGACGAGCGCAAGCAGACCGTCGACTTCTCGAGCCCGTACTACTCGACCCCGCAGGCGATCATCACCACCGGTGACTCCCCTGTCGCCGACGCGACCTCGATCGCCGACCTCAAGGACGCCCTCATCGGCGCCCAGACCGGCACGACGAGCTTCACCGCGATCGAGAATGTCATCCAGCCCTCCGCCGCCGCGCAGGCGTTCAACACGAACGACGACGCCGTGCTCGCCCTCACGAGCGGCCAGATCGACGCGCTCGTCGTCGACCTCCCGACCGCGTTCTACCTCACCGGCGTCGAGATCGACGGCGGCGTGCTCATCGGCCAGTTGCCCGCGGTCGACGGCGTGAGCGACGACTGGGGACTCGTGCTCGACAAGGACAGCTCACTCACAGCATCGGTGACGGATGCCGTCGACGCCCTGCGCGAGGACGGCACGCTCGACGAGATCGCATCGACGTGGCTCGGTGCAGACGCGGGCGCGCCCGTTCTTGAATAACTGCGAGCGCGGACCAGCTAGTTTGGCTTCGTGGATAGTGTGAGGGCCCGGCAGCCGAGTGACGTAGAACTCGGTCGCCGGGCCTTCCGCCGTCGCCAGGGCGTTCGTTCCGTCATCATCAGCATCGTCTCGACGATCGTCTTCGCGATCGTCGTGTGGATCACACTCGTGAACACTCCCGGCTGGGCGCGCGTGCAGAAGAGCTTCTTCGATCCCGTCGTCTTCGTCGAGGCCATCCCGCGGGTCGCGCAGGGCTTCCTCGTCAACCTGCGCGTGCTGCTCTACTCGGCGGTCGGCGTGCTCGTCTTCAGCCTCGTTCTCGCGTCGCTCCGCACGCTGCGGGGCGCGATCTTCTTCCCGATCCGCGCGTTCGTCGCGGGCTACACCGACCTGTTCCGCGGCATGCCGCTCATCATCGTGCTCTACCTCGTCGGCTTCGGCATCCCGGGCCTGCGCATCACCGACCAGCGCATCCCCGCCGAGGTGCTCGGCACGATCGCGCTCATCCTCACCTACTCGGCGTACGTCTCCGAGGTGTGGCGTGCCGGCATCGAGGCCGTGCATCCGTCGCAGACGCTCGCGGCCCGCTCGCTCGGCCTGGGCCACGGCACGACGCTGCGGCTCGTCGTTCTGCCGCAGGCGCTCCGCAAGGTGACTCCCGCGCTCATGAACGACTTCGTCTCGATGCAGAAGGATGTCGGGTTGATCTCGGTGCTCGGTGCGGTCGACGCCGTTCGCTCGGCACAGATCGAGCAATCGGCATCCGCCAACTTCACGCCATACGTCGTCGCGGGACTGTTCTTCATCCTTCTCGCCCTCCCGATGATCCGCCTGACGGACTGGTACTCGGCCCGCCTGCGCGGCCGCGAACAGATCGGATCGATCCTGTGACCGCCGTGCTGCGCCTCGAGAACATCCACAAGTCGTTCGGCGATCGCGACGTGCTGCGCGGCATCGACCTCGAGGTGCGCGAGCACGAGGTCGTCGCCCTCATCGGCGCGAGCGGCTCGGGCAAGTCGACACTGCTGCGCACGATCAACCTGCTCGAGCGCATCGACGACGGCCAGGTCTGGCTCCGCGACGAGGACATCAGCAACCCGCGGGTGAAGGTCGACGCCGTACGCGCCCGCATCGGCGTCGTCTTCCAGCAGTTCAACCTGTTCCCGCACCTCACCGCGCTCGAGAACATCACCCTCGCCTCGCGAACCGTATTCAAGAAGAGCGCAGCGGATGCCACGGCCCGCGGTCTCGAGTTGTTGGACCGTATCGGACTCGCTGACCACGCCGCCTCGTACCCCGACAGACTGTCCGGCGGCCAGCAGCAGCGCGTCGCGATCGCCCGGGCCATCGCGACCAACCCCGAGCTGCTGCTCCTCGACGAGATCACCTCGGCTCTCGACCCGGAGCTCGTCGGCGAGGTGCTCGACCTCGTTCGCGAGCTCAAGGCCGAGGGCACGACGATCGTCATGGCCACCCACGAGATGGCGTTCGCGCGGGACGTCGCTGACAGCGTCGTGTTCCTCGACGCGGGCGTTATCGCCGAGCAGGGACCGCCGTCAGAGTTCTTCACCGCTCCGAAGACCGCCCGTGCGCAGGCGTTCCTCTCGCGGTTCATGGCCTAGTTTCGCCAGCCGAACAACGGTCCAGACGAACAGGGCGACGAGCAGCACGTTGCGCACCGTCAGGAGCGCGATCGCTGCCGGATGCACCGCCACGACCGCGAAGTACAGGTACGGGTAGATGAGCTGCGTGAGCACGGCGATCACGAGCACCGCCCGGACGAGCACGGAGTAGCGCTGCACGATGAGCGCAAGCACGAGCGGCGCCGCGAACCACGCGACGTACTGGGGAGAGCCGACCTTGTTGAACACGATGAGGGCCGCGATGAGCGCCGTGCTCAGTACGAGGACGAGATCGATCGGCTCGGCACCGCGACGCTGGGCTCTCCACCCGAGCACGAGAGTCGCCACGACGGCGAGCAGGAGCAGCGGGTTCATGAGGGACGCGGCGAGCGCGACGCCCTCCCCCGTCACCTGGTACGTGATGATGTCGCGGTCGAAGTAGACCTGCGCATCGCCGAGGTGCAACGATGCCGCCCACATCCAGAGAGTCGTGACGGGAGCCTCGATCTGCAGGCTCCGGGCGGTCTGCGAGGTGACGAAGCTCGCGATATTCGCTCCCGCACCGAGCACGAGTGCGACACCGATGATGACGACGCTCGCACCGACGGCCCCAATAATCACTTTCGCCCGGTCGCGCACCGCGATCACGATCGCCGCGACCACGGCGACCGGCCACACCTTGATCCACGTCGCGACGACGATGAGCACACCGGCGACGACGGGTCGCCGGGCGAGCACGGTGAGCCCGATGACCACGAGCGGGACGGTGATCGCGTCGATGCGACCGACGGCGATCGGGCCGAGGGCGAACAGGAATACCGTCCAGCCCCAGGCGCCCCGGCGATGGCCGGCGCGCAGCAGCACCACGAGCGCCACGAGGTCGACGACGGCCACGAGCACGAGCCACGCGACGGGGAAGAGGTCGTGCCCGGCGACCGCGTACGCGAGCACCATCGGCACGAGCGCGACGATCGGGTACACCCACGGTTGGTCGATGCCGACCCAGGAGCCTTGCTCAAACCCCGCGACCATCCAGCGCCGGTAGACGCCCGTGACGTCGGTCATGCCATCGGGTGCCCAGTACAGGTTGATGATCGCGAGCCACACGTGAACGAGCACGAAGGCAGCGACGAGTGTCGCCGGATGACCGGCGAGGCGGGACCGCACCCTAGAACCCGGCCGTGCGGCGTTGTCCGCCGAGGAGCCCCGCGATCACCGCGGGAACGGACTGCGCGAGTCCGAGCACCGTGAACGGGCCGCCGCCGCTCGCGTGGGACGCGGCAAGACCGTGAATGACGGATGCCGTGGCCCCGAGCCGGGCAAGTAAAGACCCTTCGGCGGCGAACCGGTCCGCATGCGTCGCAACGAGTGACCCGAGGATTCCTGCGAGCGCGTCCCCGGCGCCGGCTGTCGCGGTCCAGACCGGCGCGCTCGACGCGACGAGTGCCACGCCTCCCCCTGCCACGTACGTCCGGTGCCCCTTGAGCAGCACGGTGACGCCGAGCTCGTCCGACGCGCGCAGCGCCCAGGCAGAAGGGTTAGCAGCTATCGACGCCTTGTCGGCCTTGAGCAGCCGCGCGAGCTCGCCGAAGTGCGGCGTGATGATCGTGGGGCCGGCGCTCTCTGTGACGCGCTCGAGGGCTCCCCCGTCGAGGATTGTCGGGAGCGACTGGCTGAGGGCGGAGTCGACGTGCGCTTCGGCATCCGCTTCTTTGGCCGCGTGGTCTGTGCCCGAGCCGATGAGCCACGCCTGCACGCGACCGTCGCTCGTGACGGCCTCGGGGCGGCGCTGGAGAACGAGGTCCGAGACGCGCGGGCCGCCGAGGTAGCGGACCATGCCGACTCCCGTGTGCAGCGCGGCCTCGACACCGAGCACCGCGGCGCCGGGGTACTGGTCGGAGCCCGTGATGACGCCGAGCACGCCGCGGGAGTACTTGTCGCTCGACTCTCCCGGGACGGCGATGTGGCTGGCGGCATCGGTCGGGGTCCACGGGACGAAGTCGGTCATGCCCCCACGATAGTTTGGGAGCATGGCACTCAGCATCCCGGACCGCGTTGTCGTCTTCGATTACGGGGAGGTCATCAGTGTCTCGCCGACCGAGGCCGACCGGGCCGTGATCATCGAGATCGCGGGCGTGGAACCGGAGCCGTTCTGGCAGAGCTATTGGTCCCACCGCGACGCTCTCGACCGCGGCAGCATGAGCGTGCCGGTGTACTGGGCGACGATTGCCAGCGAGACCGGGGCGTCGTGGCATCCGTCGACCGTCCAGCAGCTGTGGGTCGCCGACTTCCGCAGCTGGATCAGCGTGGAACCGGGCACGATCGACCTGATCGCCGAGCTCTCCGAGGGCGGCACCCGTATCGCACTGCTCTCGAACGCGGGCTTCGACTTCGCGGCGCCGTTCCGGCACTCGCCGATGGCCGTCTACTTCGAGCGCATGTTCGTGAGCGCCGAGATGGATGCCATCAAGCCCGACCCTGCGATCTACCTGGAGGTCGCCGAGGGGCTG
>Ga0247814_10001874_pt1 | contig 11936 bp, 9 predicted proteins | sample UWRJL179409R1_FD_179947 | JGI IMG/M metagenome (GOLD analysis project Ga0247814, IMG submission 179947) | Plant litter microbial communities from Arlington Agricultural Research Station in Wisconsin, United States - UWRJ-L179-409R-1 | ecosystem: Environmental > Terrestrial > Plant litter >...
TTCTTTTCTCTCTATATCTCTCTATGGTATCTGTGCATATAATATATGTATATATGTATATATTTAGCTAAATAGATATATCATGGTATTCATATAGTATATATATATATACACATGGATGATATACACACATTGCCACATTGCCACATTGCCACAGTACATCTTCATTATGTATATATGTATATATATATATATAACACTCTTATAGCAGTAAACTTTATTCTAGGATGAAAGATGCGTGTTTACTTATCACCGTGGGTTGACATTGATATTGGTAGAGATAGAAACCTAGCATCTCCATCTCCATATACATATTCCTCTTTATTGCTAATACTCACCACAACCACATCAGTATAAGACGATAGATGGCCATTGCCATTGCCATTGCAACAAACAACCCCTGGATTTTGGAGCGTTCTTCTTCGTTCTTCTTCTTCTTCTCCTTTTTTTTTGCCCCTCTGGCTCGCATTTATCAGCCACAGCCCTCCCTCCGCGCTAATACGAAGTAAGCTTCCGCTCCCCTCCCCTCCCCTTCCCACCACCCCTCTATCATTCTCACCGACATTCATTTTCCTGCACCAACCAACCAACACCTTAACGTCCAACATCCACCAATCTACCATACCAAACACTTTCAACCCCTCAAATATCCATAATCAATCATGTCATCCGAGAACGTCTTCTTGATCTGGGGAGGAGAGGGATGGGTTGCTGGCCACTTGAAGGCCCTCCTCGAGAGCCAAGGTAAGCCATGCTCCCCAAAAGGAATGAGCTGTTGAAGCTTGCAAAGATACTAATTGTTTGCCCCAGGAAAGAAGGTCTTCACCACCACCATCCGTATGCAAGACAGAGAGAAGGTGCTTGCTGAGCTTGAGAGAGTCAAGCCAACCCACGTCCTCAACGCTGCCGGTTCCACTGGCCGCCCCAACGTCGATTGGTGTGAGGATCACAAGGAGGAGACCGTCCGTAACAACGTTGTTGGCACATTGAACTTGGCCGATTGCTGTTACTTGAAGGGAATCCACATCACAGTCTTTGCCACTGGATGTATCTACACCTACGATGAGGCCCACCCCATTGGTGGCCCAGGATACCTCGAGACCGATAAGGCCAACTTTGCTGGCTCTTTCTACTCAGAGACCAAGGCTCACGTCGAGGAGGTTAGTTTGACTGGAATTGAGAAGAAAAGTACCAAGGCTAACCATATGCAGATCATGAAATTCTACAGCAACGCCCTCATCCTCAGACTAAGAATGCCAGTCAGCGATGACTTGCACTCCCGTAACTTCGTCACCAAGATCGCCAAATACGACCGAGTTGTCGATATCCCTAACTCCAACACCATCCTTACCGATCTCCTCCCAGCTTCCATCTTGATGGCCGAGCACAAGGATACCGGAATCTTCAACTTCACCAACCCAGGAGCTATCTCCCACAACGAGGTCCTTGCCCTCTTCAAGGAGTATGTCCGCCCCGATTTCACATGGAAGAACTTCACCTTGGAGGAGCAAGCCAAGGTTATCAAGGCCGGACGCAGCAACTGCAAGCTCGATACCACCAAGTTGATCAACAAGCTCAAGGAATACAACTACGAGGTTCCAGAGATCCACGAAGCTTACAAGGGATGCTTCCAGAGAATGGCCAAGGCTGGTGTCAAATAAATTAGAGATTTATTACCAAAAAATAGGCGTTTGTCTGTTAAAATATATGAGTCCTTTAAAAAATTATAGCTGCTTTGCAATCATGTAGATAGCGGAATTAGATACCAGTTGACTCCATTATCCTTTGAAATACTTGACCAACCACTCTACATAATCCAGATTCCAGCTTCAAAATCAATTGTCCATTGCCAGACGTACATTGTCTCGAGGCTTTAGTTTATATTAGTTTCTCGTCTCTTCAATGACATTTTGGGATTGCGCGGCCCATTGTGGCAAACCTACTAGTTTTGTGGCGCGGTGTTGCAAACATGACTGCGAAGGCACCAGTCTTTTACACTGTTTAAGATGACTGATATTTAATACTGACTTTACACAAAACGTACCCAAGAATATAAAACTCCACAAAGTGCCACAAAGTGAATTGTGGAAGTAGCAGAAAATCCCATCTCTCAAAATAAATTTTGTGGATCGGCATTTACTTCACATGTTGACGAAAGCAAGGCTGCCCCACCACTACACAACAAACCTTACCATTATTACCCAGTCCAACTTTTTCAGCCTTACCTATTACCATCCTCTTTCTTCCCACGCCTCATATTAACCACTGCAAGGTTCATAAACCACGCCCTAAGTATACAACTACGCAAAGTACAAACCATGGTGGTAGATACTACTTACTACGATGCGCTAGGCGTCAAAACCGACGCAACCGATTTGGAAATCAAAAAGGCATACCGGAAATTGGCTATTATCACCCATCCAGGTATGTACATTTTCTCATACTCTCCCATAGAAGCCTCAAATAACATTTCTTAGATAAGAATCCTGGCGACGATACCGCACACGAGAAATTCCAGGCCATCGGTGAAGCGTACCAAGTCCTTTCCAATACCGACCTGCGCAAGCAATACGACAAATTTGGCAAAGACAAGGCACTTCCTAATGATGGCTTCGCTGATCCCGCAGAATTCTTCGGAACCATCTTCGGCGGTGAGGCATTTGTGGATCTTATTGGAGAGATCTCGCTCATGAAGGATCTCACAAAGACGATGGATATCACGGCTACGCAGGAGGCAGAGCAAGCGGCAGCAGAGGAGGAGTTCCCTGGAGAGGCCGCTGCGAAACAGGAGAGTCTGGCGGAAGAGAAGGCTAAGGCGGCTGCGGCCGCAGGTGAGAAACCTACCGGCGAGACCTCGACTGGGGTGCCGCCTAAGGTTTCTGTTACAGATGCTACTACAGATTCCCATGGTTTCCCTCATGACAAGCCAGTTCCTAGCCCGGCCGCGGTACCAGCTACTAGCCCTTCTGTATCAGGTACCTCAACGCCGAACAAAAGCGCTGGTATTCCAATGAGACCTGCAATCATGAACATCAGCGAAGAGGAAGCCCAAATGAATGCCGCAGGTCTCACGGAAGAGGAGAAAGAATTACAAAAGAAAAAGAAGAAGGCCGGGCTATCAAAGGCCCAGCGAGAAGAACTAGCTGCTTATGAAAAGGAGCGAAATCGTATACGAAAGGAACGTGTTGATACCTTGGCCAGGAAGTTAATAGACCGTATCAGCATATGGACTGAAACCGACAAAGGCCCAGACGTCACGATAGCTTTCCAGGAGAAGACCAGACTAGAGGTGGAGAATCTGAAGATGGAATCCTTCGGTCTAGATATCCTACACGCCATTGGTCAAACATACACGCAAAAAGCAGCCAACCTGTTGAAGTCTCAGAAGTTTCTTGGTATTGGTGGTTTCTTCAGTCGCCTAAAGGATAAGGGAACTATTGCAAAGGAGACCTGGAATACAATTTCCAGTGCGATTGATGCACAGATGACAATGGAGGAGATGGCCAAGATGGAGGAGCGGGGCGGTGAAGACTGGACTGACGAAAAGAAAGTTGAGTATGAGCGTCGTGTCACAGGCAAGATTTTGACTGCGGCGTGGCGAGGCAGCAAATTTGAGATTCAGGGCGTGTTGAGGGATGTTTGCGATGAGGTCTTGAATGATAAGAGGGTCAGCCCGGCGAAGCGATTAGAACGTGCTCAAGCTATGGTTATTGCTGGAGAGATCTACTCCAAAGTAATTTTTATCCTAACCATTACCCCCGATGAGAAAACTGCTAATACAAAAATTAGGCACAACGCAGCCCTGAGGAAGAGGGCGATTACATGGCCTTCGAACAACTCGTCGCAGAGGCCGCCGTCAAGAAGGAAAAGAAGAAGGCCGGCAAGGAGAAGAAGGCCGAGCACGAGCACGCCCACGAAACCGCCGACGAGGTCCCTAATGTTCCACGTACTTAATACCTCTCACTGCTGCTGTTTTCCATTGAAGCGTTTTGTATAGACTTTTTATTTACGCATTCCTCTTCGTTTGCCTCGCTGTGTCTGGTCTGGTCTGGTCGCGCGGAGCATTTTTACCCAGGGGGAAGGGGAAGAAGAGAGGGGATTGCCCATTTTATGGAGAAAGCGGCATGAGATAGATGATGATCGATGACTACCTAGCATAAATAATTTAAAGGCCTCCCCGTTCCTAGCAAATTCCTATATTCTACACCAATTCTACTACTAAACCCAGCAAAAAGCCTCCTCCTATATTGCTCGGTGTTTCCCACCCCTCCCCATCCCCATCTCCTAGAAAGATTTGAATCGTTTGTTTCCTTGAAACATCATCTCGAGAACTTTGTTGCTATAAATAGGGCTTTCGTTGTTGATATCTCCAGCTAGCTGCAGAATATATATAATGATAGAGAAGATTTAATGAGGGGGAAATCGAGGAATCAAAACGAGATGGCTAGTCTTAAAAAAAACTAAATAGATCAAAGGATGGTTGGTTGGTTGGGTTGGCTCAGGGCTGTACTACCACCATGTTGAATTCAGGGGCTCACTGAGTATTACAGAAACCTCAGGGAATAATCACCCAAAAAAATGAAAAAAGTTCACCGACAAAAAACGTGTGTAAATAGAGGAAGCCTTGGGTAAAATACACATTTTTCTCTATTTTGTACTTCTTACAACTCGGCAGCATTTTGCGACTCGCAATGTCTGTGACTGTACATTATAACAAATGAAAAGGGTCTATTCAACCCGTAAGCTCTGGAGTCTCGCCTCCGTCGCAATTACCTATTCATGTTTAGTAGAATCCCTCAATTGTGAGATGGGCAGAACTTACGTCTAGTGCTTGCTGCACCTCTAGGACTTTCCGTACCTCACCCAACCAATCGCGACTCAATGTCTTAGCCCATCCATTGAGTCCGTTCATTTCCCTAGCAGCAGCATCTAAATCGCCTTCCTCAAGTAAGACCTCGGTTCTAGTCAGGATACTCTCCACATCAGTACCAGTCGCTAAGCCCTTCTTCTTGAAAAGCAATTTGCTCAAGACCCAACTTGAAGCATGGCTGGCTACACCAGCCTCTTCTGGCAGAAGGGATGCCTTTCGTACTTCAGTAGCCACTCTGCGGAATCGGTCAATAAGTTGAGCGGAGGATGGCACACCCCGTTGATAGGCCGTTGGGTTGATAGAAGCAATTGCTGCATTCACAACGGGGTCATCAGAGGCAATCTCCTTCAATGCTGCAAGTTCGCGGACGAACGGTCTTGGAACTTGGGATTTTTCCAAATTTGAACGAACAGCCTCAACAGCTACGTGTAGATGCTGGGTTTTGAGGTTTGCATCGACAACAGAGCTCCAACCCGTTGTGAGTTTCTCGAGCTCCGTGACGGTATTGGAAAGATCGCTAAGTTTACCAAGCCGGCCGTTGCGTTCTTCCTCCACGCGGTCCTTGACTTCGGCAATAAATTTTCGCTTCATTTCAAGAGCTTGTTCAAGCAGCTCATTCTTCAAACGTTGCTCGTGGACCTCGCTAGCACGGGACAGTTCAGATTTCAGACGCTCTTCGTAGCTCCTTTGCAATTTCTGACGCTCACTCTCGTATTCTTCCTTCCATTGAGTTTCCTGGTCCGCCATTTCTCCCTGTATCCGTTTAATAAGCTCCTTAGCACCACGATCAAAATCCGAATGGAGAGCATCGACTTTTGCTGCTGCTTCTTTCTCTGCTGCCTCCTTCAGAGCTCTTACTTTAGATCCAACCTTGGCGATCTCGCCCTTAGCTTTTCCAATAGTGCTAGAAAATTTAGAATTGGAATTGTCGGAGTTAACAACAGCAATGATATCATTGACAATCTTAACTAGATCTTGTACGATAGGCTCATTGGCATCCTTGACATTGATGGGGTCAATTCGAGTAACTTCTGGGGGAAACTTGGACGGCTGGTCTACTTCAGGTGCAGTGAAAGATTTGGGCTCAGGAGACTTCGGCTCTACGACTTTCAGTGTTGGAGCCGGTGTGGTAACCGCTGGGGCGGGGGCAGTGTCTCTGGCGACTGGATGCCCTGGCTTAGCTGGCTCTGGTGCTTTACTAGCTGGAGGAGATGTTGCGTCCAATTTCGCTTTCTCCACCGTCTTGACCTGTTCCTTTGGCGTTGACTCCGAAGGAATTTGTTTGGCGTCTCGTACCGAGTTAGGCATGGTAGCACTTGCGTGTCTTTCCTCCGAAACTCTCCATGATACACCACTTGAACTTGGTATCTTCTTGAGGTCACCAGTGTCTCTTGGAGGAGTCCTTGACCTGTTGGTTATAGATGGGAATCTCTTTCGGAATTCCCTCTCCTCAAAATATAGTACGGCATCCTCTCCAAATGGAACGTATTCGGTGAAGAAGTCGTGGAAGTTGTCATTGACAGTGGAATAGTATATGCCACCACCATATCCGAGAGCCGATAGGAGAAAAATTGTAGTAAAGAACTTGCGGAAGAATCTGCTTGGCTTGGGTGGAGGAGGTGGAGGTGGAGGGGGAGGTGGAGGTGGTGATGAACCTAGAAAGTCTGGTATTAGCAATTGTCCTATCTCGGTATTTAAACAATGATAGTCCATGACTTCAGAGCGAGGAAACTAACTTATAGGTGTGGATTGTATCGACGTCTTGACTGCCGTAGGTGTTTGGGGGATTAGAGGAACTTGTTGTGGTTCTGTTTCGATAGTTCTAGCAACTGGAGGAATCGAAATTTTTGCGTCCGGTGTAGCTACCACCTTTCCAGGAGGAGGAGGTTCGTTCGTGGCCGGACTGGCCGATCCAGGTAGGACACTGGGTTTGGAATCTGCGATACTTGGTTTGCTGTTCGCATAACCTCTTGCACCCGAAACCACCCGTGCAGTTGCTGGAATGGCATTGCAATGGCGTCCGGCGATGGCTGCATTGGCTGTATAGCCAATTGACCTGGACGATCGAAGAGAAGCTCGCAGCATGACGGGCTGCGTTGAGCGACAATGTGTAATTCAGGTTAGCCGGTTCAGATGTAGGGCGCGTCGTCACAAGAAATATTGAGACGGAGCGAGCTCGCATCAAGCTTTGATTTCTTGGCATACAGTATTTCCAACCGTACTGTGACGCAGCCTTCCAACAAGGCTACTAATTGGAATTGGAATTTGCTCATTCAGCCATTCTCGAATCGCACGAGGCACTAGGAAACCTTATGCACTGTGCACATGTTGATGACATTTATTAACCTTTTCACCAGCTGTTCAAGAGACATTTTTACAATTCAAAGAAGCTCTATCAATTCAATCGAAGTGTTCTATTGCATATCGTACACCCAAAATGCGAAAGAACAGCTCAAGAAATAACCCATCGCGCCTGGCAAGAAAACTCCTGCCTCAACCCAACCATGGCCATAGCCCACTAACAGACATGAGGTATTAAAAAGACTGCTCTGTATAGGTATGGAAAGACCGCATTACAATATGGTGTCTCCCTGCCCAGCAATTTCGTACGAAAAGTCGACATATGCGCAATCACTGGCGATTGCTCGACTTGGATATAATATCTATCGCCTGTTGCAATATATTCTCCCCACTCCACATACGCAATTGCCCTGCTTTTAACAGCTGCATGCGCCAGCACCTTGTGTTGAAGGATTCTCAGGTCTCAACTCAACTCCTCCTCGTCCACCTGATCTTGGGTTTCTTGGTCCAGCTTGGTCTAATGGTAACTTCTTTGCAATGGCTGTGAATAGCTCTCGAACATTCTCTGATGTCTTAGCCGAGGTCTCGAAGAAAAGCAATCCGGCCTCCCTGGCATATGCCTCGGCATCCGCAGTGGTAATTGCACGTTTATCTGGTTGGTCTGTGACCAAATCCAGCTTGTTTCCCGCGAGAGCGATGATGATGTTTTCGTTTGCTTGTCGTTGAAGTTCCTTTACCCACTGCTTTGCCTTATCTAACGAAGACTATCCGACTGGTCAACTATCTATCCAAAAGTACCTAATGGGGGGGGGGATCCTACAGCTTGTGTAATATCGTAAACCACCACAGCACAATTTGCATTTCGGTAATACATAGGTGCCAGTGATTTGTATCTCTCCTGTCCAGCAGTATCCCATATCTCGAATTTCACCGTGGTGTTATCATCAAGAGAAATGGTCTGTGTCAAGAAGGCAGCTCCGATTGTACTTTCCCGATCTGTTAGATATTAGCTTTCGGATCTATGTGATAAAACTTTCGCTTCGCATGTCGGATGAATATTGCCATTCGTATTGAAAGTAAAAGGAGACCCTCGCCAGAGGAAGCTATGTATACCTACAATCATCGAATTGATCCTATGAATCCAGTTAGATTGCATTCGTCAAATGCAATTTAGGAGAGAGCTAACCTTCACAAATCGGAGCACAAGAGAACTCTACAACAGAAAGATATATTAGTACTAGACCTCAACTAGAGAGCTGGCTTCGCACCTTGCCAACGGCAGATTCTCCTGTTGTCAGTATTAGCATCTGCATCCTCTATATGACCCGTATATGGCTCCAAATGCAACATACCAAGCAATACCAGCTTGAACTGGGCAAATCGAGAGTTCCCGCCACGGGAGCCTGCTGGACCTCTGGCAGCCATGGTGTATTGTTATTGAGAGTGTTTGGATGGAAAATAAGTAGCAGAGATGACACACTCCTAGAAAGTCTATCGTATGTCGTGAAGGCGTTGGTCGGGTCTCGTAGTTTCTTTGCAGATTATGTTCAAGTTAACAAGCTTGTTATGGCGAAGTGACGATTGAGCGCCTGCGCAGCTGCGCTACCCGATTTCAACCCACGCGTAATCCTCACTAAGTTCACACCTGGGGCATATCTATAAATGTATGCATTATGAAGTAGACTCTAGACTTAAATTTAAACCCCAGTTGTATAGGAGTCAGTGGTATATTAAATTTCATAGATTGAAAGGTAATTCCAATTGGATGTAATAGTTTGAAAATGGGTTCTTTGAATTATGTTAATTTATTGATAAGGAGCGAGGAGAGATAGACATTGACACTACGAACACTAAGAGGACGTGCGCCTATCATTATATCCCCACCAAAGCTCTTGACAGCCACGAACGAGGCTTGGGAAATTGAAGACAGTTATCACAATCCTCTAAGAATCCTCCTCTATGAACCCGTGGATAGAAAAGGCGTTTTAGACATATCCTGCAGGTCATCTACACGCATTCACAGCATCATGGCTTCTCTACCATTCCGAGATATAAATGTACACGCCTCAACCTCACACTATGCCTTCACTTCACCCTCGTCACCAACAGCACCTACGCTCGTTGTTGATCGACCCAGCGGAGACTTACGCCTGAACGATGGAGCATTATTAGGGGGCAAACGCGTGTCAAGTATCGCAGGTATTCTCGGGATTATTAAATTACGACTCGGTAAGAAAAGTAGTTGATCTAGAACTGTATGAGAAACTAATGTTAAGCTAGATAAATACATCGTTGTTATTACAAAAGCCCAACCCATGGGAAGGTTGAAAGGACATATGGTGTATAAAGTAATTGCTACGGAATTCTTGCCTCTACGAGAACGACCCCTCCATGATCCAGAAGAAGATACGTATCTGGGACTACTGAAGACATTCATCAAGTCTGGCCCCATGTACTTTTCCTACTCGTGCGACATTACCAATTCATTCCAGCGACAATCGCAGCTAGATACAGCGCACCCTCTGTGGAAAAGAGCAGATGATCGCTTCTTCTGGAATAAGTTTCTCCAATCAGATCTCATTGACTTCCGAAGCTCAGGATCTCGACAACAGCTTGGACAGCAACCTAGTGTAGATCCTTATATATTGCCCGTCATATTTGGCATGCTTGAGATTGTTTCTACGAAGATAAAATCCACACCATTGACCATGGTATTGATCACTAGAAGATCTAGACATCGAGCGGGTACAAGATATTTCTCCAGAGGGATTGATGAGCAAGGAAATGTTTCCAATTTCAACGAGACCGAGCAGATAATCATCATGAACGATACTGCGGGTGGTCTAGGAGGATTTGCTGGCGGTGGAGGCATACAGCAAGGTAAAGTTGGCGGTTCTGGAGGAAAAGAAGTGCAGATAATGTCATACGTTCAGACTAGAGGAAGCGTTCCGGTGTTTTGGGCGGAAGTCAACACTTTGCACTATACCCCCAAGCTTCAGATTCGAGGCGTCGAAAATGCAGTTTCGGCTGCACGAGCCCATTTTGACGAACAGATTCGTTTATATGGAGATAATTACTTGGTAAATCTGGTTAACCAGAAAGGTCGAGAACAGCGTGTCAAAGAAGCATATGAGCAGATGGTAAAGCTTCTCTTATCAGGATCAAAGGAACGTACGCAACAAGACCAGATCTCAGATGAGAAGTTCCACACTGTGGAGCCAAGCGGTCGACGTCAGCAGATGGATAGACTACACTATGTCTATTTTGATTTTCATAACGAGACGAAGGGGTTGAAATGGCACCGCGCACAGCTTCTTCTTGATCAGCTACACGATGCACTTGATAAGCAACAATACTTCCGCGGTGTCGATATGCCTGCAAATCTCGATGATCGACTCGAAGTGCGCAATCACCAAACCAGCGTTGTACGCACCAATTGCATGGACTGTCTCGACCGTACGAACGTTGTCCAAAGCATGCTTGCTCGATATGCACTTAATCGTCAACTTACTGACCTAGGTATCCTCTCTCGTGGCGATACCTTCACAGCCGCCGACCCAATATTTGAAGTCCTTTTCCGCAAGCTTTGGGCCGATAATGCTGATGTTGTCTCCAAGTCATACTCAGGCACCGGTGCTTTGAAGACTGATTTCACTCGTACCGGTGTTCGAACCAAGGCAGGTGCCTTACAAGATCTCCGAAACTCGATCACTAGATATGCAAAGAACAACTTTCTGGATGGACCCAAACAGGACGCTTTCGATCTCTTCCTTGGCGCATATCTGCCCGGGGCATCAAACGTGTCCCCCGTGTTCGTTGACTCAAGGCCGTTGCTCATCCAAAGCATCCCGTATCTTCTTGCGTTCAGCATCTTCTTTGCGTTCGTTGGCATGTTCACAAGGAGGCTACCCGACGCTGCTGTGCTGCCGGTTCGTATTTTTATCATCTTTTGGATCCTGGTTGCCGGGTGGAGTGCAAACTTTATCTTCAAGAATGGCATGCTATATGTAAGCTAGCTCTTCCAACTTTTAAGGTGATGTGACTAACATCTACCAGGTTAATTGGCCTAAACTCAACCCCAGACCGTGGGCAACTGAAGGCTACAACGATGCTATAAGTCACGTGCGAAAAGACAAGGTTATCGGAGGTATGATAGCTAGACATGACAGGAATCTCAGCATGGCACGATATACAAATGCAGAAGAAGGAAAGAAGAGAATTGAGTAGAGGTCATTCCTTAGGTGCTGTGTAATTCATCTACCAAAGACCTAGCGTTTATAGAATGTATAGTAGTTCAAGACAGACACCTGTGTTTATTATACCAGCCTTCATTTACTATGTGGGTTACCTGTATCCTAATGTTTTCCAATCTATGTAGGTAGCTTTCGTACTCGTTACAGCTCAACTCAGTCACCACTAAACGTAGGCTATTGTTGTAGCCGATCAGGCTGCAATACAAAACAATGATGATGGCATGATGTTCTTCTTTTTCCTTAGGTTATTCGCGATTTAGATAGGCTTTTTGTACTTTTATTTGATTATAGTGTAGGCAAAAAGCAGGATGAAAATAGAAGAAGAAACCCTTTGAAATGATAAAGGGACCGAATAAGAAATTATCAGGGTGTAAAAGTGTGGTGGATCTCAAGAGAACCTGATTCAGCACAGTATCGTATTTAGGAGTTGGCATCCATCTGCACCTTCAATTACTTTCTTGTGCCAGGAAACTAAATCCTTGCAGTATAGAAGTGTTTTATGGGGTTTCTAG
>Ga0247814_10001876_pt1 | contig 11929 bp, 10 predicted proteins | sample UWRJL179409R1_FD_179947 | JGI IMG/M metagenome (GOLD analysis project Ga0247814, IMG submission 179947) | Plant litter microbial communities from Arlington Agricultural Research Station in Wisconsin, United States - UWRJ-L179-409R-1 | ecosystem: Environmental > Terrestrial > Plant litter >...
GACCAGGTCGGGTGAGATGGCGCGTTCGCCCGCTGTGGGACCGTCTTCGCACGTGGAAGTAGGCGATCCGCTGCCGCACCAGATGCTCTGGAGGTGGAACCCTTCATCCGGTGTCGATCCCGCGGGTGACGCGAAGCCCCAGCAGATGAGAGCTATGAGGGCCAGGAGCGGGATGGCGACGAAGGGGACCTTCCGGCGGCGGCTGGGGCGTGGGGGCACTACGGAAGTCATGGGAGTCGATTCTACTGGCCGCGGGTTGGACACCGACGGCCGTCGAGTGCCCGATTGATGCCTAGTCCCGCGAGATCTGCTTCGCGTCGTTCTCCAGGGCCTCGATGCGCATCTGGTGGAGTGCGGCGTTCTCGGCGAGGATGCGGGTCTTCGCTTCGAGCATCGTGAGTTCGGTGCTGTGCTGGATGCAGACGAGGAACAGCACCGCGACGCTGACGAAGAAGACCAGATTGAGCGGGACCTCCACGCCGATCAGGTTGGCCGCCCAGACCAGCACGCCCGGGAAGACGCCGACGATCAGCGCGAGAACCCCCGCGACGAGCCACCAGACGGCGTGCCGTTCGCGCAGGCGACGGCGTCGGAGCATCTCGATGACGACTCCGAGTGTTGCGAGCGCCGATAGGACGCCGAAAATGTAGGTGGCGACGCTCATCGGGGGATCTCCGAGGTGTGAAGGGGGACGGGCGGCCGCATCAGCGCGAACAAGAGGGCCATGGAAGCGCGGCCGAGGTAGGCGGCGGCCTTGAGTGGATTGTGCGAGGGTACTCCGCCCGCCCGAACCCGCATCGACACGGGCAGCTGGACGATGACGCACTTGGCGCGTGCGGCGATCACGAGCGACTCGATCGTGTCACCGAGGTATTCGGCGGGGTAGTGCTCGGCGAACAGGCGGACCGCACGCGGTCCGCTCGCACGGAATCCCGACGTGGTGTCCGTGAGGCTGGTGCGGGCGGTCGCGCTGAGGAACTTCGAGAGCACGATCATGGCCCAGCGACGGGGTCCGCGAACCGTGTACGAACCCTCCCCGGCGAATCGGGCACCGATGACGAGGTCTGCGGTCTCGAGCTTCTCGAGCATGGCCGGCACGCTCGAAGGATCGTGCTGGCCGTCGGAGTCCACCTGCACGACATTGTCGAATCCGTGATCGAGCGCATAGCGGAAGCCGACCCGCATCGCGCCGCCGACACCGAGGTTGAAGGGGAGCTTCGCGACCAGTGCGCCGCCCTCGCGGGCCTGGGCGATGGTGTCGTCGGACGAGCCGTCGTCGACCACGAGGCAGCTCACTCCGGGAAGCTTCTCGAACACCTCGAGCACGACCTGCTTGACGGCATCCTCCTCGTTGAACGCGGGCATGACGATAAGCGTGCGTTCAAGAATTGGGAGCATGGCGCAATATTACCAATGGAGAGCGCAGAATCCGTTCGCTGTCACGGTGCATCGACCTCATAGATGGTGAGCGGCACAGCCGCGTCGTCGATCGTCTCCACCGATTGCAGGCATGGCGAGGAGACCGCGTCGCTGGAGAGCACATGCGTCACGTTCTGCTGGGCGAAATCCGAACAGGCGTCGAAGGAGATCTGAATCTGATCGGGAGCCGGATTGGAGACCACGGGCTCGCCTGCTCCCGGAGCCCACCACACCTTCCCGATCCGGTTCCACTGCGCCTCGTACTGTCCGACGGGATCGATTTCGGACCACATTCTCGCCGAGGGCGCGCCCTGGGTGCCGTTGTACGCTTCGACACCCGACTCGAGCAGGGTCGCTGCGGCCACCGTCTTGCCCATACCGATCCACGTGCCCGATCCGCTCGCGTCGATCCGCATGACCGCCTGCGACGCCGCGGTGTCCCGGAGGTCAAGCACACCCAGATAGACAGGGTTGATCCCGGCCGCCGCGGCAACGCTGGCGAGGAGGAACACAGTGGTGGCCGCAACGACCTGTCGACGGGCGTACAAGTAGATGACTGCCGCGGACGCGAGCGCGTACAGCCACCACAGTGGTGTCGCGCCCCAGAGTTTCGCCTCGCCCATCACCGATACGACCGCGATCGCGATCGCACACTGGGAACCGATGAAGAGCACGGCGCACAGTCCGGCGAGCCATCGTGGGACCCGGCGTTCCGCCTCGTCCAGTCGGCGGAGCAGGAGTGCGAGCAGCACAAAGGAGGCGAGGCCCACTCCGATTCGCGCGCGGTCGGGAGTGGTGCGATCGAGCATCAGGACGTGGGCGAGGCTGTCCCAGCCGGGAACGAGCGTGTAAGCGACGAAGACGGCAAGAACGATGGCGACGGCGATGGCGGTCCAGGGCAGGTGGCTCCGCGAGCGCCGAGCGACCACAACAAGCCAGACTCCGACGGGCAGCAGGAACGCCCCCGTGAGGATGAAGGTCGAGGCCTCGGAGGAGTTGATTCCGAGAAACCCGCCAGCATTCGTGAGCGACTCGGTGAAAGCGGATGCGACGGTGCGGGCTGCCGAGTACGAACCTCCGGTCCCGGTTCCGGTGAGGCGGGCGCCCGGGTACACGGTGCCGAGGAAGCCCGCGACGGTGGAATGCTTGCTCGCGAGCCAGACGGCGGTGACCGCGCCACCGACCACACCCGCCGTCAGTACCGGGGCGAGACGCAGGGCGAGGTCCCTCGCGGACTGGCCGTCTCGCATCCGCTCGATGAGGAGACCGATTCCGAAGCCGAGCACAACGAGCACCACCGGGATGATGAAGGGCGCGTAGATGCCCATGGCCGTAACAACGGTGAAGTAGGCGACGACGGGCGCCCATACCCAGCTCTTCAGCCGATCGCTGCTCTTCACGCTCCACACCAGCGCGGCCATCACAACCAGTCCCCAGACCACCGGCCAGAAGGTGGAGGACTGGTACCACCACTGGAAGAACGGGCTGCAGAAGAAGCCGAGTGACAGCGCCGCCGCCACGAGAGGGCGTCGAGGGAGGATCGTGAGAACGAAGACGTAGGCCGCCGCCATGAGCGCGAGCCCCATGGACCACCAACGCCAGGCGGTGCCGTGGTCGACATCGAGAAGGAGATACCCGATCTGGTGCGGGCGGAAGGCGATGGACCAGTCGCTGCGGGGGAGGTCGAAGGGGATGGCGGCGTCCATCCCACCCGGGAAGGTCTCGGTACGGGCGGGAAGCCCCTGCTGGACCTGGGCGATCGTCCAGACCGTGCCCACGTTCCACTCGTCCGACCGGATCTGCTGTGGTTCACCTGCCAGCAGGTCGGGATCGGGCCCGGCACTCACCTCGGCCCACAGGGCGCCGGACGACGAGCCGTTGATCCCGATGGCGACGAGCACTACTCCCACGAGGAGGAGCAGAGCCGGAAACGCGAGAAGGAGGGAGACGCGGGGGAGGCCGTCTTCGCGCGGTTCGACCAGAAGCCGGTATCGATCGGTCATGCTGACCGATCGTGCACGCGTCATTTCTCGACGCTCGCACGCGGCGTGACTGCGTTTATGACGTCCTCCAGGCAACGGCGGCAGGCGCGAGTCGCGCTGGCCCAGCTCAGTATAGGTCTGCGCGGCAACGACTCGGAGGGTGCCGACTCGCGTGGCGGCAGCTAGTCGAGCGGCTCCTGCTCGAGCGGGCGCGCGAAGGCGGTGCGCCAGCTGAGGTTCTGCGACGCCTTCACGCAGCAGACCACGAAGGTGAGCCAGCCGTACTCCACGAGCAGCGAGCTCTCGAACAGGGCGCTGGAGAGCAGCACCACGAGAACCAGGGCGGGCCACGCGAACACGATGCTGCGCTTCTGCCCGGCGAGCAGCCAGGAGCGCACGAAGGTGATGCCGACGAGCCCGACGAAGATCACGATGCCGACGATGCCGAGCTGGAACCAGACGTCGAGGTAGGCGTTCACGCCGTTCTGCGGCACGCGCTCGCCGTTGGCGAAGGCCTGGAAGGGCGAGATGCCGGTGCGCCACTGGCCGATCCAGCCCCAGCCCTCGAGCGGGTTGATGCGGATGAGGGCGGTCATCTCGTTCCAGAGCCGCAGCCGGTAGTCGAGCTCGCCGCCCGCGTTGCTCAGCCCGATGATGCGCTGGCGGAAGCCCCAGGTGATGAGGGCGACGACGGCGACGAGCGCGAGCAGTCCGAGCTGTGCGACGGTGCGCTGGGCGGGCGGGACGCGGCGCAGCGCGTACAACGCGACGATGGCGACGCCGAGCACCACGATGACGCCGCCGATGAGCGGCGAACGGGTGAAGGCCATGGTGGTGCCGGCGAGCACGAGGGAGGCGATCGCGAGGCCGGGGCGGATCGACCTTGTGCGCAGCTCGGTGCCGAAGGTGACGGCGGCGATCAGGGCGATGATGCCCAGCTGGTTGCGGGTGCCGAGCAGGCCCTGGATGGGGCCGGCGGTGTCGAGGTGCCCCTGGATGCCCAGGAAGCGGATGGGGGAGTCGACGAGGAGGCCGGAGAAGACCTCGAGCGCTATCGAGGCGACGAGCACCACGCGCAGCACATCCCCGAAGGCGCGCACGATCTGGATGGTGTCGCGCATGAGCGCCACGTAGATGCCCAGGGCCGAGAAGGCCCCGAGGTAGCCGAGACCGGCGAGTGTGGCCCACTGGTACTCGCTCCAGACCAGCGAGATGACGGCCCATCCGAGGAACACCAGCAGGGTGAGGGGGAGGATGCCCTGATAGTCGATCGACTCGCGCCGCGCGACGAGCGAGAGTCCGGCGAAGACCACGAGCACCACGACGATGGCGATGAGCCCGGGCCAGCCGATGAGGGAACGGACCGTCGGTGCGAGGATCGAGACGGCGATCGCCACCGTGGCGATGGAGTTGGCGAGCCGCGTCGTCGAGAAGAAGTCCATCACGACCTCGATCGGCGTCTGCCGCTTAGCGGAGCCGCTCAACCGGGTCACCCCGCTTGGTCTTCACCGCGATGACCACGAGAAGCACGAGTCCGTACTCGATGATGAGGCGGCTCTCGACAAGGCTCTGCACCGCGAGGGCGGTGAGAATCAGCAGCGGGAGTATCGAGACGGCGCTGAAGGGTCGCTGTGTGCCCGGCTCGAACTGCGGCCGGTCGGTGGCGAAGAACCACGACCGCACCACGCTCGAGACGAACAGGGCGGCGAAGACGACCACGCCGACGATACCGATCTGAAGCCAGAGGTCGAGCCAGGCGTTGTGGGCCTGGTACTGGTGCACGCCGCCCTCGAAGGCGAGGTCGTCGAAGGGCTCGACCCACGGCGCCCAGTAGCTCACCCAGCCCCAACCGAACACCGGCCGCTGCTGCGCGAGCTCGGTCACCGACGCCCAGATGTCGGTGCGCCCGGTGAGGGTGTCGCCCTTGCCCATCAGCGCGAGCAGCTGGGAGCGGAACGCCGTTCCCGCGACCACGAGGGCGGCGACGACGACGGCGAGGACGCCGTAGAGAACGCCCCGGGTGCGTCCGTTGCTGGCGAAGCGGAACGCCGCGACAGCGAGCACCACCACAACGACGGCCACGATGGCGATGGTGATGGTGGCGGACCGCGTGAGGTAGACGCAGACAGCGGCCACGAGCATCCAGAAAGCGCCGAGGGCCCTTCGCCGCCTGGACGACGCGAACTGCACCCCGAACACGATGAGCCCGAGCAGGGCGAGGAACCCGAGCAGAGCGGAGTTGCCGGGCAGGCCCTGGATCTTGCCACCCTCGAACAGCAGATCGCGCGACCAGTAGAGCGACATCGGCAGTTTGCCGTCGTCGTAGGAGTACCAGAACGGCAGGAGCGGTTGGCGCACGAAGACGGAGACGACGAGCTCGAAGAGGAGGGATCCGCCGAGGAGGATGCGCAGCACGAGACCGAGGGAGCGCAGCAGCGTCGACCAGTCGAAGGAGACCGCGAAGGCGACTCCGGAGAGCACGGTGAGCCAGTTGGCCACGAGCCCGACAGCGGTGGCGCTCGGGTAGTACGACCAGAGGATCGACACCGTGGTGACGGCGAGGAAGGCGAGCAGCGGATAGGGCAGGGTGCCGATGCGCCAGTCGGAGCGGTTGCGCACCAGCAGCATCACGGAGAACACCGAGACGGCCAGCACGATCACGCCGAAGCCGAACCAGGTGATCGAGTACCGCCAGATGTCGCCGGCGAGAACGGTGAGGAGCCCGAGCGTGAGCATGCCGAACCTGAATCGGCTGCTCTCGAGTGCTCTCATACTGCAACCCTACCGACGGGGGCTGTGCGCTCCCGCCGGTCGGATCGTGAGAATCGAACCCCGCTCAGTAGACTCGGTGCCAGCAATGGCGCGACGTGGGCCACCCGAGGCCCGCCCAGTGATTGGAATCTACATGGCCGAACTCTCCCCCTACTCCAGCCATCTCTTCGAGCCGGAATCGCTGAACAACAGCTGGGCGAACATGTACGCCTACATCCCCTCGGGGTCCCGGGTTCTGGATGTGGGCTGTTCGACCGGCAACTTCGGCGAGGCGCTCGAGCAGCTCAAGGCCTGCTCAGTCGTCGGGATCGACATCAACGCCGACGACATCGCTGTGGCCGCCACGCGGATCTCGGCCGCCCACGTCTTCGACATCACCAGTCCGAACGCCGCCGAGGTGCTCGGCACCTTCGACGTGATCATCTTCGCCGACGTGATCGAGCACCTCGCCGACCCGCGTTCGACCCTGACCTCAGTGCACGCCCTGCTCAACCCGGGGGGAGTCATCGTCTACTCGATTCCCAACATGGGGCACGCCTCCGTGCGGCTCGACCTCCTCGAGGGGCGGTTCCCCTATGCCGAACTGGGACTGCTCGACCGCACCCACCTGCACTACTACGACCGTTCGGAGGTGAACGACGTATTCTCCAGCGCTGGGTTCTCGATCGCCGACGAGCGCCCGACGGTCTCGGAATACCCGGCGCCCTGGGTGGCACAGCGTCTCCGGGCGTTCGGACTCAGCGCGGAGCCGGCCTTCTTCGACATGCTGAAGGTGACCGAGGCGCACGTGTACCAGTACGTGGGGAAGGCGATTCCCCGAGAAGTCGCACCGGCGCTCTCGCCGGCGACCTCGCGCTTCGTCTCGCCCCCGGACGCGATACTGGAGCGGGCCAACGCCCTGCTCGAGCACAATCAGGTGCTTGTCGATCAGAACGAGGCGCAGGCACGGGAGAACGACCGGGTGCGCGCGCTGGCCGCCGACACGCAACGCGAGCTCGACGACCTGCGCGTCTGGGCCGCGCGGCTGAAGAGCAACCCGGCCGCGGTGGTCGCCGCCTCCCTGAGACGGCGACTCACCCGGCGCTGAGCCGCCTAGACGAACGCCGCCTTGCCGGTGATGGCACGCCCCACGATCAGCGTGTTCATCTCACGGGTGCCCTCGTAGGAGTAGATCGCCTCCGCGTCGGCGAAGAAGCGGATGACGTCGTAGTCGAGCACGATGCCGTTTCCCCCGAAGATCTCCCGGCTCCACGCCACCGTCTCGCGCATGCGCGCCGTGGTGAAGGCCTTGGCGAGCGAGGCGTGCTCGTCGCGCTGGGTGCCCTCGTCGAGCATCTGCGACACCCGGGTGACCATGCCGATGGAGGCGGTGATGTTGCCGAGGCTGCGCGCGAGGAGGTCCTGCACGAGCTGGTGCCCGCCGATCTCCTTGCCGAACTGGATGCGCTCGCCGGCGTAGGCCACCGCGGCCTCGTAGGCGCCGACCGAGTTGCCGACGGCCGCCCAGGCGACCTCGGCGCGGGTGAGGCGCAGTACGGATGCCGTCTCGCGGAACGACTTCGAGTTCTGCAGGCGGTTCGCCTCCGGGACGACGACGTCCGTCAGAACGATGTCGGCGTTCTGCACGATGCGCAGCGCCTGCTTGTTCTCGATGCGCGTCGCCGAGTAGCCGGGGGTGGTGGTCGGCACGATGAAGCCCTTGACCTGGCCGTCGTCGGCGTCCTTCGCCCAGATGATGGTGATGTCGCTGATCGAGCCGTTGCCGATCCAGCGCTTCGCACCGTTGATCACCCAGTTGTCGCCGTCGCGCTTCGCGACGGTGCGCAGCCCCTGCGCGGAGTCGGAGCCGGAGAGCGGCTCGGTGAGACCGAAGGCGCCGAGCAGCTCGGCGCTGGCGAGCTTGGGCAGCCACTCGTCGCGCTGCTCCTGCGAGCCGGCGACGCCGATCGAGCCCATCACGAGCCCGTTCTGCATGCCGACCAGGGTGGCCAGGCTCGCGTCGACGCGGGCCAGCTCGAGGGCGACCCAACCGCGGAACACGGCCGAGTTCTCGAAGCGCCGGGTCTCCTTCCAGGGCTGGCCGAAGAGCCCCATCTCGGCGAGGTCGGTGACGATCTTGCGGGGGAAGAACTCCGCATCGGCCCAGAGTTTGTTGACGATCGGCCGAACCTCGGCGTCGAGGTAGGCCCGCAGCCGCATGATCAGGTCTTTCTCCTGATCGGAAAGCGCGTTCTCGTACCCGTAGAAGTCGCTGCTGAGTGACTCGAATGACATGTAAATGCTCCATTGCTTGTCGGAATCCTCCGAAAGACTACGGCCGCCGCGCCGCCCCCTCCTAGGCGGTTGGTACTTTGGTCTAACCGGACGACGAGGACAGCCACCATGTTTGTAGGCATCACCAATACGCCCCGCGACTACGCGTGGGGCTCGCACACCGCAATCGCCGAGCTGCTGGGCAGCACCCCTTCGGGCGGCCCCGAGGCGGAGCTCTGGCTCGGCGTGCATCCCGGCTCCCCGAGCCTGCTCGCGGACGGCCGCAGCCTCGCCGAGGTCTCGGGCGGCCGCCTCCCCTTCCTGCTCAAGGTGCTCGCCGCCGACGCGCCGCTGTCGCTGCAGGCGCATCCCACCATGGAGCGGGCGGCGGCCGGCTTCGCGCGCGAGAACGCCCTCGGCATCCCGCTCGACGCCGCGAACCGCAACTACAAGGACGACTTCCACAAGCCGGAGCTGATCTACGCGCTCAGCGACGGCTTCCGCGCCCTGTGCGGCTTCCGGCCGGCACCCGCCATCGCGTCGACGATCGACCGCATGCAGGCCGCACTGCCGGGCGACCCGGCGCTCGCCGCCTTCTCCGACCGCATCGGCAGCGACGACGACCTCCGCTTCACCTTCGAGTGGCTCGTCGGCGGGGGAGACGCCGTGCCCGAGCTGGTCTCCGCCGTGGTCGAGGCTGCAGCCCTGCTCGAGGGCGACAACTTCACGCTCGTCGCCGAGCTGGCGGATGCCTATCCCGGCGATCCGGGGATCGTCGTCTCCCTGATGCTCAACCTGGTCACCCTCGCCCGCGGCGAGGTGCTCTACCTGCCGGCCGGCAACATCCACGCCTACGTGGAGGGGCTCGGCGTCGAGCTGATGGCCGCCTCCGACAACGTGCTGCGCGGCGGGCTCACCCCGAAGCACGTCGACGTGGCCGAGCTGCTCTCGGTGCTCGACTTCTCGCCGGTCCCCGTGCCCTATCTCGAACCGACCGTGCTGCGCGGAGGTATCGCCCTCTACACGCCCGACGTTCCCGACTTCGCGCTCGCGGTCGTCTCCGGCGATGTCGAGGGCGCCGAGTACCCTCTGGCCGGGCCGAGCATCGCGCTCTGCACCGCCGGATCGTTCGAACTCGTCGGGTCCGTCGCATCCGTCACTCTTCAACGCGGCGACGCCGTCTTCATCACGGCGGATGAGGAGCGGCTCGCGATCACGGGATCGGGCGACCTCTTCGTGGCCGGGCCCGGCGCCAGCCGGAGCTGAGCGGTAGTTGGTATCGCTTGGGTAACGGTGCCCGAAAACGGATTCTGGTCGTCTTCGCGCCACTATGTTCAGGCTATGGAATTTCGACGATTTCTCGCTCTAGCGGCCGCTGCCGCTCTGCTCACCGGATGTGCAGCGAGCCCGCCGTCCCGTCCCGACTCTCCTGAAGCGGTTCCGGCGACGCCAGCGACAGAGCGCGTCGAAGCTCCGCAACCGGTGTTCGCCGGGGAATGCTCGACCCTGCTCGATGCCGCAGCCGCCGGTGTCGTCGTTGGCGAGCCGGTTACGCTGACGCCTCTCTCGAACACTCTCTCCATCACGTACTCGGCGATTCCGCAATTGGGCGGGATCGAGTGCGTGTGGGAGACCGCTGAAGCCGGAGGGCCGGTTCTCGGGGTGGTTGTAGTGCCCGACGCCGTACTCGATGCTGCGGCGGCCGATTCCCCATGCGTCGATGTGGGGTACTGCGCAATCACCGACGTGTCCTCCGGGTTCCGCCTCTACGGGTTCGTGTATTCCGAGGGCGGTGATGGATCGACCAGAACCGCCGGGCTGGAGGTGCTTCGCTCCGCATTCCGTTCCGCTGTCGCCCAGCAGACACCGGCTGCGCCGTACTCTCCCGAAGGCGCATGGACCTCGTCTATCGATTGCGCGACTCTCGACGAGTCCGGGGCGTTCGGTGGGGCGCTTGGTGATCCGAGCGTTGTCGGCGAGCCGATAGCGCTCAACAACCCCGACCCCAATCGAGGCGTCGCCGACGTGCTGAGCGCCGCTCCCGAGGTGACGTGCTCGTGGTCCTCGCCGGAGGAAGACACGACGATAGTCGTTCAAACACTCGGCGGAGGCGCTTGGGTCGAAGAGGCGCTTGCAGCAGTTCCCGGAACCACCCGCGTCGAAATCGCTGGCGTCGACGCCGCACTTCTAAGTGAGGGCCAGCTCAGCGTCTTCATAGGTGTCAATCGACTGACGGTCGAGGTGAGATCGAGCGCCGGCGGACCCGCGATCGACTCTCTGTTCGCTCCGGTGGGGGAGATTGCAAGACGGCTAGCAGCTGGTTGACGGACTGTCGCCATCGAGGGGCTCGCGACCTATTCGATTCCGTCCGGCTCCGCGGCCTTCGCGCGGCGGAACGAGAAGTACTTGTGCCCGAAGTAGCTCACCAGCGTCGTGATGACGACGGTGATCGCCTGGGCGATCAGCGGGTCGAGCCCCGCGACCTCGACGAGCAGAGGCAGCACCACCGTATTGATCGCGAGCGAGACGACGTAGACGCTGGCGAAGCGCAGGAAGTCGACGACGACGTTGCCCGTGCCGTGCTTGCGGAAGGTGAACCGACGGTGCAGCACGAAGGCGAGGGCGACGCCGAGCAGGTAGGAGAGGTAGAGGCTGCCGAGGTAGCCGATGACGTGCCCGACGGTGAGGTGGAGCGCGGCGAACAGGCCGTAGCCGACCACGGTGTTGATGCCGCCCACGATCAGGAAGCGCACCCGCTCCTCCGCGAGCAGGGCCGGGATCGACAGGCGCCTCCCCGCTGACCGTGTCGACTTCACGGAGCCGAGCCTAGCTGGCGGACGTCAGGCGAGCTCCCGCACCGCGAAGGTGCGCCGGTAGGTCGTCGGCGTCGTCTGCAGCACCTTCAGGAAGTGGTGCCGCATCACCGACGCCGTGCCGAAGCCGGTGTCCTGCGCGACCGACTCGAGCGAGGCATCCGTCTGTTCCAGCAGCTGCTGGGCGCGGATGATCCGCTGGCGGTTCAGCCACGCCGAGGGGGTCGTGCCCATGTCGGCGCGGAAGCGGCGGGCGAAGGTGCGGCTCGACATCAGCGCCTTGCGCGCCAGCTGCTCGACCGTCAGGTCTTCGTGCAGGTTCTTCACCATCCAGTCGGCGACCGCGGCGAAGGAGTCCGCGCACACCGGCGAGACGGGCGACTGGATGTACTGCGACTGCCCGCCGTCCCGCTGCGGCGGCACCACCATACGACGGGCGATGACGTTGGCAGCGGATGCGCCCAGCTCGCTGCGCACGATGTGCAGCGCGGCGTCGATGCCTGCCGCGGTGCCGGCGGCGGTCACCACGTTCCGGTCCTCCACGAACAGCACGTCGGGGTCGACGGAGACCAGCGGGAACTCGCGGGCGAGCTCGTCGGTGTACATCCAGTGGGTTGTGGCGCAGCGGCCGTCGAGGATCCCGGCCTGCGCGAGGACGAAAGCCCCGCTGCACAGGCTCAGCACCCAGGC
>Ga0247814_10001877_pt1 | contig 11926 bp, 6 predicted proteins | sample UWRJL179409R1_FD_179947 | JGI IMG/M metagenome (GOLD analysis project Ga0247814, IMG submission 179947) | Plant litter microbial communities from Arlington Agricultural Research Station in Wisconsin, United States - UWRJ-L179-409R-1 | ecosystem: Environmental > Terrestrial > Plant litter >...
CGTCGACGAAGCACCCCGTGTCGGCCAGTTGGAAATCCATGCGGATGCGCGCGCCGGTCAGGCTGCCGATCATTTCGCTGACCATCTGCACATTGCGCCCGGCGTCGAACACTTCGGGCTGCAGCGACTGGCGCCGCGCAAACGCGAGCAACTGGCCGGTCAGCTTGGCCGCGCGCGTGACGGCGTCGGAGATGGCATCCATGTAGCGCTTCCTGCGCTCGCCGTCGAGGGGCACCAGGCGCAGCAAGTCGATCGACGTACGCACGACGGCCAGCACGTTGTTGAAATCATGTGCGACGCCGCCGGTCAGCATGCCGATGGCCTCCAATTTTTGCGACTGGCGCAGCGCTTCTTCGGCGGCGCGCTCGCGCGTCACGTCGCGCCCGACCGCGTGGATCATGCCGTGGTCCGGCACCGCGGTCCAGTCCAGCAGCCGGTAGCTGCCGTCGCTGGCGCGGTAGCGGTTTTCGAACGCCAGCGTGGTCACGCCTTCACTGAGGTTGCCCACCTCGGCGGCGGTGGCGGCCAGGTCGTCCGGATGGACGAAGTCGGCCAGCACGCGGCCCAGCATCTGCTCTTCGCTCCAGCCGAGCAAGCGCGTGGCCGACGGATTGACGGCCGTGATCATGCCGCCGAAGTCGCAGATCAGCATCAGTTCCTGCGACAGGCCCCAGATGCGGTTCAAGGCCCGCTTGTTGTGCGTTTCCAGCCGCTTGCGCTCGTCGATGTCGGTCGACGTGCCGATCCAGCGCTTGATGCGCCCGTTCGGACCGCGCTGCGGGAACGCGCGCACCAGGTGCCAGCGGTACTGGCCGTCGACGCGCCGGATGCGGTATTCGGTTTCATAATAGGCGCCCGAGGCGACGCAGTTGCGCCACATGCGCGCCGCCTCCGGTATGTCGTCGGCCTGCACGATGCCCATCCAGCCTTTGCCCAGCAGGTCGCCCGGCGTCAAACCGCTGTAATCGCAGGCGCGGGCATTCATCCAGTCCAGCGCGCCCTCGGCATCGGCGGTCCAGACCAGGTTCGGCAGCGCCTGCGTCAGGGTATGGAACTGGGCCGCGCTTTCGAGCGCCGCCAGTTCGGCCGCCTTGCGTTCGGTGATGTCCTGCACCACGCCCACCATGCGGTCGGCCACGCCTGCGCTGTTGCGCTCGAACTCGGCGCGGCGCAGGATCCAGCGCTGGGCGCCGTCGTTGAAGCGGCGGATGCGGTACTCCACCTGCAGCTGCGACGACTGGTCGGCGCGACTGGCCGCACTCGAGCGCAGCGCATGGTCTTCCGGGATCACCAGCGCTTCGATGCTGGCCGTGTCGATGTACGGCTCGTCCGGCAGGCCGAAGATGCGGTTGAAGCCGCTGGTGGCAAACACCGTGCCGGTGGCCAGCTCCACCGTGAACGTGCCGACGCCCCCGGCGGCCTGGGCCTGGTCGAGGCGCTGCTGCGATTCACGCAGCGCCGCACTGGCGCGGTGCTGCTCGCTGCGGTCGCGCAGCACGGTCACGAAACCGGCCGGCGCGCCGTCGGCGCTGCGCAGCAACGTCACCTCGCTGGCGGCCCAGAAGCGCTCGCCGGACGCGCGCACCTGCCAGCGCTCGGCGCTGGCGCACTGGCCCTGCATGGCGGCGCGCAGCTGGTCCTGCAAGGCGCCCGCGGTGCGGTCCGCGTCCTCGAACATGGCGGCGCCGTCGCGGCCCAGCATGTCCGCTTCGGTCCAGCCGAACACGTGGCGCGCGCCCGCGTTCCAGCGCGTGATGCGGCCGGCCAGGTCGCAGGCGATGATGGCGTGGTCGATGGCGCTGTCGAGGATCTGGCGGTCGCGCGCCAGCGCGACATTGGCCCGTTTCAGTGCGGTCTGCTCGGTGACCAGGGCCAGGACCGCCCATACGGCGCCGGCGCCGTCGAACAGGGGCGAATAATCCAGGTCGAACCAGCGTTCTTCGCGGGCGCCGTCCGCTTCGAGTACGAACGGCCGGTCGCGGTAATGCAGCGCTGCGCCGGCCAGCACCTGGCGCACCACGGCGCCGTTGAAGTCCGCCGCTTCCGGCCACGCTGCGCGCACCCCGGCGCCTAGCACGGCCGGATGGCGCGGGCCGACGATGGCGCGGTAGCCGTCGTTATACAGCATCACGCCGTCGGGCCCGCACAGCAGGGCCATCGGCGCCGGACAGTGCAGCACCATGGCCAGCGCGGCTTGCATCGGCTGCGGCCAGGCGGCCATCGGACCGAGCGCCGAGTGCACCCAGTCGTGGGCGAGAATATCGGCAGCCATCGCGGAACTGCCCAGGGTGTGCGCGAAAGCGCCGCTGGAGTGAGCCATCAGCATCCAAGTAAGTCGGTCGGGTCAATGAAGCGGAACAATGAAACGGGACAATGAAGCGACTGGCATTGTACCTGCGAAGCTGCGCACACCCGCGCGCGATATTGGCAAAGTGCAACGTACCGCCTGGCGCCGGCGTTTCAGCGCGGCACCATGGAAATCGTCAATACGCTAAGCTGGCGCGTTGTCAACCGGGACCGCCGCTGCGCGCATGCCATGCATTCAGATTCGACCTTCACCGATCCGCTCTACCGCGCCCTGTTCGACGCTTCGCCCAACCTGTACCTGGTACTCGACCGCCAGCTCCGCATCGTGGCCGCCAATCCCGCCTACCTGGCCGCGACGCAGCGCGCCCTGGCCGACATCGTCGGGCGCTGGGCCTGGGACGCGTTTCCCACCGACCCGGTCACGCTGCAGCAGTCGCGCGCGTCGTTCGCGCGCGTCATCGCCACCCGCGCGCCCGACACCATGGCGCTGCTGCGTTTCGATGTGCCGGCGGGCGCCGGCGTCGAGACGCGCTACTGGAGCATCACCCACACGCCGGTGTGCGATGCCGATGGCGCCGTCGCCTACGTGATCCAGCACCCGGTCGACGTCACCGAAATCGAGCGGCGCCGCCTGGCTGCCGGGCGCGCCGCCACCCGCGCCGAAGACAGCCACCCCGCCATGCTGGCCGAGCAGGCCTGCCTGTTCAACCGGGCGCGCGACGTGTTCGAGCAAAACCAGCATTTGCAGGCCGATCTGGGGCGCCTGCAGCGCCTGTTCCAGCGCGCGCCCGGCTTCATGGCCGTGCTGCGCGGGCCCACCCACATCTACGAGTCGGTCAACGATTCCGTCACCGACCTGATGGGACTGCGCGACTTCGTCGGCAAGACCGTGGCCGAGGCGGCGCCGGAACTGGCGGCGCAGGGATTTTGCGCCATCCTCGACGAGGTCTACCGCAGCGGCGTGCCGTTCGTGGCCGAAAGCGCACCGGTGACGTTCACGCTGGCCGGCGGGCGCAGCGAACGGCGCTACCTCGATTTCATTTACCAGCCCATCGTCGAAGCGGACGGCCTGGTGCACGGCATCTTTGTGGAAGGCGCCGACGTTACCGCCCGCGTGCAGGCGATGCACGAACTGGACGACAAGGTGGCCCGCCTCGAACGGGCCGAAAGCCAGCTGGCCTTCCAGCTGGAACTGGCCGACAGCCTGCGTCCACTCCGTACGGTAGCCGACATCACGGCCGTTGCCAGCAGCGTGCTGGGCCAGAAGCTGGGCGTGCAGCGCGTCGTGTTCGCCACCGTCGACGCTGGCGCCGTCACCGTGCGGCGCGACTGGTGCGCGCCGGGCTGGCCCAGCATCGCCGGCGCCGCCATGACGCTGGGCCAGTTCGGCGCCGGCATCGAGCAGCCTTTGCAGGCCGGCCAGCCGGTCCTGGTCGACGACGTCGCCAGCGATGCCAAAACGGCCGCCGCCATCGACGCGCACGACGCGATCGCCGTGCGCGCGCACCTCACCGTGCCGTTGATGCGCAACGGCGTGCTGCGCGCCGTGCTCAGCCTGCACCAGGGCCAGCCGCACCATTGGACCGCGCCGGAGCTGTACATGGCGCAGGACATGGCCGAGCGCACCTGGGCCGCCATCGAAGCGGCGGCCGCGCAGGAAGCGCTGCTGGCCGCGGCCGACACGCTGCGCTTCACGCACGAGTCGGCCCAGCTGGGCGACTGGGAACTCGACCTGGCCAGCGGCGTCACGCGCCGTTCGCTGCGCCACGATGCGTGTTTCGGTTACACCGCCGCGTTTTCCGACTGGCGCTATGGCGACTTCCTGGCGCACCTGCATCCCGACGACCGCACCATGGTCGACCGCCAGTTCCAGGAAGCGATCGCGCACGGCAACGTATGGCAGACCGAGTGCCGTGTCGTCTGGCCGGACGGCAGCGTGCACTGGATCGCCGTCTTCGGCAGCGTGCATGCCAGGGACGGCGTGGCCGAACGCATTGCCGGCATCGTGTTCGACATCATCGAGCGCAAGCACGCGGAAGAAGAAATGCGCATGGAGGCGCGCCGCAAGGATGAATTCCTGGCCATGCTGGCCCACGAGCTGCGCAATCCATTGGCCCCGATCGCAGCCGCCGCCGGCATCCTGTCGCTCGGCAAGAGCAACGCCGAGCAGGTCAGGAAAACCAGCGCCGTGATCTCGCGCCAGGTCAACCATATCAGTAGCCTGATCAACGATTTGCTGGACGTGTCGCGCGTCACGCGCGGCCTGGTGGCGCTGGACGCCGTGCCGGTCGATGTCAAGGCGGCCGTCGCCGACGCCATCGAGCAGGTGCGCCCGCTGGTGGAAGCGCGCCGGCACCGGCTCGAGGTCCACCTGGCGAGCGCCGATGCCCTCGTCTCGGGCGACAAAAAGCGCCTGGTGCAGGTCCTGTCGAATTTGCTCAACAACGCGGCCAAATACACGCCCGACCACGGCCGCATCGTGCTGGCGATGGAAGTGCATGCCGGCGACGTGGTGCTGAGCGTGGCCGACAACGGGATCGGCATGACGGCCGAGGTCCAGCAGAACGTGTTCGGCCTGTTCACGCAGGCCGAACGGACGGCCGACCGCTCGCAAGGCGGGCTCGGCATCGGGCTGGCGCTGGTGAAAAGCCTGGTCGAACTGCATCACGGCACCGTCAGCGTGGAAAGCGCCGGCCTCGGCCAGGGCAGCAGGTTTTCCATTCACCTGCCGCGCCTGGCGCATGCCGCAGTGCCGCAGCAAGACGCCCCGGCCGCGCCGGACGTCCCCGTCCCGTCCGCACTGCGCATCATGCTGGTCGACGACAACGTCGATGCGGCCCAGTTGCTGGCCATGTTTTTGGAGGCGAACGGGTTCGATGTCATCGTCGAGCACGACGCGGTGCGCGCACTGGCGCTGGCCGAGCGGGAGACGCCCGACGTGTGCCTGCTCGATATCGGCCTGCCCGGCATGGACGGCAACGAACTGGCGCGCCGCCTGCGCCAGTTGCCGCACATGCGCGCCGCGCTGCTCGTCGCCATTACCGGCTACGGCCGCCAGCAGGACCGCGACACGGCGCTGGCGGCCGGCTTCGACCACCATTTCGTGAAACCGGTGTCGTTCGATCAGTTGCTGGGTATCCTGGGCAAACCGGCGCCGCACGCCCTGGCGTGACGCCGCCAGCGCCCGATCGATCGATCAGCGGCGCGTGCGGCGCATGGCCACGCACGCTGCGGCCAGGCCCAGGCCGAACAGGACGCTGGTGCCTGGCTCGGGGACATCGGCCGCCAGGTCGACGACAACGTTGTCGACGTACTGACGCGGGGTTTCCGACGACGTGGTGAAATGCCGGCTCATGAAAATGTTCAGTTCGTGGACGCCGCTACCGATGACGCCGCTGTACGAAAGCGTATCCCGCATCACTTCGCCCGTATCGATCGTGCCGATCTCGACCATGTCGAGCAGGATCCCGTCCAGGAACAGCTCATACCGGCCGCCACCGTAATTTTCGCCGTAGGTACCGCCAAAGCTGGCGATGTCGGCCGAGATGGCGACCATGCCGCCGGCAATCGAAAACGCCTGGCGGATACCGCCGCCTTCATACAACCTCGTGAACACGCGTTCGCCCACCTCGAATTGCGCTGCCAGGCCAGGGCCCTGGCCGGTGACATTGGCGCTCACGACAGCCGGCGACGACACGCCATTGGCCGAGTCGTACGTGGTCCAGCCGGTGAAGTCGCCCGTGTCGAACCCGCCGTTGACGATCACATTGGCGGAGGCGGAGGCGCTGGCGAACAGGCCGGCGATGAGCAGTGCGGAGACAAAACGTTTCATGATTTTCCCGGGAACTATAGTGGCGCTGCCAGACGGCAGTCGTATTAACCACTAAGCAACAATCGTTCCCGATTCTTAAGCAATTGTTAACGTTGAATATTTTTCAATGCCAGCGTCAGCCGGAGGAACATCTGTAAAGATTACCGACAGCAACAAATTGAGCGCAGTCAGGACACCAGGGTCGCCTGGGCCGCACTGCCCACGGCCTGGTTGCGCCCGGCGCGCTTGGCGGCATACAGCGCCTGGTCGGCGTGGGCAAACAGGGTGGCCGCGTCGACGCTGGTGTCGGGCACGCAGGCGTACACGCCCGCGCTGATGGTGACGATGCCGAACTCGCTGGCGCGATGTGCTTCCTGCAGGGCAACCACCGCCGCGCAGATGCGGCGGGCCACGGCCATGCCGCCTTCCAGGTCGGTGTTCGGCAGCAGCATCGAGAATTCTTCGCCGCCGTAACGCGCAGCCAGGTCGCCCGGGCGCAGGGTAGCTTCTTCGATGGCTGCACTGACCAGCTTGAGGCAATCGTCGCCGGCCAGGTGGCCATACGTGTCGTTGTACTTCTTGAAAAAATCGATGTCGATCATGATCAGGGCCAGCGTCGCGTGCTGGCGGCTCGCGCGCGCCAGTTCCGTGTCCACGCGCTCGCCCAGGCAGCGCCGGTTCGACAGCCCGGTCAGGCCGTCGGTGCGGGCCAGGCGGTCGAGCTCGGTGACACTCTGCTCCAGCGCCATGTGCATCTGGCGCAGTTCGCCCTCCATGCCTTCCCGGATCAGGATCTGGCGGAACAGGCGGTAGCCGATGAAAAACAGGATCCCCAGCATCAGCGCCAGCGCGGCGCATTCGCGGTAGGTTTCAGCCCACCAGGTGGCGAAGATATCGTCCTTGGACAGCGCCGCTGCCACCACCAGCGGCGCCAGTTGCGACTTGCGGAAACTGTACTGGCGCTCCACGTGGTCGAGGTTGGCCACGCGCAGGCCGGTTCCCCGGTCGCCGAATTCGCGCATCAGGGTAAATACCGGGCCGTTCTTGACGTCGCTGCCGATGGCGCTGGCCACGTACGGGCGGCGCGTGACCAGGGTGCCGTCGGCCAGGGCCAGCAGCATCGCGCCGGTTTTGCCGAGGTCGAAGTCGTCGTAATAGTCCTGGAAATACTGGATCGGCACGGTGGCCAGCGCCACGCCGGTGAATTCGCCGCTGGCATCCTGCAGGCGGCGCGACATTGGCACCACCCAGGCGTTCGAGGAGCGGCTGCGGATCGGTTTGCCGACATGCACGTCGCGGTCGAAATGGTCGCGGTGAAATTTGAAATATTCGCGGTCGGCATTGTTGGCCGACGTCTGGGCGCGGCCCACCGACGAAATCATCCAGTTGCCTTGCGCATCGTAGACAAACAAGCCTTGCAGGGCCGGCATCTTGTTGACGCTTGCCTCGAGCAGCGCATGCAGGCGCGGCTGCTTGTCCGGCGCCAGGCCGTCGCCCTCGACCCGCTCGACGATGCCGAACAGGATAGCATCGACCAGCTCCACGGTTTTATCGGCATGCTCGGACGCCGCGCGGGCGATGTTGACGGTGGCAACCTCGGCTTCTTCGAGGCGGCCGTAATAGGTGTGGTAGCGCGAGACGCCCAGCAGGCACACCATGGCGAAGGCCACCAGGCCGATGAAGAACACGGCGCCGAACGTGATCGGGCGCTTGGCGCCTTCCAGCCGGCTCATGCGCGTAGGGATGGCGCCGTCGGGTCCTGGCAGCGCCTGGTCGGTCCGGTGCAAAAAGGAAAAGAACGGTTTGGCGCGCAATGAAGTCCCTGCAGTAGTTCCCTGGATAGGCGCGACCACCGCAGCCGCTGCGCGTCGATCCTGCGCTGCGGTGCTGCCGCTATCGCCCTATGGTACTGGATTTGCGCGGCATCCGGTACTGGCGATGCATTTTGGAAACATTTCAGGCGTGGGTTGCATGCGCCAGCGCGACCGTGAAACTGACCCGGCCATTCGCATGCGCATACGCGATGGTGCCGTCATGGCCCGCCACGATGCGGTCGACGATGTACAGGCCCAGCCCCATGCCGCCGCGGTTGCGCGGCTGGTTCTGCCCCGCCTGCTTGAACGGCGTGTACAGGTTGCGCACGGCATCCTCGCCCAGCGGGCCGGCCACGTTGTCGACGACCAGGAGCACCCGGTCGCCGACGACCTGCAGCGAGATCCCGATCGGTTCGCCCAACTGGCCGTGCGCGCGTGCATTGCCCAGCAAATTCGACACCACCTGCGCCAGGCGGTCGGCATCGCCGTCGACGATGGCCGCTCCGCCGACGTCCAGGTGAAACGCGACATCCGGGTAGCCATGGCGCGCTTCGTCGACGACATCGGTGACGACATGGGCGAAATCGAGCCGCGCCCGGGCAATCTCCAGGCCGACCGGCGACTCGATCTTGGAGAGATCGAGCACCTGCCCGATCAGCCGGCTCATGCGGTCGGACGACGACTGGATGCGCCGCAGCAGCGGCACCGGCGCGCCGCTGCTGCGCTCGAGCACCGCGGCTGCCATCTGGATGGTGTGCAGCGGGTCGCGCAAATCGTGCCCAAGCATGGCCATCAGGTGGGCGCGCGCGCGGTCGGTTTCGCCATGGCGGGCAATGCTGGCGCGGTGCAGTTCGTCCTGCATCTGGCCGGCGATCAGCAGGTGCGTGGCCGACCAGGCCTCGGCGCTGCCGCGCACCGTTTCCAGCCACTCGTCGAACGAGCCGCGCGGGGTCAGGCGCGCACCGAGCGGGCCGACATGGACGATCTTCTCCGGCCTGCCGCCCCAGCGCACCGCCGCCACCTGTTCCGGGCGCAGGGCCAGGACCCAGCCGTCGGTACTTGGATCGAAGCACATGGCCAGCATGCCCGGCCAGCGGGCGACTTGCTCCCGCGCTTCCTCCGGCCAGTCGTTGACCCGGACCCGTTCGCGCAAGACGTCGTTGGTGCCCGGCAGCGCCTTGACGATGGCCTGGGCCGTGGCCACGTCGACCGCGCCGTGCACGATATGGCGGCCGGACTGCGTGACGATCAGCGCCGCCGCGTCGAGCGCCGTGCAGATGAAGCCGGCGTGGCGCGCCACTTCGCGCAGCGTGTCTTCGCCCAGCAGCAGGGTTTGCATCAGCGCCGTGCGCATGGTGGCGGCGCGTTCGATCAGGATGGCGCGTGCATGCGCTTCGAGCGTCTGCACGCTGGCCGCCAGGATCTGCGCAATCACGTCCGTGGTCATGCGGATCGAGTACGGCACCTGTTTCGGGCTTTGATGGTGGCAGGCGATCAGGCCCCACAGCTGGCCGTCGACGACGATCGAGATGCTCATCGAGGCGGCCACGCCCATGTTTTGCAGGTACTCGATGTGGACCGGCGAGACGCTGCGCAGCACCGAGTGGCTCATGTCCACCGGCGCTGCGCCGTCGCGGCCGAGCAATGCCACGGGGCGCGCGCCGATATCGGGAATCAGGCGCAGGGAATTGAGGACGTACAGGCGGCGCGCCTGGGCCGGAATGTCGGAGGCCGGATACCGCAGGCCCAGGAACGGCGCCAGTTCCGGCACCTTTGCCTCGGCGACGACGTCGCCGCTGCCGTCCTGGCGGAAGCAGTAACCCACCACGCGGTCGAACCCGGTAATGTCGCGCACCTGCTCGGTCGCCATCTGCATCAATGCCGGCAGGCTGCTCTGGCGTTTCAGGCGGTCCAGCGCATTGTGGGCTTTGAGCGCGAACACCACCAGGGTATCGAGCGCCACGGCGCGCTGTTCGAATTCGACCAGCACGCGTCCCGCATGCGCGTGCACGATGCAGTCGAAACGCTGGGTGCCGAAATCGACTTCGCGCGACAGCGGAAAGTCTTCGCCGCTGGCGATCGCCACCAGGCACGCTTCGACCATCTCGAGCACCGGCGCGGGCAAGGACACTTGCTGCACGGTCTGGCCAAGGCGCGGCAGCAGCTGCAGCATCGCGATCGCGTTTTCGCTCCACGCTTCGAGCAGGCCATCGGCATCGAACACCAGCATGGCGCCATGCGGCTGCACGGTGCCCGGCACGTGGATCGGCTCGTCGGCACAATTGAGCAGTGTCGGCGGCGCCACGAATACGGGCGCGGCATCGGCGGCCTGGGCCGATGCAGGAGAATTGCCAAGAATAGTCAATGCTGCTTTCGTGGGGAAACTGGAATTGCGCGCATGCGCCGCTGGCCGGCGCATGAAGGGAATAGACTGTACAAGCCCGCCGGCGTAGATTCGCTGACGAGGCATTGTCCTACAAGAATGTGCCGGCCCAGCTTACCATAGATACCGGCACGGCAGCAGCCGACGTGGCCGCAGCCTCCGCGCTGAGGTGCTCGTACAAAATGGTGGCGCCGACCAGGACCAGCACCACGCCGCCGACGATTTCCGCTTTCTTGCCGATGGCCGCGCCCAGCATGCGGCCCAGCAGCACGCCGATCGTCACCATCACGGTGGTCGCCAGGCCGATGGCCAGTGCCGCGTACAGGATGTTGACATTGATGAACGCGAGACCCACGCCCACGGCCATCGCGTCGATGCTGGTCGCGACGGCTGTCAGCGCCAGGGCGAGCACGCTTTGCGACGCTGCGCCGCCCTGCTCTTCCTCTTCTTCCCCATGCAGGCCAACCCATACCATGTGCCCGCCCAGGCCCAGCAGCAAAAAGAACGCGACCCAGTGGTCCCACTCGGAAATCCACTTGCTGGCCAGCGAACCGAGCGCCCAGCCGATGATCGGCGTGATCGCTTCGATGCAGCCGAACAGCAGGCCGATGCGCAGCGCCTGCAAGAAACGCGGTTTCGGCATTGCGGCGCCCTTGCCCAGTGCAGCGGCAAAAGCATCGGTGGACATGGCCAGGGCCAGGAAGATGAGAGCGGTAAGAGTCATAGGGAATCGTTCGGCCGGGCGCTGGACGCAAGGACACGGGTTCCGCGCCCAACCGTTGCAGGAACCGTGCCGATGGTCTTGCCAACCAAGGTAAAACTTGGACACGCGTGCCACGGCCGCCGGCCGAGTATGTTGACACGCGCACTTCTGAAAGATTCAGAAGCAGGCTACTCCCCAAAGAGTGGCGCCATTGTAGCTGACGGGCGTGCTTTCAGGAACCGTTTTTACCCATCCGGGCCAGCTGCTGGAGGATGGTCCAGCTTTGACGCCATAGGCTTCGGCATCGAAGACGCCCGGATTGACGCGGACCGGCCGCCTCGCCTGGTTGTAACCCCAGGCCGCTGGCGATAACAAGGAGGCGTATCGCTGGTGGCATGCGGTTCACGCGCGGGTAGCAGGAAGCCGCAGTATACAAATGCATGCGCCTGGCAAGGCGCCCGCGTGACCGGTTGCCGGGAACGCGGGACGACTTCCGGCTTATTTCTTCTGGCGCACGCGCTGCTGCTGCTTTTCCTGGGTCTTGACGCGGTTCTGTTTTTGCTCGTACAAGGTCACGGCGTCCTTGTCGGCTTGCTCCACGGTGCGCATTTCTTCGCGGTCGTCGTGGACCGTGAAGAAATCGGCGGCCTGGGCGTCGACGACGAGCTTGATGGCGGCGGCGTCGTCGAGGTCGTAGCGCTCGGTGAGGATGGTGGTGACTTCGTCGAGGAAGGCTTCGTAAGTTAAGGTGGTCATGGTATGCAATTCAAAAAAACAAAGGCCCGCAACAGGGTTGCAAGCCTTGGGTAAAGCGTCATGCGGAACCTGCATGCAGCGGTGGCGAAGGATATCATGGAACACCGCCGCGGCGAATGGCCCCGGCGGTCCAGGTACGTCCCCTTCCACCG
>Ga0247814_10001878_pt1 | contig 11924 bp, 10 predicted proteins | sample UWRJL179409R1_FD_179947 | JGI IMG/M metagenome (GOLD analysis project Ga0247814, IMG submission 179947) | Plant litter microbial communities from Arlington Agricultural Research Station in Wisconsin, United States - UWRJ-L179-409R-1 | ecosystem: Environmental > Terrestrial > Plant litter >...
ATTATAATATCAGGCGGAACAAATGATTACACAGCTTAAATCATATGGTACGAGATTTACTAGCCTCTAATGTCGCGTAAAATCCTGAAGCCGGATGTAGTAGAAAGTTTGTTGAAAGAAATTATTCTTAACTTATACAAATAGACGTGTTATTGCCGCTATAACAAGATATTTTGTGTTTAAGCGTAAGATTTAACTTGCGGTGGGGTATAATTCTTGGTTTCAATAAACCAAATATCCGATTAAGTACAACGGAGAATTCATATTGATTCCGATCTTCTAATATATCTTCTCGTGACCGGGTTAGAGAATCTCTTGGCAACCCACGTCATACCTAGCTCTAAGTTGCCTAGCGAATAACTATTATTAAAACTGCGTTGCAACAGTCATTCATTCTTTTGCAACCTGACGATGATCATAGCAACATCACAGAATAACACCAAAAATACTTGTGAGCAATGGACTTTTCTTCTAATATTGATCTTGATGGTTTATCAAATTCTCGAGACGAAATTGGGGTCAGTCCATGGTCAGCAGCTCAACAGAATCCTAACGGCCCTGGGATTTCACTGGCGAGAGCAGATGGAGGTAAAGATGCCTGGCTGTTTCTTGCTTCGTGCTTCGTTATCGAAGCTTTAGTATGGGGTAAGCAGACAGAATATCAAAGTCCAAATTATATCCTTACTCACAAAGAGGAGGCTTTCCATTTTCCTTTGGTGTGTTCCAAGAGTATTATAGCACCCACGAACTCTTCATAGCCGAATCCTCTGACATCGCTTCAATTGGTACAACAGCTACTATATGCTGGCGCTTTACTTATCAGAATGAATGCTTACTTAGAATATGTCAGGGTGTCATGTACTTGATCGGTCTTCTACTATTCCCAGCCGACAAAAAGTGGCCCTGTTTTGCCAATTTTTCAAAATGGGCAGGGCTGCCAGTTATAGCGATAGCACTTGTCACTGCATCATTTGCTACTAAGGCCAGACATTTGATTTTGACTCAAGGTGCTCTATATGCTATTGGTGGTTCGCTTCTATACTGCCCAACGTTAATATTTTTAGACGAATGGTTTATCCAAAGAAAAGGGCTTGCGTTTGGCATTGTATGGGTAAGATGACCTATCGCCCCTCATATCTAATTTTAATACTTAACAGGCTGGGAACGGTCTCACTGGACTTACTATTCCCTTTATCTTAAATAAGCTTCTTGGAAAATACGGCTTTCGAATAACACTCTGGATATGGACTGTAGTCCATACAACTCTAACTTTACCACTTCTATATTTTTCTCAGACCTCGACTTCCTGTTTCTCCCGTGTCACAAAATTTGCTCGAAGGTCTTAATTTCCTCCGAACGTCGACATTTTGGTTACTACAGACTGGACTCGCCATAGAAAGTCTTGGATACTTTCTTCCTAGTATATACCTGCCAAGCTTCGCCCGGTCTCTAGGTCTAAGCTCATCAATTGGCACGCTTCTATTGGCGCTGGTTAATAGATCAGCTGTTATTAGCACTATCTTTATGGGAATGTTGGTCGATCGCTTTCATGTTACAACAGTGATCCTACTAAGTACTATTGGGGCAATTTTCTCTGTCTTCGCTTTCTGGGGTCTATCAACGGCACTTCCTATGCTTTGCATTTTTAGTGTGTTATATGGATTTTTTGCAGGTGGTTTTGCAAGCACTAATGCAGGGATTATCAAACTTATTAAAGATTTGGATGAAAGCACTAATGTTGGTATGCTAATTGGACTTCTATCTGCAGCAAGAGGGGTTGGCATGGTAGCCTCAGGCCCGTTAAGTGCGGCTATGTTAATTGGAATGCCCTGGCAAGGTGAAGCTGGTCTAGCATATGGATCGGGATATGGAAGTATCATTGTGTTCACTGGGATCACAGCTGCTGTTGGAGGTGTAAGCTTTGTCGGAAAGAGCTTGGGGTGGATGTGATTTTATTTTGTTCAGATTTTGCAATTGATAGGGACACAATTAAAATTCTTTAATTTTCCTATTTTCCTCGCCAGTTTCTATGAAATCGATGAGGTCCCGATGCTGTGGCATTGGCAAATGACCGAGCCATGATTGATCAGTATAGCTGCCTGGCTTTTTAGATTTAGTGCCCGGTAGCTATCAGTGTGTTTATCGTATTTTTTCGGCCTTAATATCTGGTGGTGGGAGATCAACCACCTTGATTATACTAGCAGCTGAATCATATAGCAACCAGTCAAATATATGAGCCTCACTAAGTCGATATCGTCGGACCTAGAGATTATAATAAGGGCAGTAAAAATGCCTACGGTATAACAAGGGGGGAAAAGGAAGGACTTGAAGGAGGGTCCCTAAAGGCAGAGTAATATAAAGAGACTTTAAGAACTTTATAATAATAAATATATCTCTCTACGACGTTCAAAAGCTACGTCTAAGGAGGTAAAATATAAGAGCCTTATCAAGCCGAGGAGGGCTACAGAGCTTGGGAGTAAGGGGACTGGAAGTAAAATTGTATTTGCTACAATTATAAAAGTATCTCACTTAGAATATTCGATTATTAAGTATTGGATCAACTAGTTAGATTTTCACTTTATTTTTCCTAATTTTAGGTTTTCTAGAAGTATTATTTCTTGTTAGAGAAAGTATCTAAACAGGGGTTAATCTAGTTACTATGTAAGAAAGATAATACTATTATAAGAGAGATAACCATAACCTTTATATTATAAAGCTGTACTTTAGGAATAGCTGATATCTTATGTGGCGCTTCTAGCAGTTAAAAAGGACAATAAACTGGATTACAAAAAGGTGCTGGGGAAATGATGCGAATTTATTCATGCCCACACAGTGGTCACCAGATGGCAATTAATGCCATGTGTGAGCACTGGCTAGTGGTTCCTAAGATTATTAAATTGTCCCATCGATTAAGAACATTCTGACTCACGGTAGTGTAACTTTTGGGCTGGAATAGGGAAAGGGAGCAAGGCTAAGTGAGCAACGGGCTTGTTGATCAAATGCCGATCAAATGCCCATCTCCATGTCCACGTGCCTAGGAAAAGTATAAATCAGTTGGTGTTGAACTAGTGATGATCGTTAACGGTTCTTACAACGTGGACAGCTAGCATCCGTTTCAGAAGCCATGCATCTGCTCAGTTTCAAGGCTGTAACCGAGATGACTGTCGTGATTGAATTCAACAGAGTAAATCGCATATCATTTTAGTCGCGAGTTAAGAGTTCTAGTCCCGCAGTCCCGCTCGTAGAACAGCCTAACGGGTTTGCTATTCTCAAATCGGAACTGGCTCCTGTAATTGCCCGCAACTCCACGCCATTTGTCAACGTGGCTGGTCCAAGCACAATCGTGCATTCATGGCGTTATTCATGAACTTTCGATCGGTGGATACCGGAGACCAGAATTTGACGCTAATTTATTGTGGATTCAATTTTTTATGGTAGAAATTAACGAGTATTGATTCGTTAGTGTCGTATCTACCGTGTTTATCCATCCCTTCTACAGCACAAGCACATATTCATCCGGGCACGTTTAGGTGTCTTGTAGGGAGGCTGATCCTGATTACTGTACAACACTTTTTACTCACCAGGGGTCGTCAGAATTGACGACTGATTGTTGGTGTTGGGTTGCTGACAAACCTATCATGAATAACTTGTACTTGTAATTGCTTACTTGACAAGCATTAGTGTAATAAGATCTGCCGTTGGTCTCGGAAATCCATACCGGCCCCATCAAAGTGGAGTAACAGCCGGCGCAATGGTTTAATTTTCCCCTGATACCGAAGTAATATGTCGGTACCAAACTACTATAGCAGACATAGAACGGAACAAAACAGAACAAAACAGAGCAGGGCAGCAGGGCAGGGCAGGGCAGGGCAGAGGTTTTCCAGTACACTCTTCTTTTAAATACTGATATACAATCATTAATACAATCACGTTAAGCGTTTCGGGCGGCAAGGAGATCCACGATACTGTCATCGTTTATCTACAATAGCCATTCAACTACCGTCCCACGATTACAATGTTGATCATGCCAAGATTTGCTGCAAGTACCCTGGCCTGGCTGTCGGGTCTGAGCTGGTATTCCAGATGTCTAAGCGAAGACACCGACTTGACCAGCTAGATGAAGTTTCCCATCTATTGTAACTATACCCGGGGATCCAGTTTCGCTCGGAGCTTTCTGTTAGCTTGGGCACGGTGCTTCTCCAGTGCTTGTTAAGTATTGCCTCCTCCCATTTTTTGGTCGTGGGGATATTTCAGTCCATTCTTTACTGACTCGGCACAAATTCAGGGGCGGGTGATTTGATTTGTTTTGCTTTTGTTATATTTCTTGTTCTATGTTGTTCTGCCTCTGTCCGGAAGTCACAGAATCTTCTTCATAGACCTGCCCCTTGTCAAGGCCAACCCCCTCCAACAAAGCTCAATATGAAAATCCGTCACTTGCTCCTACTGGCTTCGTGGTCGACATTTGTCGCTGGTGAAACAATAGTAGAGCTTCTTGCTAGGATACCGTCTTGTGCAGTACGTATCAGCCTATTCGATCAGCACATATATCATTCACTTTTAAACTAATGCAATCTGTAGGTAAATTGCACCATTCCAGTATTTGTCGCATTGAATTGTGACATCAGCTCAGTCAAAACATTAGCCGCATGTGCTTGCCCGGACATCCCTGCTCAACGAAATATCTCGGCATGTACTCAAAAACACTGCAATGTTCCGCAACAAATAGGTATGGCGATGGTGCTCCATCCTTTGAATCGTGTTTGGTCTCTAACAATCCCAGAATTGGTCGAAGTTAGTAATAGTATTTGCATGGGCTATCCTATTCCTTCTCGTAGCATGGAGTTGCAGGCCGCTTCCATTGGTCTCCTTTGTCTAGTCATTTTCTTTGTTGGATTAAGGCTATTATCTCGGTATATAATGGGAAGGGGATTATGGTGGGATGATTGGACGTTGCAAATCGCAATCGTAAGCATATTTTTCTGGTTTCCCTTGCATCTCGATCAGCATGTTTAACTTTACTCTAGGTCCTTTCGATAGCTATTCTCTGTATAGAAATACCAAGTAGGCTCTCGTTCTAAGGTTTGGTTAATTTTATCTGACAAAATTTTGCTAGTGGCACAGAAAGGCTTTGGGAAACATATCTGGAATATAGACGCCGCAAACGTCACACCTATACAATTGGTAAGTAAAATGACACTTGACACAATCTTGGCTACTTTATTGACTTCACCTAGATGTTCTATATCTCGCAGATACTTTACGTTCTCGTTCTAGTTCTTACCAAGATCTCGATTCTAGTTTTTTATCTTCGGATATTCCCCCAACGACAGTTTCAGCTTGCTGCCATCGCTCTAATTGTCTTTATCGGCCTTCATGGTGTTATTTACACCTTTATCATTGCGTTTCAATGTACTCCAGTATCTTCGATCTGGAATCATGCTGTGTCGGCAAAGTGTCTGGACAAGAATGCAATTGTCTTCTCTGGGGCTGCATTAAGCATTGTTCAAGACTTTCTGGTTCTCGCTCTCCCACTTCCATTCGTTCGATCATTGAATATGAAGGCCGGGAAGAGGATTACTTTAATCATCATGTTCAGCATCGGGTCATTGTAAGATACCCTCGATTTCCAGATTGCAACTACCAAAGCTAATTGTGTAATAGTGTATGCATAACAAGCATTGTGCGCCTAAAATATATCATCGAGTTTGGAGATTATACTGATGCAACTTGTAAGTCGCTTTTCGTCTCCAAGAAAGTCAATATCATGCTAACCATATGAAGGGGATAACGTGGATGCAGCCCTATGGTCATGCATTGAAATTTCGACTGCCGTTGTGTGCACTTGCCTTCCATCTCTGCGCATTCTTATGAGCAGACTTTTCCCTGGTATATTTGGACAGTCCCAAAATCAGAGTGGCGCGATGATTCCGAACAGTTCGTATGCTCGAAAAGGCAGTCAGCGGATTATAGATACCGACAGCTCCACCGGCATCCGTTCTAAGAAGATGAATGGACACCAAAGCCAAGGCAGCACTGGGGAGCTGAACTCGCCATGGTCACCTAAGTGCGAGGAGACGGAGTTAGATAACATGGAACTTGAAAAGAATATCAACTTTTCAAACGCCGCCAGGAGGCAATATAGAGCAAAAGAAGATTCTAAGTCTGGTGCGCAAAGATCAGGCGCCTAAGCTAAGCAGATTGATAGATTCTCTGCAGCTACTTTTAGATGAGATACCCAGCGCCTCAGCTCTAAGGTTAAACCACGAAAATAAAATCATAGAATAAGCCTCCAAGTCTGCGGTCGCAACTAATCACCTGTTTCAAAGCGTGACTGTCGAGTGGAGACAGAAATGCGCGGGTTAGAATGACTGGTAATAATAGAAATAGAAAACTAGATGAAATATACTTTAGATAAGATATAAGACATATGTTTATGAGGTTTCATCTTGAACAATCACTTCCATCAATGGATCTATCCCTACTTTATCCCATCATAAATGGACAGCTGTAATTCCCAAATATTGTACTTCATTAATTGGAGTGGAGCAAGACAAGATATCTCTACTTGCAGTAAATCAATCCACCAAGTCGCAGAAGGAATCCTCGTGAAACCAAGTTGTCCGATAAATGAAACAAATCCAGTAGGGGTAATAGACGGTCAAAGTATCACCGCAAACGTGTCGCGTCTTTCTTCTGATTTGTCTTTGTTGCTTCACATCCCAGCGTGCGTCGCGCTAGCAGTGGATATATCTTAGCCTCAGGCATTAAACTAAGCGAGAATTAAAGGAGGTGAAGGATGGACAGTAGCAAGTCTTGAGTCTAATCTCCTCCTTTCCACTCAGAAATATCTTGATGTATCTGGTATCTTTGGGATCAAAGTAGCATGGTGTAACACCAACAAAAAAAGAGAGTGTTGCAAAACAAACTCCTTGGATCACCAGCATACGGGATCTGCGGGATAGAAAGTCCCAAAATCGTTTCCAACTATTCATATATTTAGCAAAAACTGGGGGGTGGAGGGATACGTTGGAGGGGTTATCCATAGAACAGAGTATATCTAGCAAAGATCTTTGTTCAAGGAGCTGTTAAGATACGTGTGACCTCTAAGGATATTGAATGCTCGCTCTTTTCTTCCTGAGGTCCAGTTCCATCATATGTTGATACTAGAAAAGCTTGTCTTGAGGTTGTAAATATGATTTACATGGACAATATCCCCAAGTCCATGTTTCTAGTTGCTCTTCTTCCAATCCTTCAATGTTTCATCACCTCTCACACCCCCTTTTTGGGAATGTTGTGATGTGATGTAGTTTTGGCGAGTCTACGTTATATTTGGCAATCCTGAGGTATACAACAGCTTTTATCTATATAACATCCCCTGCTGAAATTGTTCACTCATCTGTTCGGTTTCTCGAAGGGGGTTGAGGACTTGGCCTTATGCACTTTCTGCTGTAGGACATCTTTTGAAAAACGAAGACTAGTTAGAAATATTATTACGTCGCATCAACCCATTGCAGCCCCAGGTGTGAGATTTGATTCGCGACTGCTTTCAGAGGGACATATTCAAGCACGATTAGTTATGTGGTTCATCCTCTTTGTCACAATGGGTAGTATTCTGTACGTGTGATCAGCTGCGAAAAATTACGTATGCACAAGATTCGGCCCCTTTTATTGGAAAATATAAAATATGGAGAGCAAGTTTCTACATTTCCTAAGGCTTTAAATTACAGGAAAGTGGGAGAAACTGCTGCATTTATAGACCGCCTATCTTGCCAAAGCTAAAATTTCGAGTTTTGTGTATCCTTCGGTTTATCTGCATGGGATTTCTCCATATTTACCATTAACCACTTAAAGTAGACGAGTGCCCACATCACTACCCCAACACCTAGCTTGTCCCTTGAGTGTCCCCAATCTGTTGTTCTCCTAATCATAAATGAATCCAGTAATTTGGGTGATTTGAATAGTAAGGTAGGGGTTAAGTCGGTGTGTTTAGAGGAAAGGATTTTCTCGAGTAGTGAAGCAATAGAGGCCCGAAACATTGAGATTCGTAGAAGGACTTGGACTGAAGTAAAAGAGATCCTGGAGATTCGAAAGTTCAATACCGGTATCGTGTAGAGTAATCCTTAGGACTGATCACCAATCCACGCCCCTTCTTCGCTCCACGGTAAATGGTCTCGATAATATCGATGAGCTCTTGTTTGTCCTCGAGCACCCAGTTCAACTTGTTATTATTTCCCGTTCCGAAATCGCACATCATATGTTTATTCCGAAAAAAGAACATTAGTGTTACGGGATCGTATAATTCTACAAGAAATATATATTAGCACAACCCTCGGGAAGAAAAGTTTTAGACAGGCAGATTTCAAAATCTGCCTAAACACAGGAGCGTTACTCACCATACATCTGCTTGAAGTCAGGGACCTGGTCGAGATCGCAAACGTAGATTACCGCAAAGTTCTTGACTCGATCGGCGATGCCTAGAATATACCAGATTAGTCCGGGTCGCATAGAGGGAGCAGGAAATTTCTTACGGTACAGGACCTCGTCTTGTCTCATGCAATCGGGATCCCAGTCACGACCGAAGCGGATGATGACCAGACGCTCCTCTTCGCTCATGATAGCCTGGTCAACATGCCAGCCGGTGACGAGATGGGGGAGGACGACGGAACCCATGGTGGGGTATGGAGGGTGACAAGGCCGATAAAGAAAGGTAAGGCTAGGGTTGAATAGGACCTGGGTATAGCAGGAGTGTACGTGCTTCGAAAATAGTTTGTTGTGGAGAACTGAGTTGTCGTTTGAAGTTGGTGGGTGGATATGGGAAGTGGAAGGATGTATATGTTTCTTGGTGAGTTGGTGAGTAGTCAAGTCGTTCGCTGTGTTGGTTTGCAGCCTTGCTGAGTCAGCGTAATTTACGTCAATCCGATCCAAGTCACGTGCACTGCACTGAGCCACGGCATGCTATTTCTATACTTCACGCCAAAGTACCGTTTGCAGCTGCCGAAAGCCCAACAAGATTGAACTACACCAAATTGTGTTTCAAAAGAGAATACTCGGGGTGATCTTCATCCTTCCAAGTTCATTCAATAAAGCTCCATACCTGGCTGGGCCTTTCTGTCCCGTCAGCCCGTCCAACATTGAATTAAGGCAGAGTACCTATATCTATATGTAATGTAATTGAGCAAACTAGACTGCTATACTGTAATAATATATGCAGAGCATGTATATGGTTATTACCAGGCAGCCTCAGGCTCAAGTGTTCTGATCTGATAGTTTGATAGTAGCTTTATAAGGAAGGATTACAGTATATGGCGCATTTGTTACAAACTACTATTCGTTAAACTTACTCAACCATAAAAAGGTTCCGGCTCAACAAGGGTAGCTCGACTCTTGGACACTCTGGGATGGCGCATTGCGATAGAGATACCATACAGGCTAAATCCATGACTTCACCAGTAAACTCAGAATAACACATGTGAGGCCTGAGGACCGAATTCCATGCTTCACTTCGCTTCTCTCCCAAATGGTACTGTACAATGCAACTATTCGCAAAGCCGAACTCATAAATCATCGTCCCCCGAAAAACAAACGCTGAGCACGTGTGGAGTATTTGCATGTGAGCATGTGAATCCCCGCAAAATAGCGGGTGCGGGTTGGACTTTCCTCATTGAATCCGGGGTGCCGAGGCATTCAGCCGTCACGTACGTACTCAGAACAAGACACTACTGCATTGCCGACATTCAATCAACACCATATTAAAACCCGCAACCCATCTTTTTGCCTTCAACCTCCCTCCTAACTTGCTGAACATTACCAAGTACCTGTCGTGTTGCAGCTTTGAGATCATATCCTGCTATTGAATATGTCGGAATTACGCTATGATGGCCAGGTCGTGGTCGTTACCGGAGCCGGTGGTGGACTGGGCAAAGTATGTGTGGAACTGCTACTGCCACTGTCAGCACTGCTTCGCTGGCATCTTCTCTTCCGAATCAGTCACTTGGTTCCAAGGGAGAAAATGCCAACGGTGAAGGTTGTCTACACTATATCTGCAGAAACTAACTGCAACAGAGCTACGCAACATTCTTCGGATCAAGAGGAGCAAGCGTCGTTGTCAATGATCTCGGAGGGTCCTTCAAGGGCGAAGGAACCTCAACAAAGGTATGCATCTTCATCTTCCATCTTTCATTCTCCAGCTGCGTAATTAGCCCGGCTAACCAGACCAGGCCGCAGATGTAGTCGTCGATGAGATTATAGCCGCAGGCGGCAAGGCCGTTGCCAACTACAACAGCGTCACCGATGGTGACAAGATCATCGAAACCGCTATCCAAGCCTACGGCCGTGTCGATATTCTCATCAACAATGCCGGTATCCTGCGCGATATCAGTTTTAAGAACCTGACAGACAAAGATTGGGACCTGATTATCGATGTACATGTTAAGGGCTCATACAAGTGTGCAAAAGCTGCTTGGCCCCATTTCAGAAAACAAAAGTATGGCAGAGTGATCAACACAGCGTCGGCGGCTGGTCTATTTGGAAGCTTTGGTCAGACGAATTACTCGGCTGCTAAGCTTGCCATGGTTGGATTTACCGAGACATTGGCAAAGGAAGGTGCAAAATATAATATCCATGCCAATGTTATTGCGCCAATTGGTACGTTTACATTCCTGCAACAAAAGTTTCATGCTAATAGAAGCAGCTGCCAGCAGAATGACACAAACTGTCATGCCTCCTGATATTCTCGAAAACCTCAAGCCAGATTGGGTAGTACCTTTGGTGGCACTTTTGGTCCACAAAGATTCAGAAGAAAATGGGTCTATCTTTGAAGCTGGAGGTGGTCATGTTGCTAAGCTTCGATGGGAGCGGGCGAGTGGTCTTCTTTTGAAGGCCGATGACACTTATACTCCTGGTGCACTTCTAAAGCAGTGGGATCAAATCAGCAATTTCAACGGCGCAGAACACCCAGCTGGACCTGCTGATTTCTTGGCGTTGTTGGATAAATCTCTAAAAATGAGCCCTGGTGATAAGGGAGAAACTCTTGACTTTACCGGCAAGGTTGCTTTGATTACTGGCGGTGGTGCTGGGTAAGCAGCTTTTCAAGACTTGCAAACTTATTCTAACATGTGACAGTATTGGCCGAGCATATGCCCTTGCATTTGCCAAGCACGGTGCATCTGTCGTAGTTAACGACTTGGTCAACCCAGATACCGTTGTTCAAGAAATTCAAAAGCTAGGCGGAAAGGCCATTGGTAACAAGGCCAATGTCGAAGATGGAGATGCCGTTGTCAAATCGGCCATCGATGCATATGGACGAATTGATATCATTGTCAACAACGCCGGTATTCTTCGCGACAAGGCTTTCACCAACATGGATGATGCTATGTGGGATATCATCATAGCAGTCCATTTACGTGGTACCTATAAAGTCACCAAGGCCGCCTGGCCATACATGCTCAAACAAAAATACGGACGTATCATCAACACTACTTCCACCAGTGGAATCTACGGTAACTTTGGTCAAGCCAACTATGCTGCTGCCGTAAGTTTCCTTGTCCTTCTCCAAATATACCTATGCTAACAACCGCAGAAATGTGGTATCCTAGGTTTCTCCCGAGCCCTCGCTCGTGAGGGTCTGAAATACAACATTCTCGTTAACACTATCGCCCCTAATGCCGGCACCGCCCTAACACGTACCATCATGCCCGAAGAAATGGTTCAAGCCTTCAAGCCCGACTACATAGCACCACTCGTCCTTGCTCTCTCCTCTGATAAAGTACCCAAACCCGCGACAGGTAATCTTTACGAAGTCGGTAGTGGATGGGTCGCACGAACCCGCTGGCAACGAACCGGAGGACATGGTTTCCCTATCGATGTCAAGTTGACACCAGAGGAGGTGAAGAAGCAATGGGCTAAGATCATTAACTTTGATGACG
>Ga0247814_10001879_pt1 | contig 11918 bp, 12 predicted proteins | sample UWRJL179409R1_FD_179947 | JGI IMG/M metagenome (GOLD analysis project Ga0247814, IMG submission 179947) | Plant litter microbial communities from Arlington Agricultural Research Station in Wisconsin, United States - UWRJ-L179-409R-1 | ecosystem: Environmental > Terrestrial > Plant litter >...
CCATCGCGTGGCGGGCCGTTGGACTCACCCCTCGCGCTATCGAGTACCGTGGCCAATTATAGGGCGGTGCCAAAGCGGGAGGATTCAATCCCTGGGAGTCGGAGGTCCGAGGGTGACGTTTGTGGATTCTAATTGATGCAGAACGATTGTGTCCCTTGGAAAAGCTCACAAGCAAAGCTAATACCAAGGTATCGCGATAGCTCTGCATATTTGGCATATCGTGCAGGCTCTCCGGGAGGTGGGAGTGACTTGCCTGCAGAACGTGAATGTTTTGCCAATATTACTGGTCGCCTGGAAACGGTGGAGCTGATATTTTGGAGATTGAAACAACTCTTTATCGATCCTCATGCTCAACTGACTCCCTCAAAGATTTGCGCAGTTCCTTGGTACTTAGGTTGACCCCATCTGTAAGGTGGGATAGTTGAAACACAAGCTAGAAGATATTGTGGCTAGTAGTGAGTCCCAAAATGCACCCTGATGTTTGTATCACACGTTGTGATAGAGTGGTATCGTGGAACTTGGAATATTTCGAAGCTAATAAGCCACTAACTGACTCAGGAAGACCTCGCCAACACACTATGTGCCGCTTTCTGGGGGTTTGAGCACCAAGCACACTGTGTGACTTATGTTAAATCTTCAGATTAAATGCGTCTTCACAGTGAATCTGGAACTTAGCAATTTTTGAAGTGTCTAAATTTCTTTTCTAAATTCTTCCTTCTAAAATTATGCGCTCTCCCACTCTAGAGTGTATCGTGTGGTAGAAGTTTATAGTTCATCAAGTCATTTCCTTAAAACATATCAAACCTCATTTCCAGAACGCCTTCGCTGTTATATAAAACCCAAATCAACAATTTCACCAGTCCGGCAATGCGGTCTCTCCTCGCTGCCTCCTCCAGAAATTTGCTCTCGTTACCCATTCCCTACCCAATAACCAACCCCAGCGCTCCAAGATAGTTTGTGAAAATTCCCAAGACATTTCATTCAAAGGGTCGTCTCCCCATACTATCATATGTCCTAGATCGTCACTATCTGCTGCATTAACTCCGCTCTCATTGATGAAGCTTCGAGCAACATCTGAGGTGACATTGAGAAGACGTTCGCGCAGTGAGGCTGATGGCAACAAATCAATACCCACGAAATGAGCTTTCTCTAGTTGGGTTTTAGTCGGTTTCAAAACCGCTGGCAGACTGTCTCCTAAAGTTCTCAGGGCTGATAGATGTCGTTCAGATGAAGTCGTGTTTGACGGGTCCGAAAACAAAGGGCGGAACATGTCTAAAATAAGAGATCTTGCTTTTGTACGATCGTATGGTGTTAATACTGTATTGCTGTTAAAATATTAGCTTACACAGGGCATAGGAAGCCTACATAGCTGTACATACCTTGTATTCGAACTCGTTCTACGGTCGGTCAATTGGTGTGACTCGACCGAATGGGGCATATTCAGTGACTGAAAAGAGGGTCCCACTGCTGCTGATGTAGCATTTCGAAACCCTGAGGACTCAGATGAGCTTTGTGAACTTTGACGGAAGCCGGATAGATGTACCATAGAGTATGGTTGAGATGTCATAGCTGATGAATCGGCATATGCTTGCATGCTTGAAGGAATCATTGAGGATGTCATAGAGAGAGCTCCGATAGGCATCATATCAGAAGATATCGACGCTGGTGGACTGCAAGTGCCTGATAATGAAGCAACTGACATTGACGGCGAGAGTGAATATTGACGGCCAATGGGTACTTGAAGTGGTGCCGACATGGACAACATGCTGTGTGGTCCTGAAGACGACGATCCATAAAGCTGGGTTCTCAATGACTCGACTTCCCTTCTCAATTCATCGTTCTGGTAGCGCAATCGCTCGATCTCTTCCGACTGTTCTGAGCTCTGTTCCTTTTGGGCTTGCTCCAAGTTTTTGAGATGCTCCTTGCGTCTACGTCCTATTTAGATGGTTAGCGTAGATAAACTCAAGTTGGCAGAAGTATACGTACGGAAATCTCTCTGCGCAAGACGATTGTACTTTACCAATCAACATTAGTCCTAGATTCGAAGACTGATGTGGAGAACCTACCTCGCGTTTCCGCTCGTCCTTATCAGTTGCTGAGTTCATTTTCGTATTTAACGAGTAGCTCGAATGCTGGGTTGTGGTTTGGGTAGACATTGTTGCGGACACGAAAGACTAAATATATTGTATGACTGGTCCTGAACGAGAAATGTAATTGGGACACATGAAGTATAAATCCTATGAGGGAATGCACTTCCAAGACCCTTGCACACTTTGATCATAAGAGGGACTTCGAATCACTTCCTTGTTGGGTTTAAATAGAGTGATCCTGGGAAATTGCTCAGCCCACCCCAGGCAAGTACAGGACACAGGACACAGAGTAGTACTTGAACCATGCTCGTGCTTTTGACCAACAATAACCCGTGGCCAAACTTAAAAGACAACCCCTGTGCTGCCTTGATCTGTTCTAGCACTGGGAATTCTCCACAAAGCGTAAAACAACGGGAAGGATGGATCGCAAATCGCCCAATGGCCACATGCGCCCCGTTCGATTCAGACAAGCCGGAACAGAGGCAGCCAGATTCGCCGGCCTACTACTATTTTGAAGCTGGCTCGAGTACCTCGCTAATACTGGTTTGAGCGATAAAGTATTGAACTGGTCTTATCCATCCATAGGGCTACTCGAGATGATGTGAGAGGTTAGATTACAGTTGGATACCAACGTGCGGGACTGTAACCAACCACGCATTGTGAACCGAAACTCAACACCATCCGGCCCAGTAACAGACTGAATCCTAGATCTGGGCAATCAGACAGTCTTGGGAAGACTGAGTGATATGTTTGGGAGTTTAGTACGGGGACATTGTTTGTACCTTGCAATAGTCACTCTGAAGATTCTGTTTGCGCTGGCGGTTCACCCGCAATTTGCATCTACGAGTATACATTAAGTATAGTAGGGGCCGCTAATTCATGCTCAGTTTCTCAACCTCTTCATTACCCGATGCAAATCTGCCCAAATATCATATTGGATTCCATCCCGGTTGGCGTCCCTGAACACTGGCTCCTTCCGGTGTCAACCACAATGGATTTGGAATGGCATTCTGGTAGGAGTGAATGAATCTTGATTCAATTGAGCTGTGGCCGTGGCCGCAATGCTTGGTAGGGGACGGAATGGTTTACGAGCCCTGGGTACTGGACATTCGAGGTCTCTGATAGGCGTTCCAGCAAGATTAAACTTCAATTTGGGATTCACGGTACTCCGTATGGAGCAGCGAGGCAGCCTCCTTGAGCGGCCATGCTCACCACCCACATGCATGGAAGCATGGAAGGCAGCCAGACATGTTCTAGAATAATGCATGAAGGCGAGTTGAACCAGCCACAACGCTGGAGGAGCAGGGTATGAATGCGTGTGGGAGGGTGGCTTTCAGCCTTGCCAACAACAAGACCAGCCAACAATGGGTGCAGATCTCCGACCTCCTTGTAGACGAGAAAACATGGGAAAGAATATACTCTAAAAGGCACAGGAAACACAGAATTGGAGAGGAGCTTCGAGCAAGGACAGCCCGATTCCTGGCTCGAAGGACGATGCTGCTTTGACATTTGAATGGTGATTTCTGAGCGTTTGGAAGGACTTTGCGATGCGATTCCTTTCAGATCTGAAATCGCTTAGGAATGTCGAAGGAACGGGCCCAAGCTCCCTTGCCTTCCATTCAAATACGCGGACTCTCGATTTCGATGAAACCATTCCTAGATCAATCCGGCAAAGAATGCCAAATAATGCCTTGGAATCTAAATCCATTGAAGAGTCACTTAACTCATCGCTCACTGAACTCTAACTTAATGGCTACGAGCTAGTCTATTTACCAGAATTCCCATGCATGTCTAATAACCTCTTGTGAGATTTAATTAATTTCAATGGGTGTGCCTGATATCTAGAGGCAACGATCTTTTGCGGCAAGGAGTTTAATAATAATATCTATAACAGATCTACTTGGGTGGCATAGCTTGCTTCTAATTACAACATCTGGAAACCCGGAGATCGCACATCGGATAGGCAACAATTGCGCTGGTTCCTGGTTGGTCTGAATTTCCGTGATGCCGACGTAGCGTCAATGGTGGCGGGCAGATGGAGATGTTCAAGGTGTGTTAGTGGACAACAACACGTCGAGAAGTACTGATGATTCAGTGGTAGGTAACATGCCAATCCACTGTAGCTTTAATTCATAGTAAATTGTCGAATGAACGGGCGCTTAAGACAATCCACGCTCAAGATAATCTCCAAATGCATGTAGTGTCGTCGAGAGTTTCCAATGTGGCATTTTGCTCTCCCAAACACTCGCGGCAGCGGCTGTCAGTGGTCGTTGCGTAATAACAGCCAATGGAGCTGTTTTGTTCTGGATAATCCCGCTCCTGTTCGAAGCCCCATAGATTTGTGTGCCATTTCGTACACTGCATCCAATGAGAAAGGATATATTGATGCTATTTCGAATAAGGGAGCGCTTTTCAAAACAAGAGCCTGAGCTTGTCCTTCTACCTGAGCCACAATGCTTGTGCTCTAAGCGACACTGCTTATGGAGTCATTGGGGGAAACGTAAGAATAAGGCTGATGGGGATCACCGCCTCTGCTGCTTACGGAAAAACGATGATTAGAGCTGCGTCGAGATGAACGTCGAATTGGATTTCAAGAGCTCTAATTTCTCAGATTTATTTTCAGAGATGTTGTGCTGGATGTGAACCTTAGGTAGTCTGCGGTATGGCCGGGTGTCTGGAGGCTGTTGAGACTCGACATTCATAGGAGTATTTTCTCGAGGGATCTTGGCGAACTGAATGCTGTTACCTACAGTGCGGCGCGGTTGCCTGCCATGCAGTGGAGGATCATCGAAGTTGTATTGCGGTGCCGTCACAGAGCTACTTGCATGTACGTCCGATGTGCATTTACGGGGACCATGACCGTATTATCACATTGCTCTTCACCTTGATGACTATTGTGTACATGTTTTCCTGTTTACAACCAATTAGACAGCTCTAGTATGGCACCATGCGGAGTTATTAAATTAGTTGGTATTTGGAGAAAGTAATGCTATGTGCCTCTTGTATAGAGCCGGGCATGCCACACCACACCCCGATCTATTTTCACTGGCGTTGAAGCCAAAGTCCTATGTGCAGCTGCCACTTCTATCACGGATGTATACAAGCCATCATAGTGGCTATCAGTGGTAGCATATTATAATCTACTCGTCTTGTGCCCAACGTCTTTCCCTCAAAGGTATCTCCTTCCCCGAAGCAACTCTACTCCCATCGGTTTCCGCTCTCCACGCCCAATACTCCCCAAGTCTGACCTCGGCATAGGAAGCATAATCAAAATCAATCTGAGATATCTTAGCTTGGATGATGGCCCATATACCCCAATAGAAGCCAGGGACGCCTCGAAACGCGTCAACCTCGTTGAAAAGGCGTTGAACCTCGGCTTTTTGATCAACTGGAGACTTTTTAGTGCTTATGTGTTCAAAATAGCTTTCGACATATTCGCAAATAAAATCGAGACGCTGGGCTTTGGTTGGAAGCAAATCATGCTCGCAATCAAATCCGCCCCATTCGGCAAAGTGATTTGCGATATCAAAGGCTGCAGGCGAAGGTGTGGCATACTCGTAGTCAATGAAACTCACAATCTCGGACGTGCTGGCAGCGGATGTGGCCCGCGGTTGTATTATCACGTTGCCACTTAATAAGTCACAATGAGCGAAGACCAACTACGATAATTAGTATGATTGAACAAGACCAACATGGAAGATCATTAGAATGACACAAAGGTGGCACAAGGAGTGGGCCTATAGAAAATTGAAATGCTACTCACACTATTCTTCCCCAGTCCAGGTCTGTTGCTGAATTCTGCAACAAGCTTGGTTAACTCGTTTTGCAAGTCTGCTTGTCGCTGTACTTCTGCTGCTGTCTTAACCGGAAGAGCATATATCCATTTTTGCATGACTGTCCATACATTCGGTGCTGGTTTCCCAGGTGCGACATTGTCAATTGCTGTTTGTAATGCTGGATCTAACTTGGTTGAAGGGGTGGCCGTAACGCCTAAATCAACATTCTCAATTACGTCCGACAAGTGAGCTCGAGATGATGGAAGACAAGGAACCACCGCATGCCATTCTGCTAAACGTCTGGCTACCGCTCGCCATATTTCTTTTTTTCTCAGGTCTGCCGGCGAAGTCACGGCCCCACGAATAAAACGGTATAGCATCCCATTGTGAAATCGAGCCAGGAGTGCAGGTGCAAGACCATACTGCATGAGTAACTCATGGTTTTGGGTTTCTCGTTCGCGATCGATAATCAAGTCTGTTCCCTTTCCATAAGCTCGAAGTAAGATAGCCTCGTTGTCTATGTCCTCTGCAGAAAGACCTGGGATTTTGTTCACGACTTTCAGCAAGGTGTTTGTAATTCCGTCAGTGAATCGAATAAACTCGATCTTTCCCTTGTGCTCCCATTCAGGTCGAAGAGCCAGAACAAGACGCAAAGCAGATGTTTGCGACTCAGCCGGGTTGTAAGTGAGTGGTATAAGCCGCACCTTGGTGGCCCCAGCTAGTTCCTCCAGAGCGATACCCATTGTAGTTGTTGATGAGGCAGCCAACAATCAAATGTTTCTAGAAAGGATTGTAGGATCTATAAGTAGAAGTCAGTCATCGTCTGGTAGCTGCCGGGGATTGGGGGTGTATTTACCAGATTGGTGACTGTAAGTTTGCTTTGCTGTCAGGACAATTTGAGAGTTTTGCCTACGTTGAGTGTATGGGAAAACTTAAGGACAGCGTTCCTTGAGGCAGAAGGAGACAAATTAGTGTATTAAGAAATACGCAATATCTTGCACTGTCCACGTTGAGAATATAGTAGTGTATAGAGAGGAAGATTGGGGTTCTTCCAATTTGGTGCTCTGGAGATAGGGGTTGGCGGTCTGCTTGTCTGTGGTGGGCTATAATCTGTCGTGGCGGATTCAATCTCGAAATCTCGAGATAGTTCTGAATTAAGTTCTCACAGAAGTGAAATTGGGACTGTAGCAAGTGTGTATATTTCCGTTTAGTGTAAAGTACATGAGTGGGAAGCGGGTTTGGTTAGGAGTCAAATTTCATTGAATAATAAAAAGAACTAAAGTTGAAGGAGAAGTTGCCCTCGTGCCGCTCTTGCGCTGGGAAATTATTTAGTGGGGGTTGGCTTGCCAAGAGAGGGTGGGTCAACGCCAAGCCTCCCAGTAAGTTCGACTTGGCCCAAGAGAAGCTTTGGAACAAAGAACCGCTGGAGACTGGAAGCTGGAGACTGGAGACTGGCAGCTAGAGCTAGCTAGGCCAGGACCTGTGGTGGCAAAAGCATAAAGAACACACCCAAGGATAGATGTATATGATATATAACACACACATATATATCTATAATATAAAGATATACCCATACACACGTATACCTTTTTGTGGTGGAGTTACTGTAATGGCCTGGGCTGGCTACGTTTGTGACATTTCTTATCAAGATAAGAGCAACCAACCGCTTCTCCACGGCCTGGCCTGCTTTGGTCTGGTCCAATTCATTCTCGATACTTATTTAAGTTGAGCCGTTTTCCTATAGCCATGTCTTCCATTCTCCCCTTTTCCTCTTTTTTTACTGCCTCAATTGGTAGCTATGTCTCGATACGAAGATGTCCACGAGCAGACATCTCTCCTCAATCCCCGAGTTGCTGAGTTGAGCCATCAAGCAGGCAACAGGCCCTCAGCCCAAGAAAATGATAGCAATTCAATTATATCTTCTCGTCTTTCCAAAGACGAAGAAGCACTAGGGGCAACTGCGATAGGAGAAAGGCTGCCTTACAACGACTATACTACCATCGATTGGCTTCATGACCTTGTTTGTTCCTTCCCAAGACGTTGCATCACTTGTTTCAAAAGCTGATTGAGCAACAGGTCAAAGACTCCTTCAGACGTCGAGCAATAATCCATAATAAATGGCGTGTGGCATGGGATTCGTCCCAGGGATGGCTTGCAGCAGCTTCAATTGGGGTTTTAACCGCTTTGGTGGCCTTTCTGGTTGATATAGCGACTGCCACAATCAGCGATTACAAATTCGGCTTTTGCACCAAAAACCCATTCAGCAATCGGGAGACATGTTGCACGAGTAAAGCACCATTTCTTGGTATTACGAATGGGACTGGAGAAAACTGCGAAGCATGGAGAATATGGTCGACTAATTACTATGCTGCATATGTAATATACGTTGCATTTGCCTTGATGTTTGCTATCATCGCTGGTTCCGTCACAATGACCACGAAAACCAATCTTCCGGCCGTACAAATGGATGGGAGGGATTCCAGTGGTGGAAATCAAGGCCCTAACATCGGGAAGAGCCTATACTTAGCTGCTGGAAGTGGTATACCTGAAATTAAGACAATCCTGAGTGGGTTCGTCATACCACATTTCCTGGACTTCAAAGTCCTTGTAGTAAAAGCAATTGGTGCTACATTTGCTGTTTCCACTGGGTAAGACTTGTTTTCATACTCTTTCGTGCATAAGTTCCAGTTCCTTTGGATGCGTAGTGGACCTTTGGAAACTATAGTGCTGACTGATTCGTAGCATGTGTCTTGGTAAGGAAGGGCCATTCGTACACATCGCAACAATTGTTGGCCAGTTGGTGGCTCGGCGATTTCCAAAATATCAAGATAACGGTAGGAAAATGAGGGAGATGCTCAGTGTAGCTTGTTCCTCCGGTCTGAGTGTTGCATTTGGTGCTCCAATAGGAGGTGTTCTATTCAGTTACGAAGTAAAACGCCCCTTTCATTTCTCGCTTAAAATCGCTTTCTCGCCAGATCAATATCCTTTATTGTGTCGAATACCCACCCCAATGCTTTAGAAAATATTTGTTCAAGAGATCTCGAATAGATGAAGTTCTTTGATCAAACTTGAGAATGTATCTTTTCGTTCCTCTTTTCCCAAAAGTATCGTTTCAAAAGGCTTAGCAAAGTTGTCCACTATCAACGCCAGCCACCTCAAGCAGGAAGGCCCTAAAGTACAAGTATTGAAAACAAATTTCGAGTATTTACAGGAATCTGAATTTGGACTGACTTTGTCAAGGAAATTTCTACCTACTTCCCACGAAAAGTTATGTGGCGAGCTTTCTTATGTTCGCTGACCGCTGCAATCTCCCTTAAACTCTTTAACCCAACTGGAACGGGAAAACTTATACTTTTCGAGACGAATTACAATGTAGACTATGATCCAATCAATTACCTCGTTTTCATCTTTCTGGGTGTAATTGGCGGAATTTACGGTGGGCTGTTTTGCAAATGGAATTTTCTATGGTCGAAATGGTTCCGGCAGCTTCCTCTAATAAAGAACAACCCAGTCCTTGAGCTTACAATTGTGGCGCTCGCTACCGCACTCCTCCAGTATCCCAATCCATTAACACGCGAACCAGGAGACGTTATTATTAAGAATCTGTTGGTTGATTGTCGGCAACCTTCGGTACCGACCTGGGTCTGCGAACGAGAAGCTGAGAAAATCAAGACATCTTACTATCTCTACTTGGTTTACGGAACCGTAGTCAAGCTGTTCCTAACAATTATTACCTTTGGTACAAAAACTCCTTCTGGGGTGATCATTCCGTCTCTAGGCGCAGGCGCCTTATTTGGGAGACTAATTGGCCAACTATTACCCGCCAATAACAAAACTGGGGTGTTCGCGATGGTTTCTGCGGCGGCGTTTCTTGTATGTATTATAGAAAAGCATTATATACCTCTAGACCCAGGTATATACTAACTTCCATTACATAGGCGGGGGTATCTAGGATGACTGTATCTTTGGCCGTGGTAATGTTTGAATTAACGGGGGAAGTCGACTATATTCCACCCTTTATGATAGCCATCCTAGTGGCGAAATGGGTTGCCGATGCCCTCAGCGCGGAAGGCGTTTATGACCTCGCCCAAACTGTCCTTGGGCATCCCTTTCTAGATGCGGAGCACGCTTTGAATCTTGTGCGAGACATAGGATCGCTAGTAGAAGATCTCATTCCACCTGCCCAGACAATGCGCGAAATCACAGTCGACATGGGACCTGATCACGAAGTCTCCAAAGAACTACTTGCAACAAAACTTTCGCAGCTAAAGGACCGAGGACTCATGGATGCTGGCTTGGTTCTAGTTAATGAGAAGCATTTGCTACAAGGGTATCTTGCTGAAGGAGAACTAGATTTTGCTATTAATGAAGACGGTGTCTTGAAGGATAATGAGCCCGTCGATTTGTTGCATGGTCCCCTCGCAGCATTTATTGATCGGACACCGTTAACTATATCAGCGAAAGCACCTATGGAATATGCAGTAGAGATGTTTGGCAAGCTTGGGTTGAGATATTTGGTTGTGGTTGAAGACGGCAGTTCGAAAGTCGTGGGAGTCATTATCAAGAAGCGGCTAGTCCTGTATTTAGAGAAGCTTCAGAATTGATAGTCTGTAGGTGAGGGAGTTGATCTCTTAAAACTGCTCTTGTTGTCCAGAGCGAGTGAGGAATTAATGCTGACACTAGCCGAGTTTCAGAACTTTGTGACACGGTGTGAAGGCTGTTTGAAACCAGAGCCGCAACACCTACAAAATGCCAGAGAATATATAAAATATGTGGGTCTCTAGTCTTCTAGAACATCTGCGATTCAGGCGCCTACATATCGTGTAGAGTTGCTGTGGGGAGTGATTGGTTCCAGATCTCTGTGTCTGATCGTCTGGTGACGTTTTATCATGTTATGGCAGTACGGAGTAATCGGCATCATTATTGGGTACGGCTACACCAATATAGCAGCAGACCTGATGGATTTGAAAGTACCGCATAATCGAGATTTTATGCCAATGTTCTATACCTGGGATCGTTTGCTGAGATGTTTCTCGTTGCGTCGTCATCCTTCTAGGATTTCACGTAGTTTATATGAGAAGTCTTTAAGCATAGTCGACGACTGGGGGGGTTCCTGTGATCCGATTTGTCATATTGAACCATACAACATTTGTTTCCACGCGTTACTGATTTCGCATAGAGACTTCAACCCATGTGTTAGATCAGTCGATGGAAAAAAATCTTATTATATCTACCTAGGCCTTCTAAGAAAGGCCGCCAATCCTTCATCCCAATATTTCTTTCCATCTCAAAGTCATTTCGTCTCATCCATCACAAAACCTAACATTAATATCTCACTTTTCTAAAATAAAATAAAAATTACCCGACCCGGTGTCGAAATACTTTCATAATGCAAATTTCTAGCCTTCTCTTCGCATCTTTCGCAGTACTTGCAGTTGCAAAAAATGGCGATTCAGAACCCACAGTGAGTGTTGCAACACCCGGGCTTTCTCAATATTCTAACAAGTCTTGAAAGGACCTTGCACAGTTAGCAAACATGATGGAAGCTTCAACAACTGCACCAATCAAACAAGCAAAAGAAACCGCAGGAGCCGTCCTAAATCCCGCCAACTCAACAGCTTCGATGACTGGAGGCAGCGGCAAGGGCAGTGGCGGTAAAAAGTCTGGCAACTCGACAAAAACTGGAGCAGCAGGTGTCGCATCTCCTACTGGAGGTAGTGGGCCAGCAAAGAATGGTACACCTACGGCGACGGCACGACCGGTCCAGGCGACTGGAGGAGCTGTAGCGTTCCTCGCGCAAAGTGGAGGTTATGTGACGGTCGCCGGGTTGGGAGTTGTTTTTGCGGTTTTCATGTAAAAGATCTTGAAATGGGGTGTTTGGGCTGGGTAATCCTATGGGTACATGGGAGGAAAAGTTGAAATGGCAAATCGGATACTTGTCATAAGTGTTCAATGAATGGAGCCGGTCTCTTGTTCTTTACACCTTTCGATGACGGTGCTTGTATGAATATACCCAAGATATGTACTTATAAACAATCGAAGATAAATAAAT
>Ga0247814_10001880_pt1 | contig 11907 bp, 9 predicted proteins | sample UWRJL179409R1_FD_179947 | JGI IMG/M metagenome (GOLD analysis project Ga0247814, IMG submission 179947) | Plant litter microbial communities from Arlington Agricultural Research Station in Wisconsin, United States - UWRJ-L179-409R-1 | ecosystem: Environmental > Terrestrial > Plant litter >...
GTAGTGTAAAAATAGATACTTCTACCACTTTTTACCACAATCTACCACAAAAAAGTTATCCACATATAAAAAGAGGGAAAAGACTTCCCCAAAAACAGAAAAAGAGTCGCCTGTGGGCGACTCTTTTAAAGGAACAAAATTGCATTATTCCTGTGTATAGTATCTAAAAAACGGGTTTTATCTCTAGCTGTTAATTGCCTTAACACCAGGAAGTTCCTTACCTTCCATATATTCCAGTAATGCACCGCCACCTGTAGAAACGTAACTTACCTCATCTTCAAGGCCAAATTTTGCAATCGCAGCAGCAGAATCACCTCCACCAATCAGTGAAAAAGCACCATTTTCTTTAGTAGCTGCTACCACAGCTTCAGCAATAGCACGCGTACCTTGCTCAAAATTAGCCATTTCGAAAACACCCATTGGTCCGTTCCACAATAATGTTTTTGAGTTTTTAATTACTGCTGTAAAAGCTTCAATAGTTTTCGGACCGATATCCAATCCCATCCAGTCGGCCGGAATAGTACCTGTATCTACACTTTTCTTTTCAGCGTTATTATCGAATTTATCAGCAATTACTGTATCCAATGGTAAAAGCAGGTTTACACCTTTAGCTTTTGCTTTTTCGATCAGTTCCAGACACAATTCCATTCTGTCTGCTTCCAGTAATGAGGTACCTATCTCACCACCCTGTGCTTTGGCAAAAGTGTATGCCATACCACCACCAATAATCAGGTTATCTACTTTATCAAGCAGGCTTTCGATTAATAAAATTTTATCAGATACTTTAGCACCACCCATAATTGCGGTAAAAGGCTTATCTGCATTATTGTTTATTTTCTCTGCATTTTTTAATTCTTCAGCCATCAAATAACCAAAATATTTCTCTGTAGGGAAAAATTCTGCAATGATAGAAGTTGAAGCATGTGCACGGTGAGCAGTACCAAAAGCATCATTTACATATACATCACCAAGTTTAGCCAATTTTCCAGCAAATTCTTTATCACCTTTTTCTTCCTCTTTATAGAAACGAAGGTTTTCCAGTAATAAAACTTCTCCCGGTACCAGATTTTTAGCTTTATCCTCAGCTTCAGCACCGATACAATCATCAGCAAACTTTACTTCCAGGTCTAACATTCTTGATAAATCACCTAAAATATGTTTCAAAGAGAATGCATTTTCAGGTCCGCCTTTAGGGCGACCAAGGTGGGACATCAAAATTACAGATCCACCATCATTCAGAACTTTAGTGATAGTTGGTAATGCTGCACGCATTCTTTTATCATCTGTAATATTGAAATCTTTGTCCAGGGGAACATTAAAATCTACTCTGATTAAAGCTTTTTTATCCTTAAAATCGCATTGGTCTATTGTATTCATCTCTATATTTTTTATTGTTTATCTATTAATTATAAAACAGCATCTTCATTTTTGTTCAGCGAATATAACATATTAAAATGCGGACCTACACCAGGAATTTCAAATTCTTCAGAGATCATCTTAAAACCTAGTTTTTTATAAAAGCCTGCAGCAGTACTGCGCGCATTACACCAGATATAAACAGCATGGTTCTCTTTAAGTTCTGCAATTGCAAAATTTATCAGTTCAGCACCATAACCCTTACCCGCAAATTCGGGGTCTGTAGCCATTCCTCTTAATCTCATGCCGCTCTTACCAAGTTCAGGATAATCCTCCGGAAAAAAGGTTCCAATACAAACCAGCCTATCGTCTAAAAAATAGCCAAGGTGGTAAATTCCCAAGACATTGTCTGTAGGCAATATACATTCGGTAAAAGGCGCACCTTTTCTAAGCACCCTACTTCGGAGCGGAAACGTTTCGTCCTGACTTATCCTTTTAATCATTCTTCATCCTTAACCTTGATTTTGACCTGCTTCTTTATGCGCGTTGCGCTTCGATCTTCAATACCAGATCTACTAATCTTGCTGAGTAACCAGATTCATTATCATACCATCCTACAACCTTCACCAGATCCCCAACGATGGAAGTCAGCAGTGCATCGAAAATGCACGAATGCGGGTTATCAAGAATATCAACAGACACAATAGGGTCTTCCGTATATTCCAGTACCGCCTTCATCTCGTTTTCTGATGCAGCTTTAAAGGCCGCATTGATCTCTTCAATAGTTGCCGGTTGCTTCAATATGCAAGTGAAATCAGTTAATGAACCGTTCAAAACCGGCACTCTGATTCCGGCGCCACCCAGTTTTCCTTCCAGGTGAGGAAAGATATTGGTAATTGCCTTTGCTGCACCGGTACTTGTAGGAATAATGGAAGCTGACGCTGCTCTGGCCCTTCTAAGATCTTTATGTGGAGCGTCATGCAAACTTTGATCACCTGTCATGGAGTGGATAGTGGTAATATAGCCATCCAGAATTCCCCATTTATCATCAAGGATTTTCACCATTGGTGCCACATTATTCGTAGTGCAGGAAGCATTAGAAAGAACTGATGCACTGAGATCAATTTCAGCATCATTCACTCCCAATATAAACATCGGAATATCCTTATCAGCCGGTGCAGAAATAAGTACTTGCTTAGCACCAGCACTTAGATGCTGTTCAGCACCAGCCCTTGTGGTAAACTTACCAGTCGATTCCAGCACAAGATCTATGGCCAATAAACTCCATGGTAATAACGCGGGCTTAGACTCGCAGAAAACTAAAATCTCCTTACCATCAATAATCAGCGAATTATCGGTATAAGTGACCTCACCTTTAAAGCCACGGTGTACCGTATCATATTTAAATAGATGTGCTAGTGTTGCCGGATCAGCAAGATCATTGATGGCAACAACATTGATGTTTTTTTCGAGGGCAGCTCGCAAAAATATACGTCCTATCCTACCAAAACCATTAATTGCTAATTTCATTTCTAACAAATTCAGGAAGCAAAACTACCTATATTCTTTGGTGAATTATGCGAAATTTCTATGTTTTACATTCGCTTTATACAAGCGTTGAAACACAGTGTTTTAGCTATAAGCATGCAAAAAAAAGCCTGTCCTGATTGGAATCAGGACAGGCTTAGAAAGACTATTCATATCAACTAGTAACCAGGATTCTGAGTCAGGTTCGGATTCAGGGTCCGCTCTCTTGTTGGAATCGGATATAAGTTTAAGGTAGCTACTACATTACCAATGCTTCCGTTAGCAGGAACATACTTTAGTTTATAAGCCTGCATCACTTCAACATAGATATTCCATCTGATCAGATCGAACCATCTTTCCCCTTCAAAACAAAGCTCCACACGTCTTTCATTGCGGATAGCTGTTCTGGTATCGGCTTGCGACAAGCCAGATTTCCCAATCAGTCCGGAACGTGTTCTCACTTTATTCAATTGTATCTGTGCCTCTGCTGGTTTATTGTTTTCATTCAAAGCTTCTGCATAAAGCAGCACCGCATCTGCATACCTAAGTATCGGCCAGTCTACATCACCCTCACTTCCAGCGGCAACGGTAGGATAAACGAATTTTTTAGCATAATAATAAACAAATGTACCTGAAGTAAATGTTCCAATAGCCGTATTCAGGCGTAAATCACCACTTTCAAAAGCATTGAAAAGATCCGGTGTGCCAATGTTATTACTACCTCCGCTTACAGGGATAATTGTGGTACCAGACGTTTGAGGTACAAAATTAGTAGTAAAGGTATTTCCTTCACCAAAACCACCACCCAAATACTGCACTGCAAAAATAATATCTCTGTTGTTATCCTTACCAAGGCCAAATACCTGGTCATAGCTCAGCAAAGTACCTGCCGTGCCTACTACTTCAGCAAGTGTAGTTTCTGCCAGCGGAAATTTCTTCTCATACATATATACTTTACCCAGTAATGCTTTGGCGGCAACACTTGTAGCACGCCCCAGGTCGACACCCGTAAATGAAGCAGGCAACACTGCAGCCGCTTCTGTAAGGTCCTTCTCAATCTGAGCATAAACCTCAGTGACAGTCGCCCTGTTATAAGTATACGCTTCCTGCTCTGAAGTAAGTTCTTTAAGCACCAGCGGCACGCCACCGTACATACGTACCAGTTCAAAATACATCAGCGCTCTTAAAAATTTTGCCTGTCCCGTATAACTATCTCTGTTTGCCTGAGCCATTGGCGGAGTACCCACATGTCCCAATACGATATTTGCATACGAGATAGTAGCATAAAACCTGGTCCATGCCGCTTGTAATTTAGGCGAAGTGGCATTCCAGGTGAATTTATCCTGTTCGCCATAGTTTACTTCGCTTTCGCTGAAAGTCTGTGTATTGTCAGACGGTACTTCGCCAAATCCATACTGCTCATTATAAATTGGCCTTAAGCTGCTATACACGCCGTTAAGCGCTGCTTTAATATCAATTTCTGTAGCATAATAGCTGGTTACAGGTATAATTCCTTTGGGTGTTAAATCAATGAATGACTTTTTACATGCTGGCAATACAGTCGTTAATGTAACTAGAGTAAGCCCGCTTATGATGAGTTGTTTTATTTTCATGTTCTTGGTATTAAAGCAATTAGAATCCAAAATTAATCCCTACAATAAACGTCTGTGCAGCAGGATAAGAACCCTGATCTACGCCTGGCGTTGTTGGGTTACTTCCGCTTACGTTTGCTTCAGGATTGTATCCGCTATATTTTGTGAACAATATTGGATTTTGAGCTGTGAAGTATACTCTGGCAGATTTAAGTGCGATCTTTTTTAACAAATCTTCGTTAAAACGATAACCTAAAGTGATATTTCTAACCCTTAAATATGATCCGTTTTCCACCGATGATTGTACCAGTGCATTGCCCGGGTTTACGGTACTTGTTGAAGCCGGAATAGGATATTTCACATCGCGGTCCGGATTAGCCGGGTCAAAGAAGTTATTGTAGTAATCTTTGATGGTGTTCTGGTTATTGTTACCAGAAATCAACTGCCTGTTGTTACCGTTAATGATACTTACACCTTGTACACCTTGCATCAAAATGCTCAGGTCAAAACTTTTGTACTGGAAGGTATTGGTTAAACCATAAGTGAAGTCTGGCAGACCATGACCAATTACAGTCATATCACCTGCATCAATCTTACCATCACCGTTCTGATCTTTAACTTTCCAGTCGCCCACTTTATTTCCTGCAACCACCTGCGGATTATTCGCAAGATCAGCCGCATTTTTGAAAACACCATTAACAGTATAACCGTACATTAAACCTAAAGGATCACCAACTTTCACCTGGTAAACATTATTCCAGCCATTAATTGCTGCTACAGCAGGTAATGACGATGGTCCTCCAAGATCAGTTACCTTAGTTTTATACGTAGAGAAGTTTGCATTTACATTCCAGCGCACTTCACCTATACTAAATCCTGTAGTGGCAGTGAACTCAAATCCTTTATTCTGCAGTGTACCCAGGTTTGCCTGGTAAGATGCAGCATACCCCACAACAGATGGCAGCGCTTTATTGAGCAACATCCCTTTAGAGTTACGGATAAAGTAATCCGCAGTCAATACAATCCTGTTTCCCAGCAATCCGATATCTGCACCTACACTTGTCTGGTCGTTCTTCTCCCAGGTAAGATCCGGATTTGCAAATCCTGTCTGCTGTGTACCAAATAGCCTGCTGCTACCCGCTGCATAATTTTTATTCAGTACAATAGAATTGATATAAGTGAAACTACCAATGTTCGCATTACCTGTTCTTCCATATCCACCTCTCAGCTTAAACTCATTGATACTTAGCTTTTCCAGTATTGGTTTCATGAATTCTTCCTCGCTCAAACGCCAGCCCATCGAGAAGGAAGGGAACACCGCATAACGATTGTTAGGACCAAAACGTGATGATCCATCCTGACGAACAGCAGCGGTGAACAGGTATTTTTTATTGTAATCATAAGTAAACCTTCCTGCGTATGAAATAAAGCTATTCGCATCAAAAAGTTCTGTACCTACTGTATTTGGAGAGGCCAGCGGACTCTGTACAGCGGTGGTAATAAATGTTCCCGGTAAACCGGCTGTGTAATTAATCTGCGCATCATATTTCTGTGCAGAGAATAAACCCAATAAATTGAAATGGTGTTTACCTATAGTTTTATCATACGTAGCTGTATTTTCCCATACCCAGTCAAAACTGTTTTTTGTATTATCTGAGGCATAGATACCAGCAAGCAGAGGATTAGAGAATGATGCTGTTGGAGCCTGACCAGCAGCCATTGTTCCAGGGATATATCCATGCACCTGCTCATTTTCCAGTGTAGCACCCAAATAGGTTTTCAGGCGTAATCCAGGAATGACCGTGTATTCTAAAAAGGTACTGCTTAATGTTCTGAAAGCTCTGGTACGGTTGATAGACTGGCTAACAATACCTACCGGATTAAAAAAGTTAGTCGCAAAGAATACTGCCGTTGGAGATAGATTGAAACCAAGATCTCTGTCGTAAGGCTGTGCAAAGTCGCCATTAGCTCTGTATACAGGTACTACCGGTTGAAAAGTAAGCGCCTGGTTCAATGGACTTGGTAAAGAATAATCTGCCACTAATCCAGGAACACCCGTAAGCAGGTCGGCAGCATTAGCACCAGCACCACTTGCTTGTCCGGAAGAAGGCTGTCTGTATTGTTCTGAAAAAGACGGAGAGATAGAAAACCCAAACTTCAGATTTTTAACCAGATCAGCATCCAGGTTGATCCTGGTAGTATACCTGCTGTAATCTGTACCAATCAATACACCCTGTTGCTTAAACACACCAGCAGAAGCATTAAATCTCACCTTTTCATTACCACCAGAAGCATTAATTTCAAAATTACGGATCGGTGCGGTTCTGAAAATCTCCTTTTGCCAATCTATATCAGGCATTGCAGAAATATCACCATTCAGGATTGCAGGATAAGCAAGATTCCTGATTCTGCTGATGTCTTTAACAAGAGATACAAATTCATCACGTTTTAAAACATCGTAGAACCTGTTCACCTGCTGCAAACCTGTATAGGCAGAAACTGAGAACTCAGTCTTACCCGATTTACCTCTTTTCGTAGTCACTAATACTACACCATTTGCGGCACGGGAGCCATAGATAGCAGCCGATGCAGCATCTTTCAGAACTTCAATGGACTCAATATCATTTGGGTTGATCAGCGTAAAGTTAGCTGGATTTTGTAGCGGATAACCATCTACTACATATAAAGGATCATTCGATGAGCTTAAAGAACTTACACCACGCACACGCACTGTTGGTGCAGCACCTGGTTTTGCACCCTGGTCCGACTGAATCTGTACACCCGCTGCGAGACCAGCTAATGCTTCCCCTGCTGTACTTACGGGCTGATTACTGATACTCTTACCTTCTACCCTTGTAATTGCCGTTGTTACTGTTGCACGAGATTGTTTTCCATAACCTACTACCACAAGATCATTCAGTGTCTGGCTTTGTTCTGCTAAAGTTACAGTAAGTGCGGTATTGCTGCCAATAGTTACTTCCTGACTAACATAACCGATAAAGGTGAAAACCAATACACTGTTACGGTCTGGCGCATTAATTGCAAAACTTCCATTCAAATCAGTAATTGCGCCTAAAGTTGTTCCTTTAACTTTCACACTTACGCCCGGTAGGGGTTTACCTAAATTATCAACCACTTTACCAGTAATTGGAACGGCAACATTCACAGGCTTATTTACCTTCACACGCTGCTTTATAATTACCGTATTATCACTACCGTAAACAATATCTACGGACTGTCTGACAAAACATTGCTCCAGTACTTTCTTGAAGTCTGTTTTCTGAACAGCAATTGAAACCGTGCCGGCCGCTTTGATCAGCTCAGCATCACAAATAAAATTGTATCCAGTTTGTTTTGTGAGTTGATTGAGAACTTCCTTTACTAGAGCATTCTTTACATTTATGTTTACATCCTGAGCAAAGCCGACCGCTTTTACCTGCAAAATGGTGATCATCATCATCATGATGACACAAGGGAACCATCTGCCCCTGAGTGCATTAAAAATTTTATACATTTGGTTAGAATTAAATAATCTGTTAATCTGTAATTGATGTGTTTAATTTGTTAGCCAGAAAAGCTAACCTTTCCGGGGGTGGTCGAAACACTCCCGGTTAAATAAATTAGTGTAATTAATTCGCTATAACTGTGATCCTCCTTCCTTCCGCACGAAAATGTACCTTATCCATTAGCTCTATATTCTTAAGCAGATTAGCCAGGCTTTTTGACCTGGAATAATTCCCTACAAAGTTTGTATTTTCCATATTTCCCTTAAATACTACATCTACATCATACCATCTCGCTACTTTTTTCATCACTGTGGTAATATTCTCGTTGTTAAAAATGAAAAGGCCGTTCTTCCAAGCCATAATCTCTTCCAAATCAGCTATCTGTACAGACAAAGATTTGGAAGGATTATCAACCGCCATCTGCCCCGGTTTTAATATTACGTTTTTATCATCTGTCGAGATCTTTACCGAACCTTCTAATAATGTCGTATTGATCTCCTGCTCGTCAGTATAAGCCTTCACATTAAAGTGAGTGCCTAATACTTCAATCTTTTGTTTATTATTTACATTGATGATGAAAGGCATCTTCGCATTTTTAGCCACTTCAAAATAAGCCTCTCCCTGTAAGGTGACATTACGACTGCTGCCAATAAATTGAGTAGGATAACTTAAAGAGGAAGTTGAATTCAGATAAACCTGAGTACCGTCTGGCAGTGTCACGTGATATTGGCCTCCTTTTGGAATGGAGAGATTATTTTGTTCGATAGTCACATCTTTGCCCGATGCTGCGTAAGACAATTGTCCGTCTGCTATTTTTTTAATTATTACCCCTTCTTCGGTAGCAATCTGCCCGCTTTGGGCATCATCTAGCACCACCTTGTGACCATTACCTAAAGTCAGTACTGCCTTATTGCTACCCGGCATGATTTCATTTAATACTGGCTGTGTATGTTTAACTAGTTGTGTTTTTACTCTTGCATTGTCACTGTATTTATAAAAAACTATAGTTGCCGACAGTATCATCAATATGGCTGCTGCAACGCGAATCCATAGCCAGTTATTTTTCCTCTGAAAATCAACGGGACGGACAACGTCCGCAAAAATGTGATCTGCTCTATCTATGGAAATATCTTTAAGTTGAATATGTTTTAAGTCCTCCCAGGATCCATCTAACAGGTCGATGAACTCCTTTTCATTTTCAGGATGTCTTAGCAACACCTGCAATTCTTCCAATTCTTCAACCGTACTCGAATTAGCAATGTATTGCTGGTATAAATACACCAGTCTTGATCTGTTCATAAGTTATATTGGTTAGAAAGGTTTAACATTCACATTGAACAAAAACCCCCTTTATTGTAGAGACCCCCGGGAAATCCTTTCGGAGTAGTCTGAAATAAAAAAAATGTAATTATTTTTTTTCGCTGAGGATTTGCAGCAGAATAACGAACATGGAAAGGTCACTATGTTTACTCACATAATTACGCAGGAAGCGCAATGCCTGTTGCATATGAGTTTTGACAGTGAGCGGAGAGATAGAAAGCCTCTCAGCCACCTGCGCATATTTTAGTCCTTCATCACGGCATAAAATATACACCAACTTTTGCTGTGGGGGCAGCAGATTAATTCCCTGAAGAAGCAATTTGGAGGCCTCATTACCAATAATCGCCTCTTCAGTTTCATTGTGCATTTCTGCCCAGCTGTAACTTAATTCATGATTTACTCTGACTTCCAGTTGGATACGACGCAACACATTAAAAGTAATGTTTCTGGTAATCGTTTTTAAGTAATGCTCCAGGTTATCAATTTCAGCAGCATTATTATGGTGCCAGATCTTCATAAAAACGTCATGCAAAATTTCCTCGGCAAAAATCTCAGACTTAACAATCTTCAGTGCATAGCTATATATATGCTTTCTGTGCCTGTCAAATATAATACGAAAGGAAGTTTCATCCCCTGAGGTGATCCTGGATAAAAGCGATTTCTCTTCATCTGGTTGTGCACCATCAATTACCTTTGGTACATTCATCCTAATGAATTTGTATTGCTGTATAAAAAGGTAAACACATTGATGCTGTTAAATCGGTTACAATATAAGTTTTATAATAGTGATATTATTAAGCTGTATTTGCATATTCTTTATAAGAGGATCAAATTATCTCAGAGTACATCAATAATACACTATCGAAATCGCGGGCAAAAAAAAACCTGCTCTTACAAGCAGGATTTTAAGATTTGGCATCGACTTACTCTCCCACGTGTTACCGCAGTACCATCAGCTCTGGTGGGCTTAACTTCTCTGTTCGGAATGGGAAGAGGTGGACACCACCGATATAGACACCTAAATATTTTGATATTAAATACAAAAAGTACTTAATGTTTATTTGTCTTTATTGATGGCTCAAAGGTAACTAAAAATACGGCATTAGCAAGTACATATGAAATTAATATGTTCAAGTCCCTTAGACATTAAATAATCGTATATTTATGTAAAGGAATATCTAACCAGATATAATATTATTACAAGATTTTTATAGCTCCACGCCATGAAAAACACAATTCCTGTGGTTTCAATTTTGAAATTCAGCTTACTCCTGATCCTTGCTGTAACAATAACAATTACACAAGCACAGGTCTTTAAACTGGATGGTAAAAGGAAGAAATACAGCATGGACTTTAAAACGGCGCAGAACCTGATCATCATACCCGTTTATATTAACGGGAAGGGTCCATTCAACTTTTTGTTGGATACTGGTGCCAGTCAGATGATTATCACCGATACCACATTTTTAAAAGGATATGAAATAAAAAACTACCAACAGGTGAAAGTAAGAGGCTATGGATTAGGAGAAAATGTTGATGCAATTCTAACTAATGACATGGCAGTACGAGTGGGAAAATCACACATGCGCAATGTACCTACAGCAATTTTTACAGAAGACATATTCAATCTATCCAGCTATCTTGGTGTCCGGATTTATGGCATCCTCGGATATTATTTCTTCAATAGCTTTAAAGTCAGAATTAATTACAGCAGAAACAGGCTTACACTTTATGCACCTGAATACCCCGTAAAAATAAAAGGAGACAAAATCCCAATTCTACTAAGGAATTCGAAACCTTATATGACTAGTGAAGTTCAAATGCCGGATTCCACCTCAATTAAACTGGAATTATTAATTGACAATGGTTCCAGTAATCCCCTCTCATTAGAATCTATAAATCAAAAACCCTTTCCAATTCCTGCCATAACTATACCAGCTAATTTAGGCGTTGGTATTAATGGAATTATCAGTGGACATATTGGCAGGGTTCCCGTATTTAAAATCGGCAACTATACGTTTCATAATGTACTCTCCGGTTTTCCGGAATTTAATACTGAAGTACTAAGAATAGAAGGAAGCGAAAGGAATGGCAGTATCGGAGCGGATATTCTACGACACTTTATCGTAACATTCGATTACCAAAATAACAGCATGTACCTGGATAAACAGACCAAAGGAGAACCTCAATTTGATCATGATATGTCAGGCATGGAAATCTATGTTAATGGTGCAGACAAAAGAAATAGATTTTATATTGGAAGGATAGAAAAAGGATCACCAGCAGAAGCTGCAGGATTACTGCCAGAAGATGAAATTGTGAGTATAGATTTTAGGAGTATGATATTCTTTGAATTGAGTGATGTCACAGAGATGCTTAAAAATAGAAATGGCAAACAAATTCTTATAGAAGTGGTCAGGGATAAAAAAAATCATATGGTTATCCTGGAATTGAAGCGGAGAATATAATGTGAAATGTCTGTATACAAGAAAAGCCTCACAGTTTCCTGTAAGGCTTTCTTTAAGATTTGGCACCGACCTACTCTCCCACGTGTTACCGCAGTACCATCGGCTCTGGTGGGCTTAACTTCTCTGTTCGGAATGGGA
>Ga0247814_10001881_pt1 | contig 11901 bp, 14 predicted proteins | sample UWRJL179409R1_FD_179947 | JGI IMG/M metagenome (GOLD analysis project Ga0247814, IMG submission 179947) | Plant litter microbial communities from Arlington Agricultural Research Station in Wisconsin, United States - UWRJ-L179-409R-1 | ecosystem: Environmental > Terrestrial > Plant litter >...
CTCTTGCTTGTGACGAGGGAGTGTTTCGGGAACGGTCTTCTGTTGCCGAGCTGACTTGATGCGAGCAGACGTACGGCTGCGTCCAGGCTTGTTTGCCATCGGTATCCTATCTGTGAGGTTCATTCCGGCTTGTCCAGAAATGTATAATATACATTACAATATATACATAAAATAGTCAACAAATAGGAAGACATTCCAGCCTGCCTCCAAGATGCTTGTGCTACAATAAAATTACGATACAAGCGCGACCGTAAGGCATTAAGGGGGAATATGTCCACAATTGACCAGCAATTCATAGAATATATCGTAAAATCTGTCGTAGGAAATCCAGACGACGTCATCGTTGATCGAATCATCGACGAAAAAGGCGTATTGCTTACTTTGACAGTAAATCCTGAAGATCTTGGACGAATTATTGGAAAGCGTGGAATTACCGCGCAGAGTCTTCGAACATTGCTTCGTGCACTCGGAACTAAGAATGATGCACGTTATAATCTTAAAATTGTGAACAATGACGGCCAGGATGGTCCAATCATTGCTTCTTCACACGACGACGTTCCATCTAATAATTCGTCATCTGATGATACCGCTTATGCACCTGTGGATACTTCTACAGATGAGCCTGTGGACAATACGTCCGACTACTCAAAAAAGACGCGAGCAGAGCTTGCGGAACTCGACGATCTCGATATATAATACATTCAAGTTCAGAACACGAACTGCGAGAAACAGCTCATGCGAGCGACAAATACACCACATTTGTTGAGAGCCTATGTGTATAAGAAACCACCCGTCTTTGGGTGGTTTTTTTGTTGATTAAGTTCTGTTCAACTCACGAGACTATCGATAGTTCAATAATCTGGTGAGTTGCCCGAGAATTCCGGGCAACTACTATTGCGAGGACCGCTCTCGGGCTGCGGATCTATGCGATCCTTCTACTTGTCTATCTTTTCTGCAGCACGGTCGCTCCTGAGTTTGGCATCGTACTCCTCGCGCTTGATGACGTAGATCACGACGCTGATGGCGCATCCGATTGCACAGATGAGTGCTATGAAGCCGATGACAACTCCATTGGACTCACTTATGGCGGCCAAAAAGGTTGCGCTGAGAGTGCCTCCGATGAACAGGCATGTGAAGACCCATGCGATACCCCATTGGATATGCAACTTACGGGCAGAAGGCTGGGGTGTTACAGTGTCTGACATTCGAGGCTCCTTAGATAGGGTAGTGGAAGGTTCTTTGACTCGCTTTACAGCAAGAAACATAGGATTACTATTATAGTACATATTTACAAATAAGTCAATATACCGTACACTGGTACGAGATGAAAAAAATTCAAGTTATTACTTTATTTCCTGAAATGTTTGATGGTGTCCTCAATACCTCAATGTTATGGAAAGCACAGCAGCAACAAGCTGTTGAGTTTTCGATGGTAAATCTTCGTGATTTTGGTGTTGGTCCTCGTCAACAAGTAGATGATACGCCATATGGTGGTGGTGACGGAATGCTCTTAAAGCCCGAGCCCTTGTTTGCTGCGGTCGCAAAAGCAAAAGAAGCTGATCCAACTGCAAAAGTGCTTCTTATGACACCTCGTGGGCAACGCTGGAAGCAATCTCTGGCTCAAGAATGGGCTGATGCTGATCAGGGATATATCTTTATTTGTGGGCGTTATGAAGGCTACGACGAACGCATTGTGAGTCTTGTCGATGAACAGGTGAGCGTTGGAGATTACGTACTGACTGGCGGGGAGCTTCCAGCTATGACGATTATTGATTCGATCGTGCGACTTATTCCAGGAGTACTTGGTGGTGAGAACAGCGCTGCAATTGAGAGCTTTTCAGACGGTGAGACGCTTGAGTTTCCTCAATATACTAAACCATCCGACTTTGAAGGTATGAAGGTGCCTGACGTCCTCTTAAGCGGTAATCACGCAGAGATTGCTAAGTGGCGCGCTGCTCATTCTTTTAAAGCTGAATAAATTTAGCTAAGTATTTAAAACCAAAGAAAAACCCACTACCGAAGTAGTGGGAATCTCTTTTTGTTGTGGTGGATATCGTATAGCGAGCAGTCACAACATATTGAGCTTTTTTATGTGCTGTTTTTTGGAGTTATGTTTGTTTTTGTAACTTTCGCTGGTTGATACTGTAACGGAGTAGAACTAAAAGCGCAAGCGTAATATTAAAAATGACAACATTATATTTCACCAAGTGTTAAATATTGAGCGCGAGATCGGGTGTATACTTTAATTATGAGTATATTTGTACAAGCAACGAAGGCGTCAGAACCGAAGACAAAGGACGCCAAGAGAATCTCTATTTTCTATGCAGGAATACTGCTTGTTATGGTGGTCGCGCAACTGTTCACGTTTGAAGAATTCCTTTTATTAATAACAAGCTTTAATTTACCTGGTGGGGTGCAATTCGCGCATTTCCTGACGGCATTTTTGGTTGTTGCTGAAGTGTTCGCATTGCCTTTCCTGTTACGCATGCCGCTAAGCATTGCTTTTAGGTGGGTGAGTATGACTTTAGCGTTGATTGCTGCTCTTATATGGGTATTCTTATCGATATGGTTGGTTGTAGACGTCAAAGTTGCGACTAATATTGGATTTCTTGGGACAGTTGTAGATATCATGCCTGGACTATGGGCAGTGTTTATAAGCATCGCCCTTGTGATACTTGCTATATGGGCTGCATGGGGGCTCTGGCCACTTAACCGGGGTGCCGTAAGGGTTAAAAAACACGCAAAATAGTTGTTGAAACTATAATAAAGCAGTATCATTAAGTTATTAATAAGGAGTTCACAATGGAGTTGATTAATAAACTTGAGAAATTGGTTCTTGGATGGGCGAAAAATGTCCCACATCTACCTGTTGTTGCACAAAAATGGCTCGGAACTAACGTCTGGTGGATTGCACTTATCGGTGCAATCGTTAGTGGTATCGCATTCTTGTTTGCAATTGGTGCGGTATTTACGGCTGTTTCATTACTTGCGTCACCTAGTAGTCTCTACTACATCGCAGGTACATACAGTGGCATGATTGTCGTTAATGCGATTATCGGCTTGGTATTTCTTGCAATCACAGGCCTATTGATGGCTGTTGCGGTAACCCCACTCAAGGCAAAGCAAAAAAAGGGCTGGGTGCTTTTGTTCTTCGTGCTTCTCGTCGAAGCAGTTTCAATTGTCGTTAACGCCGTGCTTAGCTTTAGTGTATTCGGTTTCATCTCAACTGTTCTATTCGGAGCGATTGCACTTGCGATTGGTGCATACTTCCTTACAGAGATTCATGGCCAATTTGGACATGCTCCAAAAGCGACTATCAAGAAAGCGTAACCTATCGTTAGGCGGACATGATGACCGAAGTAAACGAAGCGGCGTGGGCAACCGAAACACAGTCCACCCCTCGTCGACTCCGCGTTGCGATCGATACACTTCTTTTATTACCGATTAGCCATATCGAGGTAGCAGGTATTGAGTATGCTCGTCAGATCGAGAAGCCTGCGATTGTCGCAACGAGTCATCAAACAGGCTTAGATGTTCCCTTGGCTGTCAAAGCCCTAGGCGACGACATGGATCTTGTTGTGACCGACCAGTCTACTCATAGGTCTGTACAAGAATTATCCGGTTTGATTGGAATGAAGATTGCTGGAGAAGATAATTTTCTCTCAATCGCATATCAATTTAATGGCAGGAAAAAACAGCCTGCGATGTTTCGTGTAGATGATGCAACATTGGTTGTGGATGCGTTAGGGCGCGGCAAAAGTGTTGTAACTGCTGCATATAACCCGGTTGAAGATGGTGGGCGACACGAGCGAAAACCGGGCTATAGCGCGGCATATAGTTCGCTTTTAATTGGTGCTCCAGTTTTGCCAGTTGGTATTCAGAGTGCGCGAACGCATGTATTGTCTCGTTCGCCGGCAGCGGTTGTTATCGGTGAACCTCTCGCGTTTTCTGCAGAACCAATGATTGCATCGCTACAAGATATTCTAAACAGGCGAAACACCGAGCGACTGAGCAAAAATGATGTCGCAGAGGTTGCTGAATATACACGCATGATCCGTGTTCGCGGAAAACAACTGTTTGATGTCGTCCTTGACCTCGAGAAACAAGCGAAACAGTTACTAGATTCAAAGGGTTAAAGTCTCCCTAAATCGATAAAAATATGGTACGATAGTACAGCTTTGGGGATTCGCCAAGTGGTAAGGCACTGGTTTCTGGTACCAGCATTCGGGGGTTCGAATCCCTCATCCCCAGCCAGATGTGACAGCACAATTTGAGACCCACATCCCTAATTGTGCGTTCGCACCGACATTAAATAGAATCACGAAAGTGATTCTATTTTTTTATTTCATTTTTAATATCGCATTGTCCATGCTATCAATTGCTAATTCTATTAATATCTGGTATAATAGTTATGTTCAATGAGTTGGGCTCTGCCCCCTTAACAGTGAGGAGCCACTCGTGGCTAGAATCGTTTTGAAGGTCATTTGTCTGGGACAAAATCATCGCCACGACATGACCCGGCGGATGATGTCCGCTAAGATGAAGCAATACACCGAGCAGGAGCTCGACGTCGATCGGCTGGATGAAGTATCGCTTCGGGCACTTCTCTATCCGTTCGTCGAGCGCTACACGCTCGTGGCAAATTGCCACGAGCCTCGGAGCTGGATTCGTGCGGACGAGGACATCGAGGAGTTGAAGCTGCGTCGTGGTGCCGATATCATCGGTGATAGCGATAAGGGCAGCATTTACCTCGAAGTTGGCGACGTCCCGCACTCGGGGAACGAGCAGTGCTTCAACTGCCATTGGTTTGGTGGTGGAGGTACTGGCTTTTTCGAGAACGGCAAGTACATCTTCTTCTGCAACAACGCCGATTGTGAAAAGGCAATGAAGAAGTATTCTTCCGCTCGCTACACGAAGGAGCTCGAAGAGCACAAGGCCACCGGTCAGTGCATCTTCAACGACCATGTCGCCTATCCTGGTGACAGCAATGGCTACTGCACCAACCCCACGGATGGCAACGATTGGCTGTGTTCCGAACATCGTGGCGTCAAGTGTGGCATCTGCCATAAGCAAGCCGTCTACATGCTCTGGGAGTTCGGGTCACTTGCATACTCTCACCCCCGCTGTGATGAGCATGGAGGACGATGGAATTAACTATCTCACTCGCTCATTGCACATCTGCCCCTTGCGGGCATCCTTCTCCTTCATCGGAGTTGAGGATGCCTTCGAGGGGCTTCTTCATACCCGATAAAAATCAATTTGTAAACACTTTCAACCCAAGCTAACATACAACGAGTCTTGAAATAAGGAGGTTATTACACTTGTCGTTCGAATCCCTCATCCACAGCCAAGATTATTACTAATGAGCTTCTTCGGAAGCTTTTCCGTTTTTCATAACAGCCAGGCTAGCGTGCACAAGCTTTCTTACTAATACACTAGGAACCTCTTCGTCTACTCGGAAACTAATAATACTCGCTGTTTTTGAATAATGGGTCAGTTCAGTTCGATGATCTTTTAGAACTGGCGGACGAACGTGAAGACGCAGAAAGGGTGCTTTGAAACTAAACCATACAAACATTCCGTTGTAGTCGTATCCTGGATATGAGTATCCAGGAAGCTGAAAGTAACTGACGGTTTCGATAGAACCTGGCGCGGTGCTTTGAATAATCGTTCGTATTTCTCGTAACTTAGCTTGCGCATCTTTAGGCTGGTCAAGGATATACTCTTCAACGCCACCAGCCTGTATTACTTTATCTTCACCTTTTTTCATAATATATTCATGATAACAGAAATAAATCTTCCTGGAACACGACCACTAAGCCCGAAGATTATTACTTTAGAACTTCTTCGGAAGTTCTTTTGTTTGCTGTTTGCGATCCTCTTGATCTCCATCCAACATTTCTGGATGTTCAATATCAAGCCATTCCTGCAGAATGTTTTTAATTTTGTATGTATCGTTCGTCATTCCCCATATCTTGAAAAATAAAATGACGTTAAGTAGTGTTATAAATGCGCAAAATACTATAATTAATCCAATAAAGTCTGAAGGGCTTTCCATACCAGTTCTCCATGTTAGGTTGCTGGCCTAATACTAACATATCCTTATCGTGTGTAATTTCACTCCTTACTTCTACTTGGAATACATGCACTAGACCCAGCTAAGTGTTTCGTCCTTTTGGACTCGTCAGAATAACTCGCAGTTATTGACACTCAGAGCACGGGAGGGGGAGGACAATATCTGTCCTCCCGCCCTCCAGGAGTTAGTCGTTCGCGGAGAACGTGGCGAACAGTTCGTCGAACATCACGTTGTGCTGGCCGAACTCGTCGTGGTCGACGGTGATGTAGTACGGGCTGAACGCGTGATCCCTGAACGGGTACTGATCGGGACCGGAGGCCTCGACGGCGATTCGGATGAACGAACCCTTGCAGTAGGCGTTGGCGCCGAACTCCAGCAGGACGATGATGCCGTCCTTTGGGGTGTTACCGAACATCACCGCAGCGACGGTCGTGCGGCGCCATTCCATGGCATCGCGTTCCTCGTCCTTGTCGATGGTCAGGCTCAGTGTAGAAGCCGTAGGCGCGCCGATAGGGGTGCGCTCGGTCTCTGTATGAACCAGCCGGTTGTACAGGAAGTCCCGTACGCACCGGTGTAGCTCTCTGTAATCCACTTTGGCGTTGCGGATCTGGGTGATTCGCGTGGTGGTTGCCGTTGCCGTCATGTTGATGTACTTCCTTGTGCTCATTGGTTTCCAGTGTGAAAACCAATGTATATTATAGCATAAATTTACTTAATAATCAATTTATGAGTGGATATGTGCCCTGTTGGTTTTAGGCCATACTCACAACTAGGAGTCTTTTTTGTTGGAAAAAAATAACACCAAAAGGTGTTTTATGGAGGGCGACTGAGGAAAAATCCTTAGCCGCCCTCCCTTCATCGAGGTGATCGATGGGTGTTGCTTGTTAAACGCTTCGCTCTTCTTCGTCGGGTTTGAATCCGATGGCAAGGAGCTGTGTGTCACGATCATCGCGAAGATCCTTTAGGCGGGTCTCTGCGACGGCTTCGACAAAAGCCGGGTCCTCACTTGCGAGCAGGAGTGATACCTGAATGCTCAGAAGGTCCTTGTCGTCGCGAGCTTTCCTGAAGATCTCTGGATACGCCTCTGTGCGGAGGTCACCGTAGCCGTAGAGGTCATTGTCCCCGTCGATGTCTCGCTTGAAGCGAACGATCATCTCGTTCCACTCTTCTGCAAGATAGGACTCGACGAGGTCATCTCGATCTTCGTTGGAGTTGCTGTAATAGTCGCTGAGTTCTTCCCAGAGCTCCATGACCTTCCGGTAATCAGCAACCGTTCCTTGTCGGGCGGTCACAAGCAACTTTCGAAAGTGCTCAAGTAGCAGCTTGTCATACGACTTAATCAGCCATACGACATCCTCCTCTTTTCCGTACTGGAAGAGTTCATCTTCGGAAATCAAACCGTCCTTCGTCATTTTGATGCGGTGGAGCTCAGTAAAGAGCAGCTCCGGATCGGTGATGTTCTTCAGTGCTGCGAACTTCGCCAGCTTCGGATCAACGATGATGCGTGCTGCTGCTTCGTCGTCGATCCGCTTGATAGCGGAGCCGATGACTCTCAGAAGTTGCTCGTATCCATCTTCGCTGAGTGACGATCGTTTTGACTCGACCTCTCTTTGAAGTGTGACGTAGCCGTCTCGTGTTGACAGGGAGTCGAACTTAACGCCGAGCGCTTCGTACGTCCTCATCTGCGAGTTGAGCTTGAGCTGTTCCTCGGGAGTGATCGACAGCCGCCGTGAGCCGCTTTTTGAGGCGGAACGGATCAGTCGAATCACAATGACTATAGCGATTACAACAAGGGCGCCGATGCCCATGCCTGTTAAAAGTTCCATGCTTTACGCCTTCCACTCGTTTCGGTAAAACAACTTGAATACTTTACCATATTTATATAGATTAAGCAAAAATTATATTGAGTATGAGAAAGTGCGCTAAAGCTACTTATACAAGCGCTGGTGTTCGCGAGAAGCCAAGTTCTGCAATTCTGCTGATCATCTCGTCGTACTCGATACCTTCGTTAAGAAACAGTGCCTTTGGAAATGAGCCATAGCCACTAATGAGACTTGGAATAAGATTTACTTCAAGAAAGTTGGGGGCGCCGTGTTCATCAAGACGAATATCAATACGTCCATAGTCGCGCGCACCAAGAGCACGGAAAACTTTTATAGCAAAGTCAGAAACCATTGCTTTTTCAGATGGATCATTCACAGCGATTGCTTGTTCTTCATTCGAAGACTTAACACGGTTGCTGAGCATGCGGTCACCGTTGTCATCTTTTGGAGCGATGAGTTCGAGCGGCATTGCATCGAGTTCGTCTGAATCTTGCCTCTGAATAATTGCGACGCTAAATTCACGACCTTCAAGGTAGTGCTCTATTAAAATATTAACTTTATCGTCAGTGTGAAGGGATGCAATCTTGCTATTAAGCTGATCAAGATCGCGCACAACAGAAAACTCATCAACACCAGAACCGCCGCCACCGCTTAGAGGTTTTACGAATAGCGGAAATTCGAGACCGACTTCTTGTTCAGAATAAAGTTGCCCTACATTTACGATGCGAAACGGTGCTGATGCAAGGCCATGGTTGATGACTCGTTGCTTCGCTTGATCTTTATGAAGTCCAAGTTGATGCGAAATACGTGGAGAACCAGTGTGGGCAATACCAGCGTCTTCAAGCTGCTCGCTGAGCCATACTGTGTTACCATCAACATCCTCGATATACATTACACCAAGGAATACGAGGTCAGGTTTTCGTTCAATAAGAGTTTCAAGATCTTCGGTTGTGTTAATCTCTGTCAAAATAACGTTACTGTATTTTTTTGAAAGTGACTCTACGATCGCAAGCGCAGACTCGCTACTCATCAAACTGAATTTTTTAATTTGAGATCGAACAACTTCAATATAGCTAGTTGTATTCATAGCAGGAGCCACCTTTTGTTTAAATAAGTTTTATGTGTCGTAGAAAATAAGAGAATTTTGAGACTGTATATATTATATCACAGATAACGAATTTTCGCAATTTCGCGACAATTAAAACGAAGGTGGATTACTTCTTGGCTGAACCGAGGTATTTTGTAAGGAGTGGTCCGTACTGAGCGTTTGCGAGGCCCTTTTTGAGGTCGTCATTAAGGATGTATTTGCCATTGGAAAGTTTAGGGTCACCTTCCGTTGCATCAGCGATGTATACCCACGCACCATTGTCTTTTGCGTAGAGAAGTGTGTGAGACTTGGCAGGATCACTCGTGTTAACAGTATTAATGCTTTTTATCGTGTAGTTACCCTCGGTGATGCTGTCTTGCATGAGGTAGTCGTAGGTAACAGGCTTTTTCCATAGATCAAGCAGCTGATCTATAAGCAACAGATCATTTGAATGGTCAGATTCATTTGTGCACACAAGCTGAAATCCATTGTTAGTGTTCAGGTTATCAACAAAGTGGCTAAATTGACATTGTGTGCCTCCGGATGCATATCTCAGTGCGATAGTTGAACCAGCATTTATAGATTTACTTTCAACAAACTTGTTGTCAGTGAAGAACTTTTTGACGGTGTCTTTTGTCTTGGTTACATCTTCAGGGGTGACAGCCCCTAATTTTTGAAAGGCGACATACGACTCGCTGCTCACGATGAGTGCTGTATTTGTCTTTGCGTCTGCGACGATGATTGACTGCCTTTGGTCTTTTCCATTCGGAAGGAATTCAAAGTCTTTGGTTTGTGGATCGGCTTGAAGTGCTGTTGCTGCAAGGTTGATTGTGTCCTGAGCAGTGAGCTGAGTTTGATTGGTTTCTTCGGTTGGCTTTTGAAAGGCTTTGAATATAAAAACAGTACCAACTGCAATTACAGCAACAATCACGATGCTTGCGAGGATGATGAGTGTGTTCTTGTGGGTACTGTTCATGAGGTTCCTTCTTGTAGTTTTATATTACGGGTGAATTAAGACTGAGTATCCGTGATCCGGTGAGTACGCAGAAGTTGTTGTTGGACCTTGGCAAGCATAGCGTGCGTAGTAGGTAACATATGCACCACCACCCGGACCGAGTGTCCACCAGTCTACGAATCCAAACCCGTGATAGTATGGACTACCTTCCCATGAATAGCTCGTAAAGTTACCGTTATACACTGAGGTGCCAGGGGGACAGTATGTTGTGTAGTTTGTGGCAACATATTGGTTATTTCCCCATGAATTTCCAAATTGTGGAGATGGTGCTGATGGTGTCGCGATTGGAATCAACCTACTTGCGACTGGTGATGCTGAAACGCTTTGAATTGTCGATGCCGACACCGCATATACTCGGAAATAGTAGGTCGCACCTTGGATAAGGCCCGTAAAGGCTCGGCTTGTCCCTGTTGCTCCGTTGATAGTCGACATACTGGTGAAGCTCGAGTTTGTTGCGTACTCAATCTTATAAGACGCTGCGTCTGTGACTGCAGACCAACTAAGAGTCAGTTGTCCGTTTGATGCACCTGGTGTTGCATTTGCTGAGGTGGCTGCTGATGTTGAAGCGCTAGTTGGGGCTGGAATCGCAGTGGTTCCGACGACAACAGATGACCATGCGCTTTGGGTTGTTCCGCTGACTGCCCGAACACGGATGTAAAGTCTTGTTCCTTGAGCAACCGGGCTCCACGGGAAGCTCGTGCCCGACGGCGTCGCTTGGCAATCTGTTGGCGCGGTCGAGAAGTCACTTGCGCTACTCGAACATTGAATAATATAGCTAGTAGTATAGGCCGGAGCTGTCCACGATGATGTGAAGCTTGTCGTTGAGTTCGTCGTGTTGGTCAAAACTGGAGCAGTAAATGCCGGTACCGATAATATGAGAGGATCAGACCAAACGCCTTGTGTCGTATAGACAGCTGCAACGCGGTAATAGTATGTTGTGTTCGGTGCTCCGTTTGTATAGCTCTTTGTGAGGACGGTACCTGCGACTGTTACTTCGTTCAGTGCACCCGAGTTAAATGTTGCCACAGTGTCACGCTGCACGACGTAGCTAACTGAATTCGCGATCGGAGTCCAGTTGATTGTCGCGTTTGAGTAACTTGATACACTTCCTGTCACTACAGGGCTACCGGAACTTGAGAATGATCCTTTTCGGCGGCTTTCAATTGTTTTGATCTCCCCACTGGCTTCATCTTTATATGAAATGGTCCATTGAAGACAAGATTCTCCAGTATTACAAGTCGGACTTCCGTCGCCGGTATATGAAAAGATGTCATTCGAAGTCGAAGAGATAGACTGACATGCGATTGAGTTGGTTGATCCTGCAGTGGCTCTCGGGGTGACGAGAGCGGATTTATCAATGCCAACTAGGTAGGTAGATATGATAACGTCGACTGGCTTTGCGAGTGCAGCACAGCTTGGATATTCGCCGTTCTTGTCATAATATTTTTCAAGCGCTTCGGCAATAACTACGGCTTTTGAGGTACGCTGCGCATCGCGTGCATCGGCTTGATAACGTGAGAAACCTATTGTTGTAATCGTTGCGAGAATACCTATAACAGCAATCACCACCAACAACTCAATAATAGTAAAACCACGATTGATTTTAATCATGTCATCAGTGTAACAAACATAAGCTAAATCACAAACTTACAACGATTTTCTGTATCTGTTCGACGCAATGACTGAAACTGCAATGATTAAGATTGTTCCAATACCTGTAATGTATTCTGGGATTGAATAGATAAGTCCGATAAGCATTGTTAGTGCCAAGAACCCGACAGCATAGTGGGCACCGTGCTCAAGATACAAGAACTTGTCGAGTGTTTTGCGGCGTACCATAAAAATAGTAAGTGATCGGACCCAGAATGCACCGACTCCTAATCCAACTGCAATGAGCACG
>Ga0247814_10001882_pt1 | contig 11891 bp, 10 predicted proteins | sample UWRJL179409R1_FD_179947 | JGI IMG/M metagenome (GOLD analysis project Ga0247814, IMG submission 179947) | Plant litter microbial communities from Arlington Agricultural Research Station in Wisconsin, United States - UWRJ-L179-409R-1 | ecosystem: Environmental > Terrestrial > Plant litter >...
ATGCCTGACAATGATCAGTATCAAGGACTATCTGTCACAGACAAATGTTCAGATGGGATCCACCTATAATGTAGGCTTAAAGTCAGCAGCTCATTATGAGGCTGGATATGAAGCTGCCGCCAGGTATATCAATGCCACAACTGAGCAGATTGGTAATATTCTCTAGTCCAGTGCATGCATACTTCCTAACAGCAATTAGTTCTGGGCTCTTCCACAACTCAGCTATTCCGGAACCTCTCATTTGCCTTTCAATTCCCACCAGGATCAGAAGTAATTGTTTCCAAGATTGACCACGAAGCCAACATAGCTCCGTGGGTCCACCTCGCCGGTCGTCAAAACCTCACCCTCAAGTGGTGGGTTCCCAAATCCATAGAAAACCCTACGCTAGAAGCGTCAGACCTCAAGGAGCTCCTCACGGATAAGACGGTGCTAGTTACTTGCACACATTCCTCAAACATTCTGGGAACAATTCATGATATCAAAGCTATTGCCGACACGGTGCACACCATTCGAGGTGCTTTATTGTGCGTGGATGGTGTGGCGTATGCTCCCCATCGACCCATCGATGTGAAAGCTCTTGGAGTGGACTTTTATTCGTTCTCTTGGTATAAGGTATTGAAATATTCAGTTCCAACTGCCAGTTGCTAATACAACCAGGTTTACGGTCCTCACATCTCCATACTATATTCCTCAACGAATGGGCTCAGTAAAGTGCAGTCTCTCGGTCATTACTTCAATCGCAGGGAGACGCTGGAAGATAAACTCGGCCTCGCGGGCTCTAGCTACGAACTTGTCGCTGCAATACCTGCTGTTGCTGATTACTTCGGTCCCAACCCCTCTCAAGCCTCCCAAACTTGGGCAGATATTGAGCAACGCGAATCTGAACTGCAGTCAACATTATTGACTTATTTGAATGGACGTTCAGATGTTACAATTTGCGGCTGTAGGGAGATCGACACGAAGAAGAGGGTTTCGACAATTAGTTTCCTTGTTAAGGGATGGAAGAGCCAGGACCTCGTAGAAAAGGTAGATGAGGTGTCCAAAGGAGAAATTGGAATTCGATGGGGCGGTTTCTACAGCGTACGATTGGCAGAAGAGACTCTTGCATTGGGAAAGGATGGTGTTGTGAGAGCAAGTTTTGTGCATTATAACACAGGTATGTTCTCTTTTATCAAAACTAAAGAAAGAGATAGCTAATAGACGTTAGTTGATGAAGTAAAGCGGTTGATAGCTATTTTTGATCAGATATTGGGATCTGTATAGAGAATATATATACCTCCAACAAAGGTGATGTCAATATATAGAATATTCTAGTTAAGAAACATTCAACTTTGATCCCAAACTCGGTCTTATGACGCTTTATACATTAATTGCAACATATAATGTTTTACGGAGAAAATAACACATTTGTAAAGCTGTCTACGGTATTCTTCTATGCCAAAGTTGAATACAATACTAGACGGAAATGCGGAGAGCGGGGCATTTCAGGGGTTGGCTGGATAAGCGAGCCGATAAGAAATGCCAAGAACGACCCCGCCAAAAGGTAAAGTGAAGTCACTAAACCCCAAATCGACAACAAATTCATAGAAATATTTTGACTTACAAACACTCTAAGCCACATAACAAACCAGTACTTCAGCATGTCTCCCCCAGCGATCATAGCACCTTCAATTCTGTCTGCGGACTTTGCCGAACTTGGAAAAGCATGCTCAGACACAATTGGGCAGGGAGCGGACTGGCTTCATGGTATGTGAATTGCAAGAAACGCCATTGAAACCGTGTTGTACGACTGAGGAGTGCATAATCACCAATGCGATATATGCCCCTTCGGATGCTGTGCAAACGTGCTGTGCTACTCGGACTATTTTACAGACCCTCTGCACTGATACGCGAATGCTAATCGTGGAGCAGTTGATATCATGGATGGTCATTTCGTGCCCAACATCACCTTCGGTGCTCCGGTTGTTACTAAAATCAGAAGCCATGTCGCAAAGCCCACCGAAAGGCATGGAAAAGGAACTTTCGATTGCCACATGATGATTGCAGAGGTACCGTTCCCCGTCTGCCCACCTCCCTGGAACAAATTTACCTGACAGCCAAACGCAGCCAAAGAAATGGGTCAAGGAATTCAAAAACGCAGGTTGTGATCTCTATTGTTTCCACTACGAAGCCGCCATCAACAGTACCGCAGCGGAAAGCCCAGAATCCACGAGTGAAGCGAAAACAAGCCCAAAGGAGTTGATTCGGTATATTCATGAGCAGGATATGCTGGCAGGAATTGCGATTAAACCGGATACGAGTGTTGATGTTCTGTGGGATATTCTAGAGAACCCAGATGAGAAAGAACGTCCTGATGTATGAAAGCCTTCATGCTTTTTTGTCAGGGATAATTATGCTAATCCGACCAGATGGTGCTTGTTATGACTGTACACCCCGGGTTTGGAGGACAAAAGTTCATGGCTTCAGAGCTACCCAAAGTAACTGAGCTACGGAAACGATACCCAGATCTCAATATTGAAGTTGATGGTGGGCTTGGTCCAGGAACTATTGATCAGGCTGCGGATGCTGGAGCAAATGTTATTGTTGCTGGTAGTGCGGTATTCGGGGCAAAGGATCCTGCAGATGTAATTGCCAAGCTGCGAGAAGCAGTTGATACACGGAGGGGAAAGCTATAACTGTGCTGATACGTACAAAGAAACAAAGGACTTCACGTCAATTACTTGCCATGATGTTTAGCGCGGACAAACTTCAACGATGCAGCACTATATACTGCAAATGAAGTATCGTATTAATGATGGACGATGGTATGACAACGAATATTTATAGCAAAATTTAAGAATGCACTTTTGATTTTATGCTTGTCCATCATCCATTCCCGTTTAAATTCGGCTATGTGAGAATCTTTCCCTGAATTTATCTAACAACTACTCACAGAGTAACGATATAACATTTAACACTTCACAGTCAGCGATAGCCATTGTCCCGTTTCAAAGTTTGGAACTCCTGTAATTCCAACATACGCAGAATCCGCCACTTCAAGCTATCTTCAAACAATTGGTAATCAATTATTTGAGGGCTGTGGTGGTATTTGCTCAGAAGATATATTTCTACTGCCGTATTCAAGTTCTTGACCGCCCAGTTATGATTGGTCCCATAACACATCTCAGTCAGAAAGGTCAACTTCACCAGTGAATCTGGTAAGATGTCCACGAGAGAGGTAGAGCCCGCTTAATATGACATCCGAGCAAATACGAGCAGGGATATCTGGTGAGTTTGATTGTAGCGAAGTGTTTTATAGCGTCGAAGATTCCCTTTACAAAATATTGTGTACCAGATTCATAATATAACGGCGAGCTCCGCGCTAGTGTTACAAGCAGGGGGTTTCTTAAGCGAAACCCCCTGAGTTATATATAAACTTTAGAGTATTGCAACAGTTTGGGGCTTAGGCAGCTGCTGAAGGCCAACGTTGAGTACTTGTTGAAGATCAAGTCTAATTAGTTTCATTAATCCGATATTTCCAAACTGATATGCCGTACTTTTGTAGCACGTATTGTGCTTGAGCAGGAGTCAAATGCCTTTCGTTTTCAGCCACTGGTTCACAACGACCTCAGCCTTCAATCAATAGGCCTTTTTGGCTTCGCTTCAAGGATGCAATTTCAAAGCAAGCTTCCAATTTCACCATTTACTTTTATTTGCACACCGAGGTGCTCGGTCCATCGCATCAGGCTAGTTATAAAATTTGCCTCATGAGAGTCCTACGGGATTTAGCTCGACAAGTCACCGAATGCCGACTACTTTCAAACAGTGGAATGCTTCCGCAGTTGATTTACGAGTTTGCTAACAACCTGGCTTGTTACTTCCACCATGGGTAAGCACGGGCAATGTGTAAACCCCATGAGCGCAACACCAGGAGAATCATCGGCTTTCGGCAAGATACCTGTGTCAGCCGAGCGCAAGATTATGGAAGTATTTCTTGCCATATACCCGAGAATTAGTCTTTTCCTTAAGCTCCCATTTACCGTAGCAAGCTCCCGACTTACACAACCTCTCAAGCACGTTAATGAGCTCAAGCTCATTGGCTACTAATTAAGCTTTGGAAAAGTGCCAAGTTTTTAGGTCAACTGGGGTTGCGGGGCAGGTTTTGCGTCGTCACTTGTATCCATACGGCTTGCTCATGCGGCACTTTGCGGTAGGTGCGTTGCTCTGTTTCACGATTCTATAAAGTGTCTAGCTTTCCTCACTTCTGCTTTATCCTCTCTGATATATTTTACAAACAATCTACGCAAGACTACTTGAACTGTGTTGCTTAGCGACTACCTCGGCCGACCAACAATGGCTGTCCTCGAGTTTCTGATCTCACCGTACACAATCCCCCTCGTGCTCGCTCTCTTCTATGTGATACCATACCTCACTGCAAATACAGAATTAAAAAACATACCCGGTCCGTTCACAGCAAAGTATACGAACCTGTGGCTTTTGCTACAAGCACGACAAGGAAAACGGTATCAAAGTGTAAATGAAGCGCATGCGAAATATGGCAAGCTGGTGAGAATACAACCAGATCATGTTAGCATCGCAGATGAATCTGCTATTGCCATTGTCTATGGGCATGGTAATGGGTTTTTGAAATCGTACGTTTCCCGTGCGTTTGATAAGCGTGACCAGATTAAAACTTATACCCTGTAGCAATTATTACGATGCCTTCGTCTCTATTCAACGGGGCTTGTTCAACACCAGGGACCGGGCGGAACACACAAGAAAAAGGAAGACCATCTCGCATACCTTCTCTGCCAAGAGCATTGGCCAATTCGAAACATATATGCACCAAAATCTTTCGATATTCGTTCGACAATGGGATACCCTATCTAACAACGCACATGGCCAGTTTGCGAAAATTGACTGCCTTCACTGGTTCAACTACCTCGCCTTTGATATTATTGGAGATCTTGCATTTGGAGCCCCCTTTGGAATGCTGGAGAAAGGTAAAGACATCACGGAAATAAGAATGACACCAGATTCTCCCGTCTCCTACGCTCCCGCTGTGGAGGTTCTGAACCGACGGGGTGAAGTATCTGGAACACTGGGCTGTCTTCCAGGGCTAAAGCCTTACGCCAAATGGCTGCCGGATCCTTTCTTCAGCAAGGGCATTGCCGCTGTTCAGAATTTAGCTGGTATTGCTGTAGCTCGGGTTTCCCAACGTCTAGATGGTAAGCAGGACGCTCAGAGGGTTGATCTATTAGCTCGGCTTATGGAGGGGAAGGACGAGACAGGAGCCAAGCTTGGAAGGGCAGAGCTCACTGCAGAAGCTCTTACACAGCTCATTGCTGGATCTGACACTACCTCAAACACATCTTGTGCAATTTTGTACTGGACTGTGAAAACGCCAGGTGTGCTAGAAAAACTTCAGAAAGAGCTTGACGATAGAATTCCGGCTGGTGTTGATATTCCAACGCATGACATGGTCAAGGACTTGCCATATCTTCAAAATGTCATCAACGAGAGCTTACGCATCCACTCAACTTCATCTCTTGGACTCCCAAGACTCATCCCTCCCGGACCAGGAATTGATATATTAGGCCACCATTTCCCAGGAAACACTGTTCTGTCGGTGCCAGCTTATACCATCCACCACTCCAAAGAGATATGGGGAGATAACGCCAGCGAATTTGTCCCTGACAGATGGGATAAATTGACTGAGAGACAGAAGAACGCCTTCATACCGTTCTCGCATGGTCCTAGAAGTTGTGTTGGGCGCAATGTGGCTGAGATGGAGTTGGCACTCATTGTTGCTACTACATTCCGGAGATATGAATTTGATTTGTATCAAGACCAGTTGGAGACGAGAGAAGGCTTTTTAAGAAAACCTTTAGAGTGTATGGTTGGAATCAAGAAGAGGAGCAATGTCTAGGACTGTTAAAATTAGGGACAATATGTGTAGTACTAACCTGCCTCATTTTCATTCACTAGACCCGTCATTAGATATCATTGATGAATGTAGATACTTTAGAAATCTCTTTCCGGCGTACGTTCTTTTTGTCCCTAGCCTAGGGCCATTTTTAGGGCATCTAAACACTTGTGTACTACATGGCCAGAAAGAATCACTTCAAGGTCATATGAATGACCACGGTAAATTAACACAGGCGATTTACCTAAGCAGCAGTCTTCAAAATCCGAGCCAATAAAATCACAGATGTATGAAACATTCGAATTGGAAATCAAGCGTTCAAAGTTCCTCTCCAACCAGCCATTTACTTGAACTTAAATGAGATATCACACGAAAGAAAGATTTTAAAAGCAACCTCGATTTATATAAAACTCCGGGTATTCCTCCATCCTAAATAGTATACAGCCCAGCCCATCCATTACCAATGATCGCCCTCCATGCTACCTCCTTGTATATGCACCAAACCCAGCAATTACTATCTATGGCTCTTTCCAAATCTACAATGGCTTTCTAGCCCACCCACTAAGGGTCCTCCAACCCGCCCCACCAGCTCGTCCCTCCTCGACAATATCCTGCACACCCTCCAATCGTCCCTCATCACCAACGGTCTGGACCTTACATCTCAACAACCACTTCTCCCATGCCCACCCTCCGACAATGCCACACACGCTAGCAGCCGCCTCAGTACTGCCAGTCACCATCGCCTCCAACTCAACAACCTTGCTATCGCGATCAACTTCCTTCTTCTCCACCTTGCTACCCATTGGCAAGAACACCCATGCGCGTTTGACATTCACAAATCCGGCTTTCTTTAGGCGGGGAAGGAAGGTCTTAGTTGGCACAGGGTCGTAACCGAGGGTCTTGAGATTGAAACCGAATTCCACAGACTTTGCGAGGCCGAGTGGGCCTGCATTAACGATGTCAGAGTCCATGAGCGAGAACTCGAGATATCCACCGGGCTTGAGAATTCGCATGCATTCTTTCAAGCACACCTCCCATTCATCTTCACCGTTCTCTCCGTTCTGCTTGAGGATCGTGTATATCTCGCGAGCAGAGATAAGATCAAATTGGTTGTCCTTGAATGGAAGTTTGGTCAGACGTTCGATGGCCACCTGGCGATGGTTCTTTGGGCCGCGAATATTTGAGTTTGAGAGCTGGCGAAGCGCTTTGGTGGTCACGGTGTATACCTTGGTATTGGGGTATTCAGAAGCGCAATGCCAAGCCCAGTCACATGTTGCTTGTCCACCGAGATCAAGAATGCGAGCACGATCTCGAGGAGCTCCTGTAGCTGTAGGTCCCATAGATGACAGTCTTGCAAGACGTTTTGCTACTGGGGCCGCGATGAGACGTCCACCATTGAGAAGCTTAGCTGCCATAACGTTCCAGTTTGCAGAAGCCATTTGCTGGACTGCCTCGCTTTCTCTGTCGCGCTTGATTTTCTCGGGATCCTCTGGGGCCAACTCGTCACCACGTGCTACATTAGCTGACAAGCGGCGCTTTGGACTCATAGGTACGACGCTAAGCTGATACTTGCCGAGAAGTTGGGCTCGGTGAACAGCTGGAAATGAGACACGTTGTGATTGAATAGCTTCGAATCGAGGAACGCGATGGACAAAGGTGTCACGGCATCGTGATCTGATCATCAAATCCTGAAAGGCTCGCCAGTATGCATTTTCCTGGTTTGTAATGACTGGCTTTGGGCAGGATACATCTACTGAAACTCCCTCGGAGGTCTCTGCGATCTCGGAAAAGCGAACGGTCTTGCGTCTTGGAGCTTCAGAATGTGCTTCTTCCTTTTGGAGTTTGACACTCGCAGCACGCTGCAAAAGGGCAGCTTCATCATCACGAGCTTCGGTGGGGTTGATGAGTTCAGAAAGAAAGTCTCTCTGAGCAGCCAACCACATTCCAGTGCGATCAAGATTAACAACTGCAACATCTTCGAGCTTGGCGGCGTATCCTGGCTCAAAATCTCTAAGCATTTCATCGACGACAATTTCTTCCTCCACAGCTGGCTGGGGGGAGGGGGTAAAGCGAATAGTATCATCGGAATTGTCATGTCGAAGCTCAGGACGGGCCAGCTCCTGGTTAAGCTGAGAGATAGTAGGTCGAGCGGTTGGCATGCCATCAGACATAGTTTCGGACATCTCTGGAACCTCGATGACCTGCTCAATTGGGGGTGCTTGCCATGGCATCTTGTAAAAGCTCTCAGCAGTGCTGGATGAGGGTGGGGCAGCTGATTCTGGAGTGATTGGGACCAAGTGCCATGTGTGTCGTGCATTAGATGACAGGGTTGAGAAAAAACCTCCTGGTGATGGAATCTCGAGCTTTGTGAGCGAGTTCAATGAGCGCTGCTGGTTTGGAGAAACGACCACTGAATTGTGTCGGTGGATGTTGGTGAAGAGCGGTGGTGGGCTTTGTTGCATCTCTCGCATTGGCGAGTTGGTGCGGGATGGAACTTCTATGACCTGTTCAGATGGGCTGTCGAAATCATAGTTGTTACCAGCCAATGCTTGTAGGGTAGCCATGGCCTCTGGTTGTAGTTGCACTCCTCCACCCCATTCTCCTTCATCCTCACTGTTGTTTCCAACGTCTGGTGTGGGAGGAGCAGATATGGCAGCTAACTCTTCCGAGTTAATGCTGCCATCAAGGGAAGGAGGTGCAGAACATGAAGGCGCCTCTTGTGATTGAAGGTAAGAGAGTAGCGCGGGTGACATTGGTACCTTTGGTGGTGGTGTAGGAGGAATTGGAGAGGTGAGAAGCTTGTATGCAGCAACTCCTGGCCACTGATCTCCACCGGGAGGAATCACAAGACTGGATAGCGACTCTCTACTAGCTCTGGAACCGGTGGAGCTACGTCTAGACTGCTTTGACTGACGGGTGCTTGTTCTGCGTATGATGGAACTCTTCCTTGCATCTTCATCTGAAGAAGCATCGTACAGGTCATCGAAGTCAGTTGCTTCCGTCATGAAGCTTTGTCTTGTCCAAGGTGCCGACGATGGGGCTGGCGAGTTTGTATCTGTATCCGATGAAGAAGATGATGGACAGATTGGAGCTGAGAGGAAATGGTTCCCTCTTGGGGTTGGGAAGTGGTCACTCAAAGGAGATAGATGCCATGACGCCAAAGAATTTTTGGGAGATCTATCTTGGGGAGATCTATTTCGACCCCTGTCCATCTGCATCTTTGTGGCTAAATTGGACCCTCTGTGAGATTCTTCGTCAACCTCCATTATTGTATTAAGCGAAGGTCGTCTCCTGGGTACCTGCCCAGTTGCTGACGCAGGTCGGTACACCGTAGACGGTAAGAATTCCAAAGAAGACATTTTTTATGGTTTTAGGTGGCGGTGTTTGGTGAATTAGATATATTGGTCCGCTCGAAAATAAAGATGACTGCGTTAGACGCACAGCGTCCCTTGGTAAGGAGATAATTATAAAACGATAGACTGCTTCGGTCAACGAAGACTTGAAAACAGTGAAAGAACAGCAACGACGAGAACGAGATGACAAGAAATGGTAGATTGGACTATTGCTGGGTCTCCCCGATGTTTATACCAGCGTGATATTTCGCATTTTCGCGCCGGCGAGCAATGGTTACTTGACAGCGCCTAACTCACTTCTGAGCATGGATGAGAAGTCTCAATCGGGGACCGCAGCAGACAGTCAAGCCTGCAAGCGTACTGGCGGCGCCAAAGCCGCTCTTCTTGGTGGGGGAGACGACTTCGTCCTGGGGAGAAGAGCTCATGGTTCACGCCAAGCACCACATGTCCGGATCGATAGATCGTCCAATAATGTATGAAAACCAAACAATCAACCAACGACAAGCCCCCAATAGTTCTTCAATGCCATAATTAGATTTCATTGACGAATGGCGCGCGCGAGGGTGGTTGGCTCCAGATAACTATTGGCGCTTGCGTGCAGGACGTCGGGCGAATGAAAAGACCCAGGAGCGGCGGGCGCGTAATCCACCTCCACGGTTTGACTCCCAAGTTTTGACAGCCACTCCATAGGTATTGTGACGAACCACAACTCTACAGCCGGAAATCTGCACGAGCAACGGTGCACTAATTGAGGCTCAAATTCTCCATCTTACCGAGGAGGGTGGAAGCTCCTAACCACACTCGATGCAATTGCATGACTGCTCCCAAAATAGAAACCGGTTGAACGTCTATGTCGGGACTCGCATATGCAATTGTTGGTCTTTGCTAGGAGAAATAAGCATGGCATGTTTGTTCATGCCACCTGTAGTTATGACATACAGGGCTGGCAAAAGGCAATAATCAATATATTGTCTGGGGAAGACAGAAGATGGAGGAAGGCTGAGATCATTGTGAGCTCGTGCCTTCCTTGAATGCCAGAGAGCTCGGTTCGCAAGCGAGGTCTTGGCATCCCCTCCTTTCCAGAATGAATCCTCCAACCTCATAACGACCCTCAAGTAGCGCCTTTCTTTCCTGTATATGATAACCGAATACCATAATGTATATCTGAAATTCCTCTCTTCCATCTGTTTTCATCCGCTTGCAATTGGGAAGAGTATGCAATCTTCAACCAATATTCTCTCAGCTTGATGAAGAAACAGCTCATCTATTGAAGATTGATAGTTGAAATGAACGTGGTTTGGATAACAGTAGTTGTGTCGATAAGAGCAATTCAGCTGTGTTGAAATTACACAAGCCTTCTCTCTGCTAGCCTAACAAGTTAAGAAGAAAGATTTTCTAGGTTTCTAGATTGGGTAATAAGCTCGGAGTACACCTGGGGCTGTAAATATAGATTTATAAAAGTGGTTTAATGCCAAAGTCAATGCCAAAGTCACGCGTTTCTCAAACTCACACTTGATGTAGTCAATATTTTAAAAGTTGATGTTGGACGGTGCCATCCTGCTTTCATTCTGGACTTTAAGTTCGGTTACCCTCAATCGTCCTTGTGGTGCGTAATCATGGAGCTTTTTATCTTCGGAGCTAGAGCGTAGTAAGAGTATTTCAGTTGCGGAGATCTGTGGCCTACAGCCCTGCATATGTATAAAATACTTCATGAATGTGTTTGCATATATTTATAAGAATGCAAAGTTCGGATTCTTGCTCACGAATACTTACCTCTGCTGCCAAGCATCACAGACATACTACTATCAATCTACATCATAGTATCAAGGTTTTTCTATTCGATTTTGCCTACAATACGTGGATCTTCCGATTCAAGTCAAAGTTTCACGACTGCATATCCGCCACGCAATGCTTTCAAATAAACAATGAGTAGTTTCTCTCGAATGAATTGTGTTGACTCTGCAGACCGGCGCAAAAATAATTACCTCTTTAATCATTTGCACAGGGCCCGCTATTACATCGAATAAAACCAGTAAAAGTGCCAAATATATACAGAAATATAGCACAGCCATCTCATTTGCAATGCGACGGTTTTGACAATACTTAAGTGATACTTAACACGTTTTGTAAGAACCACATAATACTTCCATAACGCGTAAGCTCTCTTCTTTCCCTTTCACTACTCTTACTCAACCTCAATTCTTCCTTATCCGCAATAACATCCTCTTCATACGAAACAATCATTCGGCAAAGAATGAACCACACTTACTTACGACAAACGTGATAAAATTGAATATGATGTAGTTAAAATGCAGCAGCTCGTTGCTTTTTAAGGCATCGGGACAAGTAATGGTGGCATCCATACGGCACATTACGTGAAGGCAGGGTGAGAAGATGGTGGAATGTTTGCGCAGCTTTAATTCTCAGCGACAAATGCTGACGATGTATCTACCGAAGAGTTACTAGATGTCTTCTCGAGAGTGTGCCAGGTCATATAATGCATTCAAGTTTGCATAGTGAAGACAAGAGCTTATATCAAACAAAGTTTAACATATCACCTAGTATTGTGATACTTGATGGTAGTTGGCATCCCCCCTTTTTTAAGCGAGGCGTTAGTACTGTCTCTAATCATA
>Ga0247814_10001883_pt1 | contig 11888 bp, 13 predicted proteins | sample UWRJL179409R1_FD_179947 | JGI IMG/M metagenome (GOLD analysis project Ga0247814, IMG submission 179947) | Plant litter microbial communities from Arlington Agricultural Research Station in Wisconsin, United States - UWRJ-L179-409R-1 | ecosystem: Environmental > Terrestrial > Plant litter >...
CTGACAACTTTCAAAAAAGGGTCATCTCATAACACTTACCAACATACCAACTTACCAACTTAATAACTTACATACGACCAACTTCTTTATTTTCCCCTTCTTTATTTTTTGGTCATAGATAGTTTTGCATGCATGCATGCATGATTATTGTCCCGATTTATTGATTTAAATGACGACGCGGGTAATAATGTCCATACGTACCACACCGCTTAGTTTTTAAGGGGAATGGGGAATGGGGAATTCGGATGGTTGGTTTGAAGTGGTTCTCGGAACTTTGCTTGGGATGCATTACATTACGTTGTGCGATAAAATATAGTCTCGAGCCAGAGTGTGTGTAGTTTTCGCTGATGGCTGATGTTAAACTATGTTACGTATGACGGCTTTTAAGGACGAGTCATGGCGTCTTTGAACATCTGGAGGCTCTCTCTGATCCAGTGCACCGCCTATAGCATGAAGAATACGCAAGAGAACGTCTACTCGGAAATTTTATAAATTATTAGGTTATCGCTAGTCGTGAAAGTGCAGAGTGTTCGAGAACCCTAGGTCTCTGTGGTATATCCATCCCATCCGTTCGGGTTAACAGTAATTAAATAATACACCAATCCAAGAAAGTCACTTTTTAGTCGTTCCCTTTTAATGCAGCCATGTCGTCCTTCCGATATCCCCATTTTGGTTTCGACCTTTCCCGACGCTATTTTTACCCCCGCTGAGAGCTAAACGCCTCCCGATATTTCCAAAACAAACACAAGAACAAAATAACACACTGAGGATCCAGATTCCGCCCTCGAGACTCTCTCTGCTAACGTACGTCCCTAGGCCACCTAGGCCATGGGATGTTTGATGTTGTTGCGTGCTATTCTTTACATTGGAAGCAGCTGGCGAGGGCATCATGTCTGGGTTAGACAGTAATAGTACCGCCGAACCAAAGGATCCAACTAGAAGGGAGAGCACGAATCCGGGCTTCGAGCGGTCGATGATATACCAGAGAACTGGGTTCACCAAGGCCAACGTAAGGGAAGCCTGCAGGGTTGATGTCCAGGGAAGTTTTCTCTATAAAGTGTTAGTGAGCCTGATCAATTCCAAGATATGATATGGCCAGTGGCATCAGGATGTAGAACGTACTATGGCAAATGCAATCCCTACAAAGGCCCCTACGCTTCTTATTACGGGAGTCCAGTCCGCACCGAAAATCCCGCTGGCATCTAGATCGGCAGGATCCTTTGTTTTCGCTCTTCTCTCCTTAATAGTCTCATGGGCCTCAATGTTTTCATCTTCCTCCCATAGCGTATCAACCCATGGCAGCAAACTTCCCAAGGCAACGCCAGCAACACCCCAGAAAATAAGATACCTCCACTCACTTGTTGGTTTGATGATCCCTTCAACTGGAAATGGGGCAAACTTTCGGTCGTTATGTAGATGCTTGACGAGCAATCCGTATAGCATGCCCAGAAAAAACAGTGTAACTCCACGCAGCACCAAACTAATCGCAACGATTGGCCCCGAGACAGCCGGTCGCACTACCTTCTTCCGCTGATATGGTATGGGAGAATTCTGCGGTGATTCGGCACCCGTTCCCCATGGGGTAGAAAGTTCTTCGCGGTCCGACGAGTAGTCTCCCGTGGGCGAGTATATTCCCAAAAGTGTTGAGGATGTGAGGTTGAGGATGGAGTGGGTCCGACTGGGAGTATCTTCGATGGGTGCAGGTGCAAGCAGAGGGCTGGGAGGTTGTTGTGGGATTGCACTGTGGTTGAATGGCCTCCTGGGGACTGGACGATAGATGGGAGGACTAGAAGCCATGCTTGTTGAGGCTTTACTGAGACTGTGCTTGAAGAGGGCTGAGTTGTTCCAATATATGTAGTGATGGCTTCTGCAGAAACCCTAGCGAATAGTACGGTACCCAACGTTCCAGTTCTTGAATATGCTTCTAATTTTGCTTTCTTTCGGCAAGAAAGTTAAGATGTGAGATTGCGGTGGTTGTTCGTAAGGAATGGTCGGCGGGTTCGGGGGTATTGCCAGCTTCTCGTTCGGGAATGCTAATGGGGGTAACTGTGTCAATTGTTTCAACCAGCACACAACACCGATGAGCAGATAAAATAGTGGTCATGTAACGAACGACTTGAAGATGAAGCGAGAGGAAGGTTGGCGGAAGAGGAGGAGGAGGAGGAGAAGAAGAAGAAGGACGGAGGTGTCAACAACACAGCTACACTACTATACAGCTTGTGCTGTACAGCGGGGAAGACCAAAAGCTCAAACTAACTTTGAAGCGCTATACGGGACAGCCCATTGGTGCAGAACTTTCCACACTTCTCAGACTAAGGAGATCACGAGGTGGATCAAGATATATGGGAGAACGGGGTCGGGAGCTGCTTCACATGCCAAAACGCCCCTCAGAAAAAGCCCGAGAAACAGAGGGGCCATTCAAACAACGCTGATCGCTGGATCGGCATTTAACCTTACCATTTACCACTAGCCAACAGAGCTAGTAGAGGCTAGTAGAGGCTAGTAAAAGTTAAGAAGGGGGAGGGGGGGCTAGTAGTCTTCATGGCTGGTCTTCACTTGGACAATACAATATACAATACAACGCATTACATTACAACAAATACATTACAACAGACTTCGTACCTATATATATGTATATATATATACATATACATATGTACTCACGACGGAGTTCCGGACTGGATGGAGCCTTACTACTGGCTAGCTAGCTTACTGGTTGGTTCTTGTAAATCTCGTGACCTCGGAGCCGGAGCATATTCCTCCTCCTCACTCCGTCCCCCAAGTGATCTCTCTATCCTCCTCCATTCTACAGTACTGGTCCATACACCACACTAAAGTAAAAATATGTATCGCTGCTTCGTCTGAATAGCTTCATCATCTTTCATTTTCCCTTTCCGGAGCTGGGCGATTCACTTAAGCCCACTCTCTACAGGTTGAAAAAGAAACTGTGTAAGACACCAAACCACCATGTACCATCCATCCACCACACCAATGCTGAGCTAATATGATCAGTCGGAGTCGGTACAGCAAAAGAGGCTTGCATATCCAGCGTTTTGGAACACCATTGGGCAGCTTTTTGGCATGATGCTTGATCCCGCAGGTGCTACCAGCAGAACACCTTGCACAAGTGTATGTGTGGAAGGGAAATGGATAGGATGTTCATCAGCAACCCATGCCATAATCAATCGATAGCTTCTCCTATGCTATGTTGCCGAGCCTACCAAGAAATTGGATTTGGAATCATCGAATGCTCCTTTACAGAATTACCTATCTACAGCCGATTCCCAATATCTCGAATTTATCTATTCGAGATAACGCTCCCACTTTCAACGTTATCTGTTATAGTTACAGTTACACCTACAGTACAGTACTTGACCATTGGAGCACTTCTTATGTAATCTGGCAGGTCTCCTTCTAACTACCCCTGGTCTCTTAAGGCTGAAATACCATTTGTGTTACCATTTTATCTTCATTGTGCCACCGGTTGGGCCCAAATAGCGTGACCTTCATCGCATAGACTTTCCACTATTCTTGCAGTATTCTATGGATGCCGCACATCTATGCAAAGTCTGCCAGACTCTCGATCTCGAGTTCTTCCTAAGTGAAGAACGGGCAGATCAAAGAGTTCCCCCAGGCCCAGACGATGACAAGGACTCTTTTACGATGATCACTGCCGTTCCTCACCACTCATCAATTTTAGAATTGCACGTTTCGGCGCGCAGTGGTTGTAATTTGTGTTACATGATCTTAAGTAGAATCCATGATTTGCCCGATTTCAAACAACCGGGCCACGAAGTCGATAGCAGAATTCAGCTTGGAATGATGTTTCAGCAATACCACCGGCTGGTAATTCATTATCGCGGTGCCTCCCTCATGATGCCTGTTTATTCCATAGCCTTAAATACGGATGATGGTATGAAAAAACCGCCCCGTCTGAATCCTGTTATATATTGGCCTGGTGATAGTGCGTGTGTCGTTCAATTACATAAGATAGTTAGAAGCCTCTCCTTCTATCCTCTGTTCAGTCCGCGTGCACCAACTAATGTCAGATAAAGAATACAGCGCACCTCCATCGCGTATTTATCCCTTGGACTCGTCGCCAACCATAGAATTAGCAAAGTCATGGTTGCATGACTGTGACTTAATTCATAGAAGGTGTTACACTAAGAACAGCGGCATCTCAGCAGTTCCTTCAAGGTTGATTGATCTCGGTACATTAGAATATTCACACCTTCGACTGATATTCAGGAAAGACTACTTCCAAAGTCAACTCCAATCACTCCCAGAGCATCCACGAGTAAATGATGGCAGGTATATGACCCTGAGCCACTGTTGGGGTGCACCATCCGATTTCCAACAACGAGCATGTACTACCAAGAACAATATAGAAGCCCGCAAATCAAATATCGACATTGCCATCCTCCCAAAAACCTTCCAGGATGCTATCAAAATAACGAGGTACCTCGGGGTTCGATTCCTCTGGATAGATACATTATGTATCGTGCAGGATGATGCGCAGGATATCGATCAGGAATACACCGCTATGAAAGACATTTTTCTTGGATCCTATTGCACGATTGCTGCATCAGACTCTCATGATGGAAATGGCGGTTGCTTTGTCCCGATCAAAATCCCATCGGTCACCTGCTGCTCCTTCGAGTGCCATTCGTCAGATAGATCTAAATCTGCAGAAATATCTGTTTATCAGGGTTTTGATGAGTGGAGTACTAGCATCATAGGTCCACTACAGAGGCGTGGTTGGGTTAGTTACCTACCCGACTAATTGTCAATCCCAGAGGCAGCCGAGATCAGGATGATATTTGGAAGCATTCTGTCCCAGCCCCTCTCGATAGCTTTGATAACATTCAATAACACATTGCTGACTCATACTGTAGACACTACAAGAGCGCTATCTCACCTCTCGCGTACTGCATTTCACAAAGTCACGCCTACTTTTCGAGTGCCAGGAATGGAACGCATCCGCAGATAGACCTATGCTGAGTCCGAAAACGAATGATGGAAATTTGGGGGTCCTTGGTTTGCTAAGAGCCAGTGGACACCGATTTAGCACACTAGATATCCCCCTCATCCGAAAAACGTGGATTGAACTAGTAGAAGAGTATGCATTAACAACTCCTTGGCATCTCAAGTTACTAAAACAGTCTAGATACTCTCGAAGAGCACTAACATTTCCAACCGACAAGCTCCCGGCACTCTCTGGACTCCTGGGTTGGTTTGTGTATGAGGACGACGTCTATGCCGCAGGATTATGGAAAAGTTCTTTTGGGCCGGATCTGTACTGGCGACCAGATATTCACACTTGCTATGCGGAGAACCAACAGAGCTTTGAAAGCATATCTCTACTAGACACGAGTAGTGCTGGCCATCATAGAACTCGCATTCCGGGACTTCCAACTTGGTCGTGGGCTTCGCTCTCTTCGGCCGTCATATATCGCGGATACTCGACGTCTACTGAAGCTGAATCCTTCAAGCTCATAGATCTGGATATCAAATTGGCAGGCATTAATCCCTATGGTGCTGTTGGGCACGCGAAAGCCAAAGTTTCCGGTTTTATCACCACTGCGTATGCTGTTAAATTACACGACTTTAGAGGAAGCGATCGGTGGTATGAGACAATAGCACCACTCAAATCTATTGATTACTCTACTGTCGATGCAATATCCCGCCTTCCAGCTTCAAACGTCCTCGTTGGAGACATCTTCGCCGCAAACACTTTTCGTGCTATATTCTCTGTCGACGTGACAGATGAAACAATCTCGCCAGATATGGAACTCACCTGTTTAATAACCTGTCACATCAAACTCAACTTCACAGTAGATGAACCGGATATCGTAGGACTAGTGCTTCAGCAAACGGATCAGGGTGAGTGGAGAAGGGTCGGGACTTTCCAGACAAGGAAAGATGAAATGAAATGGTTTCGGCAAAGTGACGAACTTGTTCTAGTCTGAGAGAGTGATGTTGAGATGATTGGGCGTTTCCCAGTGATACATATCATTATCATCCCTATTTTTATATGGTTCAATCTCCTGTAGTTGGGGGCAGGGGGAGTTGGGTATGCGTAAGTGCTCTGTGGAATCAGTGGGATAAATCGCGTTGAATATTCCTTTCTGTAGTAGTAGTAAGACATCTACAGAATTGAGGACGGCTGATAGAAAGTCGAAGAGGTGGTGGTTTGCACTTCTCAGATGAGCAGCCTTTGTGATGAGACAGCAATGGATTGGTTGATAAGAGGATTTCTTAATAAATTTGTCGGAGAGGCGGATAAGTGCTGGCAAGATGAATAGAAAAGCGGTCGATAGATGGTAACTGCATGTGCCACAACCAGACAAAAGTCAAATAAAATCGAATAGCACAAGCTACCATATCATGGGTCTTACGATCACGAAGGAGGGAAAAGTTTCACCTGGGGCCATGACACAAGACTATGGGGCTGCGTGATTTGTGGGAGTGACTGTAACAGGACTTGGCCGGAGACAAGCTATATTTCATATGCTCAAGTTCAAGTTCAGGTTCTAAATTCTAGCATAGGATATCGATCAGGAATACTATATGATAAGAGAAATTTTCTTAGATTGTATGTTTTGTACATTTTCGTTTATCTAGGGATGAAATCTAGTGATCTGGGTATTTTCTGCCATCCTATAACTTGCTCTTAGATCCTCCTAAGAACGTCTGGGCTAGTTTCAGCTGTTCAACTGCCTCAGCAACCATTTCGTCAACAATTTGACGAGCAGGCTGAATTTCTTTGATAACTCCTGCCACAACTCCCATTAGATGAGGAATATCTACATCATTTCCAGCATCCATATCATACTCAATGGGCACTACACCGCTCTCCGTTAACTCCTTTACCTTCGCAGGTTGGGCCTCCCATTTGTCTACCCACGCGTTCCTCCTTACCCTTAACGGCCGTCCACTAACAGCTAGCGTCCTCAAGGTATCCTCGAACTTAGCGGTAACAACACTCTCCTTATGTTCTTGGCTACAACCCGCCTCAGTACACGCCACAAACCTTGTTCCAACCCACACTCCAGCCGCACCTTGCATCAAACTACTAGCCAGCGTCCTCCCATTGTAAATACCGCCAGCAGCCACAACTAACGCCGTTTGTCCTCCCAGCATCTTTGGTCTGTACTGTCTCGCTACATCCACCACCGATGGAATCAGAATCGAGTTTGGGATATCGCCCGTATGACCACCTCCTTCTCCACCCTGCGCGCACACAATATCAACACCCGCATCCAAAGCCTTCTTTGCATGTTTTGGTGCTCCAACCATATTCATGATCAATATCCCTGCCTCATGCAGTCTCTTAACCACATGAGGAGGTGGGATCCCAACAGCACTTATAAACAGTTTCGCACCCTCCTCAATCGTCACCGTAATCAAATCATCCAATTGACCGTGCGTGTAATCATGGTTCGTTTTCCGTGCACCTTCGCCGACTTTAGGGAGAGCGAGATCGACGCCGAATGATAGGTCCGGCGACGACAGGTTCGCTTTGAGTTCGTGGATGATTTCGCGAAGTTGCGTGGGCGTGTAGCCCAACCCACCGATGCAGCCGAGTCCTCCGGCGTTGGAGACAGCGGCTGCGAGGGGACCACCGCTTGTGCGTGCCATTCCGGCGAGGAGAATGGGGTGTTTGATATTGAGGAGTGTGGTGAGAGAGGTGGTTATGGGGCCGTGAACTGCCATGGCTGCGGTTTATTTCTTAAGGAATGAAGGAAATGGTATCTTAGGGGAGAAGCTCTTGTTGGTATGACGATGGATGGATCGTTAAAACTGTAACTGAAATCATTTTGAGAGAGGAGGTAGTGATCTCTTTTAAAGCTGGGGTAAACTCGTTAGGAACTCGCTTCCCCGGTTGAGGCTTTGTGTGACATGTGGGGAAGGGGAAACCTCGGCTCTTAATTAATCGTTCGCTAACTGTCAGTTGTAGGTGTAGATACGCACACTAGCCACTCGAAGATCCATTATTCTTCTATTATAAGTAAGTTCCTGCGCCACCCCCCTTTTCTTCTGAGTTTGGTTTAGCGAGATCAGACCGTAAACAGACTCAGAGTACAGGCAGAGAGAGAAACTGCTTAATGTTGGAGTACCTAAGAAAACACTATTTGTCTTGGTTGATTTTACTACTTCAGTATTCATAAGTTTCTCATATTATAAAACATTAGTTTATAATATCTAGGGTGGTTTGGTGAAATGGCCAGAGTTTCCTCGCCCGATCTTCACTTCCCCCAGGCTCCTTAATGCTCTCTAGCCATTGGCTGAGGATATTTCTGTGGTCCTCTTTTGTCCTTTCCCACTCATTGGCAGGGACCCATCCATCAGAATCCACGTTGAGGACATGCTTGAGAAATATCTTCAACTGCTGAACAGTTTCGAAATCTTCGTATTGTTTTTTGTGCTCTGTAAGCTCCTCTGGAGTAGGTTGATACTTACAAGAGGCAGGCAGGCCAAGATTAGTCCAATTTTGCGAGAGATCAATTAGTTCCTGCCGCAGTGCTGCCGCGCTGTCTCTCCAAGATGCGTCGCAATAACGAAATGGCCTGAGCAAGGTTTGATCCATTGCTCTGGCTTCACTTATTTTCTTCATGTAGCTGGATTGCACAACTTCGAATGTTTTTCGGCATGTCAGGACATCCTTTTCGTACCGTTTCCTTGCTGCTGCTTCTTCTGGGGTTTCTATTATTCCTTCTGATGAATCCGCAGTGGTATCAACACCTCTTGACATGAACTTTTTCAGGGTTTGGATATCAGTAGCGGGATCCTCAACTAGATCGGGTGTCTCATTTGCATAGACGAATGCTGGCTCTATACAAGTAGATTGCCAATCAATAATAGCTGTAACGTGTAAAGAATCATTCTCGGACACAAAAATATTTCGTTTATGAAAATCAGGGTGAAGCAGCGTTGCACTGGCCACTTGTTGAATAATCGGACTCATAGCAAGACCGTCGATTAGTGCACTACTGAGATCTAGAAGACGTTGATGCTCCTCCACCGACCCACGATAAGGCAACTCTTCTTTTGGATCATTAGCCTTCGGAATTCGCGAGAAACTGGCATCAATCAAGCCAGAACAATAAGACTGTAGGTCAGTCCCTATTACAAGCTGATTAGCATTTCTGCTCGGCTATTATCTTGGGCAGGCAGGCAGTAGTAAATCTACTTACATGGGCCTCTATTTGGAAACCTCTTTTCAAAGAAACGAGGCTCTGTGGGAGTGCAGTCCCAGAATTGCGTACTGCAGTAAGGACCGATGCAAAATCCTTCAGCAGATAATGTGGCCAACTCGACTCGAGAATGCCAAATTGGCACGGAGGGACGTGTTTGGAATAGTGTGCCGTGTGGCTTGCTGAAGGGTTCGCTGGCGCTCCACCATCATCCCATTGCAGCTCGCCTGTGTACTCTTTCCGCTAGTCTGCCCCTGGATTAAGCGAGCTAAATCACTAGCGACGGGCATGGCAAAAGGATTTTCGGAGCTCGACGTAGCAATTGCTAGGTATACATAGATGAATGCACTCTTTCGCCAAAATGAATCTTTCGTCCTCTGTCAACTCAGATATTTCAAGACTCGTAAAAGCCTTGCCTGCTTCTCACTGTTCTCACTGTTTGCGTGATCTAAATCATGATGTGGTCCCATATTGCCATTTCTTTCCTTCCTATCGCCGTTGCCTTGTCTGCCACCGGCTTGCCTACTGGGTACACGTCGGAACCAATTCCCCAGAATGCAGCCATCAACGCGCCACTGAATTGTATTGGAGAAAACACCTACATGGGTGCCAAGACCTTCAAAACTAGTTCCCTCGATATAGAAAGTTGCGCGACAGCATGCACAGCTCAATCAGCATATAACCTCCGTCATCCACCATCCCAAGGAAAACCAAAGACATGTCAATTCTTTAATACATATTTATTATACAAGAACGGCGTCTATTATGAACAGGTATGAGCACTCGTATCTCCCGTTTCAACGAGTGCGGCTTTGACATAGTATAGCGCTGCACACTGTACACTCAATTCTGGGATCGGTCATACGCTAGAAATACAGGATATACTTCTGGGAAAGACAAATACACCATTTTTGCTTCATTCTCTTTCAGTAATGCGACAAATAAAGGCGTTGAGGACTGTAGCAGCCTGCCGGTCAGCTCAACATCCATTGCTAGCTCCACGACTTCGATGCACACTGAAGGCTCGACTTCTACTTCATCATCCACAGAAATCCTAAGTCCAACAGAGACAAATTTCTCGACAACACCAACAATCCTCTACACACCATCCATTTCTATTACTTCATCAGATGCTTCAACGATATTTACAAAGCCGACGAGTAGCAGCGAAGCTAGTCAATCAACTTCAAGTACCGTCTATTCGACTTCAGCAACTTCATCAACTATCTTTTCAGAAACGTCTGCGCCTCCAATTCCAAGCGACCCCTCAACGAGCTCATCTGGAGTCACCAGCACAAACTCATCGCTTGAACCTTCTAAGACTCTAAGCACTTCGGTCGAGTCCGACACAACTTCGTCGTCGACGAGTTCTTTGGCTGAAAGCACCACTAAAACGAGTTCACCTTCGAGCACTTCTTCAACTGAAATTATCACCTCTACCTCAGTTCTCGAGTCTTCATCAACTAGTACAAGTTCCTCTACGTCTTCTGGTAGGTCTCTTGCGATTTTAGGATGATTCCGTTTCCTGTTTGTGAGCCTGGAAAATGAGTCATTTGTGACTTGATACTGTGCGAGCTCTCATTGTTTCAAAATGCTGGATACACTCAGAACAATATCTCTTTTTATGTATATTAAACAGAATTTCCTATTGTGGCTCACTACTGGGAAGAAAGTCATGCTAAATTTCCGAATAGTTGAATCTGCGTCTACGACATCTACAGACATATCCACTACTACCTCTATGACTTCAATTCCAGTCCCGACATGGATACAGGTACGTTAGCAAATAAATTCTTCTAAATTTGGCAGAGCTTGGTGCTTCAAATATCCGAAGTCGTATAGAGTAGCTCTCACGCCAGTTCCATTGTGCTGTTGAGTCTTTCAGTTTTAGTTTCAATGCTAACTTGCAGAATAGAATGGCGATTTTGAATCCACGGCTAATGCTGGAGCTCCTTGGGTAATCCCTTCTAGTAGCCCTACCGGCTGTACGTGGGAGATAGTTGAATCCGCAGATGCCGTCAACGGTACCCATTTTGCCATTGTAACATGTAAAAATGCTGGGGAAGGCATCTTTATAACGCAGCCATTCCAGGCTCTCGATATTGGAGCCACTTATGTCGTTTCTGTCTGGTATCGCAAGCTAGCACAGACCACCGACAGTGCTGGATTTAGTTGCACGCTCGGTATTTCGAATGGACCTGGGCTGATAGCCTCGGGCAATTTGGGTCCAAATAACCCCTGGAACAAACAGGTGAACACTTTCAAGGCTACGGCGGCTTATCCAGGAATAGGATTATTTTGCTTCAGGGCTGTGAATGGTGGTGCACCGAACGGAGTTGCAACGTACACGTAAGTGAGATTTCTTGAAATAAACCTTTGAACAATTAAGCCCCAAAGCTCAAGCCAGTACACTCAAATACAGCATAACAAACCAACTGACGTCGGCTTTCCTGTAGTTATATTGACAGTATCGACGTCTATCGGATACCAGATCGGCCAGAAATCGTGATAAATGGTGGTTTAGAGGACTCCTCGATTTCGACTGAGCCATGGCGCATAGATACTAATTCGACACGCACAACTGCCACCAGCGGTACAATTGCTATCGCGCAAACTGATCCCATCAACCAAGCATACAAAGGCACTAACTACCTTGCCATATCTCTGCCCGGAAGCTCGACTGGAACCTTC
>Ga0247814_10001884_pt1 | contig 11886 bp, 9 predicted proteins | sample UWRJL179409R1_FD_179947 | JGI IMG/M metagenome (GOLD analysis project Ga0247814, IMG submission 179947) | Plant litter microbial communities from Arlington Agricultural Research Station in Wisconsin, United States - UWRJ-L179-409R-1 | ecosystem: Environmental > Terrestrial > Plant litter >...
CCGGCGCGAGCAGGAGCAAGCCATCGTGGCGCGCGACGCGCGCCGCGCCAAGTACCTGGCCACCGCCACGCACGAATTGCGCACCCCGATGGCCAGCGTGCTGGGCTTTTCCGAACTGCTGATGAAGCGCGAGTTCGACGCCAAGACCGGGGCCGAACTGGTCGGCATCATCCATGCGCAGGCTGGCGTCCTGATCAACGTGACGAACCAGCTGCTCGACCTGTCGCGCATCGAATCGGGCGGCAAGGCTGCGCTGCGCATTGGCATCCACGCGCTGGCCGACCTGTTCGCGCAGGTACTGGCCGCGCTGGCGCCGCTCGGCCAGAACGGCCGGATCGTGCTGTCCATCGATCCGGCCACGGCGCCGGTGGCGGCCGACCCGCAACGCCTGCAACTGGCGCTGGTCAACCTGGTGGGCAACGCCCTCAAGTATTCCAATGCCGATACCCCCGTCACCATCGACGTGACGCCGGCCCCGTACCGCGGCATGGCCGGCGTGCAGGTGCGCGTGGCGGACCAGGGCATCGGGATGACTGCGGACCAGGTCGCGCACCTGTACGACGCGTTTTACCGCGCCGGTACCAAGCCGGACGTGGCCGGCAGCGGCCTGGGGATGGCGATTTTCAAGGAGATCGCCGACCTGCACAACGCCGCCGTGGACGTCGACAGCGCCCCCGGCCGCGGCACTGCAGTCACACTGGTCCTGCCGGCCGCGCAGGCGGATACGCCATGAACCCATCGATTTTGGTCGTCGACGACCAGAGCGAACTGCGCCTCCTGGTGCGCATCACCCTGCAGCCGCTCGGTAAAATCGCCACCGCCGAAAGTGCGGAACAGGCGCGCGAACACATCGCCCGCGTGCCGACGCAGCTGATCGTGCTCGACGTCTGGCTCGGCGCCGGCCAGAGCGGCCTCGATTTCTGCCGCGCGCTCAAAAGCGACCCGGCCACCCAGGACATCAAGGTCATCCTGCTGTCGGCCAACGGCAACCAGCCCGATATCGACGCTGGCATGGCGGCCGGGGCCGATGCCTATATTGTCAAGCCCTACAGCCCGCGCGATTTGCTGGCCAAGGCAACCCAGCTGCTTCACTAAAGACAACCCCAATCATTTCCTGTGTCCGCAGCACCCGCAGATTGATTTTCTGAGCCATAAAAACCGTCACCCCGACGAACGTCGGGGCCCATGCTGAGGCGACATCCACGCGGTGTGCGCGTCCGCCGCCAACTCACGATTCGTCCCGGCGCCACCAGCTGCTGCATCCCCGCCCATTCCCACGCCAGCATGGTACACCGACGCGGTGCCTGAATCGTCCGCCGGCGGCGCTGAAGCCATATTGGAACGCGCGCCGCAGCGCCGGCAGCGTCGACCGCGCGCTGCGCCAGGAAAACCGTCCCTATATCGTCGCGCCCCTCGACAGTCCGCAAATCCGCATGCTCAGCAGTATGGAAAAAGCCCATGCACTCGCCCCGCCCAAACTGTGGGAAGCCCCCAAAGTCGAGGAACTGGTCAACCAGACCGGCGACGGGGCCCGCCGCACGCGCACTATCACTGCGCTGCGCACTGGCGGCATCACCGAACGGTCGCCGGTCACGAATGTCGACATGATCGAAATGCACGGCAAGCTGCGGCTTACCAATTGCCCGCAGCACGAAGACACGGCAACGCAGCAAGCATGGCGCACTGCGCGCGATTAACAACAGTCGGCGCGCCAGCATTGCCGACTTCTCCGGAATATTTTGACTCTTTCGCGCTAAATTCAGTAAAAGCGATAAAAAATTCTTGCACAAAAAAGAAAAGTGCGGTAGCCATGACGCCAATCGTCTTTACAGTGTATTATTTCCATCTTAGTTGCCGCACGGAATCATTCAGCGGTGACCCAAACCGATACTCTGCTACTCTGATCCCATGCGCCCACTGCTACGTTGCCTGCCCATCCTTGCCCTGCTTGCCGCCCCGCTGCATGCGTTCGGCGGGACGACGGCGACGATGCAGGTGTCGTTCACCATCGTGGCTAGCTGCGCAGTCGATGCCCGTGGCGCCACCGCCCCCGCCGTCAACTGCGGCCAAACCGTGGGTTACATCGTCGCCCCCCAGGCGGCGCAGGCAAGCAGTGCCAATACGGCCGGCAGCCAGGACGGCTGGACCGTCTACTTTTAACGCACCGTCCCGTTGAAGAACGTGCTTCCCTGCTGATCTGCGCTGAAAGCGCGTACCAATGCGCGCGAATGGCGACATGCGCGAAGGCCATGACTGGCGAGTGAGGGCAAAGCAGGAGGAGAACGTACGCCTGGATCGGTGATCGAGCCTGGCGGCGTCAGGACCGAGTCGGGCACAACGTCAGTGGCGCGCTCAACGAGCGGCGTGAAAAGCGCAATGCCCTGGGCGCGCAGGACGTCGCCCAGGCGCTTGTCTATGTCTTTGCCCCGCCGCCCGGCGTGCCGACCGAAAATATCGTGGTGCGGCCGGTCCTGCAAGCCGCCCCCTTGAGAATGCAGGTGGATCCAGGCGTGCGCGTCATCAACCGCGCACACCGCAGCGGCTAAAACGTATGCCGCACGCCCACCATGAAAATCGTTTGTTTGCCGTCCGACGAAGGCGTGCCCGCGTTTGAATCGCCAAGGCTCGCTACAGCGTTGATGGCCGTAACCCCGTCAGCCGCCAATGTCTGCCCATGGGCCCGCTGTGTCGCTTCGAGCAGATAAATACCTGTACGCTTCGTCAGCCAGTATGTCTGTTGCAGCGACAACTGACGATAGTTTGCGGGGTGCGCGATGCCGTTGGCGGACTGCTCGCGGGTGTAACTCACACCCGCACCAAGCAACCACGGGCTGCCGGTTTGCCAGGTAGCGAAGACGCCACCGGTATTGAACGACGCGGTTTCGGCAAAGCGCGAGCGCGCATTGGGAACGTACTGTACATTGCTGACGGACGCGCCGATGCCCAGGGCGCCACTCTGGCGATGCGCGACAAGCGCCAGGTACTGCACCTCTCTGGCAGACAGATAGCCCGCATTGACAGTCGATTTCAGGAAGCTGCTGGAAGCGGCCGTATCCCAGCTTGCCCCTTGCACGCCGTTTTTGATCGACTGGTAGCCGGCGCCAAGGCGCCAGGGGCCAGTTTCGTACTTGATGGCCGCGCTGAGCGCGCCCGCCGTGCCCGCGCCACCATTCGCGTGCTCACCTGACGCAACCATCACACCAGCGCTGACACCATGCAGCACAGGCGACACATATTTGATGGCATTGTTGTGGCGTATCGTGACATCGAGCCCATCGATATCGCCCGGGTGCGCCCCAAGCGCCCCTGTCAGGGCAGGTACCGGCCCGAGCGGACTGAGCAACTGCCAATACGGCGCATACTGGCGGCCTGCGGTCAGGGTGCCCAGCCTCGCATGATTGATGCCGATGAAGCTTTGCCGATTGAACAAACTACCGGCCTGGGACGCAGTTCCGTCGTCGAGGTTATAGCCGGCTTCCAATGTAAAAATCAGCTCGGCACCGCTGCCCAGGTCCTCGGTACCACGCAAACCCAGGCGACTGGCGTCCTTGGCGCCGCTGCGCACGTAATATTCGGCGCTGCCAAGATGATTGTCGGCATATGCCATCGCTACATCGGCAGTCCCATACATGACCATGCCCGACTGCGCGACTGCGCTCGTAGAACAGCCAAGCAACAAGGCTGCACCACCTGTCACGAAAGCACGGAATGAACGATTGTTGCCATGGCGGGCCGGCCACCGGAACAGTAGCGTTTTCATGACAGCCGTCCAACGGAAGCGTAGCGGGCAGTTTCATCGAGCCTGAACATCGCCACCAGGTCGGCCAGTTGTCCAGCCAGTTCCTGCAGCGACTGGGCATTGGCCGCGGCTTCCTCCACCAACGCGGCATTCTGCTGCGTGGCATTGTCCATGCCAATGACTGCTTCGTTGATCTGGTCGATTCCCTGCGCCTGTTCACGACTTGCCGAAGATATCTCTTCGATGATCGTGCTCACCTGGCCGATCTCGCCGACGAGCGACGCCATTGCGACGCCCGCTTGCTGCACCAGGCGCCCGCCGTTGCCCACTTCACTGACCGATTCGCCAATTAACTGCTTGATTTCGCCGGCGGCCGTTGCAGAGCGATGGGCAAGGCTGCGCACTTCGCTTGCCACGACAGCAAAACCACGGCCTTGCTCCCCTGCTCGCGCGGCTTCCACCGCTGCATTCAGCGCGAGGATATTCGTCTGGAATGCGATGCTGTCGATCACACCGATAATGTCGGCGATGCGCTTCGACGAGCCTTCGATCGCGGTCATGCTTTGCACAACGTTTGCCATGACGGCGCCGCCATCGTGGGCTGCGGCGGAAGCGCGCTTTGCCAGTTGGTCAGCGTGCACGGCGTGTTCGGCATTCTGCCGCACCGTCCCGGTCAGCTCTTCCATTGCAGCAGCGGTTTCCTCGAGCGCACTTGCCTGCGATTCGGTGCGTGCGGACAGGTCTGCATTGCCTGCGGCAATTTCGCGGGAGGCGTCGGCGATCGTGTCGGCATGGGTACGGATACGGCGCACGGTAATCGCCAATTCGTCCTGCATGCGAGCAATCGAATAGAGCAGGCTTGCGTCGTTGACGCCGTCCAGCGGTACGCGCTGCGACAAATCTTTGTCGGCGATACGACGTGTCACATCGGCAGCATAGGCTGGATCCGCGCCAAGCTGGCGATTGATGCTGCGCACAAGACGCCATCCAAGTACCGCAATCACGCATAAAGCCACCGTGAAGAACAAAATGAAGCGCGTGGCCGATTCCCAGAATATTTCATTGATGTCATCGCTGAAAAATCCGGTACCGATCCACCATCCCCACGGTTCGAATGCAATGACCCCATTCAGTTTGCCCGCCAGTTGTCCCGTTTTTGGATGCTTGGTCTTCATCGTCAAAAACGCGATGCGTGATTTTTTCAGGGCCTCTGTAAAAGCGACGCCGTCAGGCCTTCCATCGATTGTTTCGCTCTGATAGATTTTCCCGACATTTTCCGCATTCGGATGCGCCAGATTCATGCCATTTGGAAGGCGCGCATAGTAATAACTTTTACCTTCGTTATTCAGTTGCGTCAGTGCCTCTTTCGCTGCTGCCTGCGCCTGCGCCTCGGTCAGGCGCCCTTGCTTTTGCTGGTCGTAATAGTGTGCGACCAGGTGTTCGCCCACCATCAGCATGTTTGCAATCTGTGCCTGGCGGTCGTTGAGCAGTGCGCGGTCGAGCGTCCGCAGGCTTAAGCCACCTAAAGCGGCAAGGGCCAGCATGGCGGCGCTGACCAGGATGAAGAGCCGGGTTGATACTTTCAAAGTCGAATCTTTCTAAATGTTGATAAATATGCCCCATTCACGCGGCGGCATAGTTGACATATAGAAATTTTATCCTAAGGAAAGTATATTTACCATGGGGTAAGTAAACAGATGATCTTTTTCAACCTATTTACCACACGCTTTTTTCATATCGAACGCCAAGTGGTAACTGTAAAATATACCAAGTTTTAAAAAGCGACATTGCGTCGCTTTTTAAGCGTTACAAACTGATAAACAAAACGCAAGGTGGTTATTCAAGTCAGCATGTCGATGATGCCGTGCTTAAAATATATTTCTCGAAATATATTATGCGCCACGGTGCCCACTAACCAGCCAGCGGCATTGACGAGTGAAAGGAATGCCAGCAACCATGCGCCTGGCTGCGTCGGGGAAACCGGCACCCTTCCTTTTAAGCGAACCCATGCAAAATGTCGCGTATTGAGAAGTCATGCTCCGGCATGCAGCGTGTCTTGCGATGCACATTTTTCAAGGTTCAGTCCGCCTCTCCGCGTGCCGAGGCAGGGACCAGCAGGTGATAGCCCCGCAGCATTGGCATGAACGGCGGCGCGATGCCCGCCGCAGTGGCCTCGGCTTCGGTCATCGGAAAGGGCTTGGGCATGAAGCCTGGCAGGGCGGCTTGCAGCGGCCAGTCAGGCGTATTGATCGCCGTCTTGCCGACCGCGACCAGGTCAGCGCCCTCGCCTAAAGCAAATTCCACATCGCTCGCAACTTTGACGCCGCCACAGGCAATCAGCGCAATTTCCGCGGGCACGACTTTACGGAAGCGATGGAGGTTCGTCTCCTGGCTGTTGGGATATTTCCAGCTGGTCGCCGCAACATCCGGCGCAGAAATGTGAACGTAATCCACCTCCAGCTGCACTAGCCATGCGATCACTTGCGTCGTCTCGTCGATGTCGAAACCTTTTTGCGCGGGCGAATCCTCAGGCAGGAGCCGGACACCCACGATGAAATCTGCGGGAACCGCTTTCTTAATCTCCTGAACCGTCCGGATCAACAGGCGCGCACGGTTCTCGAGCGGACCGCCCCATTGGTCAGTACGCAGGTTCGTCTGCGTGCTGAGGAATTGCGTAAACAAATAGCCGTTTGCGCCATGCAATTCGACACCCGACAAGCCGGCCTGGTGTGCGCGCTGCGCAGCGGCGACGAAATTGCAGATGATGTCTTCAATCTCCGCTTCAGCCAAGGCACGCGGGGTTTCAAAGCCTGGAAAATCCAGCGTGACAACACTGGGTGCAGTGGGCTGTTCGCCGGTCACGTCGCGCGGTGATCGCACGCCGCCATGAAAGAGTTGCAGGATCGTCAGTGCATTGTTGTCGTTGCCAATGGCTGCCAGTTGCTTGAGCCCCTCGATGTGCACGTCGGCAAAGCAGGCCAATTGACCAGCCCAGGCTTTGGCGTTCGGCTGGACATGGCTTGCTGCCGAAATGATCATGCCGAATCCTCCTTCCGCGCGCAGCGTGAGCCAGTGCAACTCGGCATCGCTGAGCGTTCCGTCGTCATGGCTTTGACTGTTCGTCATCGGCGCCAGCACGGTGCGGTTTTTCTGGGTGTGGCCGGTTTTCAGCAAGAATGGAGAAGTCAGGGTGGGCATGTGCGTGATCCTTTATTGAAGGTTGATGTTGAATAGACAGATCGTTCGTGGCGCAGCCCCGTCCTAGTGGGCTGCGACAGGGGCGCGATTTGCACCGGCTTTGTTGGGCAGGAACAAGGCAGCGACAAAGGCAGCCACCGCGAGGCCGCATCCGATCAGGTAAGCCTGCTGGGCGCCGTGCGCCATCGCAGCACTGGCTGCTTCGCCACCCGCCACATAACGCGCACCTGCCGTGCCCATGATCGAGAACATGATCGCAATGCCGGCGGCGCCGGACAGCTGCAGCAGCGTATTGAGGATGGCGCTGCCATGCGGCACCAGGTGTTGGTTCAACGCGCCAAGCGACGCGGCAAATAACGGCGTCCACATCAACGCCTGCCCCACGATCAAGACAAGATACGGCACCAGCAACAGCCAGACCGGCGTTCCGGGCGCCAGAGTCGACAGGTACCAGTGCCCGGCGGCGTCGAACAGCGCACCCGCCATGACCAGCTGGCGCGGGCCGATGCGGTCGTACCAACGGCCCACGATGGCCGAAACGATGGCAATGGTAAAACCGCCCGGCGCCATGAAGAGGCCGGCCTGTACGGCTGTCAAGCCGTACGACGTCTGCAGCACGACCGGCATCAGCGTCATGGTGCCGTAGCCGGCGGTCACGAAACACGCCATCGTCAATGCCGCAGCGCTGAATGTCCTCATCGAAAACGGGCGCATGTCGAGCTGGGCGCGGTTCGACTTCTGCAGCTGCAATTGACGCGCGATGAAGGCGGCGACCACGATCACGCCGGTGCTCAATGCCATCCAAGGCGACACCAGTGCATGGTCCGCGCCTTCGCCGAACGAGGCCAGCCCGTACACCAGGCTGGCGAACCCGACTGCGGAGAGGGCCACGGAGAGCGTGTCCAGCGCGACCTTGCGTGGCGTGCTCTGCACGCGGATCATGCGGTGACCGATGATCAGCGATGCGATGGCGAGGGGAAGGATCGCAATGAAGATCCAGTGCCAGCCATTGCGTGACAGGATCAACCCCGAGATGAGCGGGCCGACCGATGGCGCCAGCGAGGTTGCCACGGTGACCAGCGCCATCACCCTGCCACGGCGCGACGCCGCGACCAGGGAACTGACTGCCGTATAGGCCAGCGGCGTGACGATGGCGGTGCCGACGGCCTGGATGAGGCGCCCGGCCAGCAGCATGGGGAAACCGGGCGCAACAATGGCGACGATCGTTCCCGCGACAAACAGCGTCATGGCCAGCGTAAACACCGTGCGCATCTGAAACCGCTCGGTCAGGTAGCCGGTGGTGGGGATCACGACGGCCATGGTCAGCATGTAGCCGGTGGTAAGCCATTGTGCCGCCGACGCCGTGATGGCCAGATCGGCCATGACCCGGGGCAGCGCAACGGCCATCAGCATTTCGTTGAGGATGACCGTGAACGTGGAAATGATCAGCACGGCAATGGTCACGGTGGCTTCCAGGGTCAGTTTGTCGTCACGCCCCTCTTTGTGCATCTCGTCCGGTCGATGGGACGTGGGATCGATGGCGGTATCACGCATTGCATTCATTCCAGTTATGAAGAAAAACAGGGTCAGGAAAGCGCCGGGAGGTTGCGCCCGCGTCGCCAGTCCCGGAAACGCCGGCTTTTACCGGACTCCTCATGATTTGGCCAGGCACCACGCCATCGATCAATCGAGCGCCGGATGCCCAAGCCCGTCAAGGGCCACGCGCAGCGCATCGAAATCCGGCTCGGTCAGCTGGCAGAGTGTCTTGATCTTGTCGGGAACGGCCCGGAGGTCCGGTTCCAGCATGCGTCCGGCCGGCGTCAGGTCCACCAGCACACGGCGCTCGTCGCCCGGGTCGCGCGTCCTGGTAACAAAACCGGCCACTTCGAGACGCTTGACCAGCGGCGTGATCGTGCCCGTGTCCATCCCAAGCCGGTTGCCCAGCACGCCGACTGACACCGGCGCGCCATCGAGCAATTCGAGTATCACCAGATATTGTGGAAAAGTCAGGCCCAGAGGCTCCAGGAAAGGCTTGTGCAGGCGCACCATGCGGTTCGCTGCGCCATACAGCGCAAAGGAAAGTTGGGCGCCAAGCAGATGTCGTCTAGTAGTCATGTTCTCTATTCTACTAGAATCTAGTGCGCTAGATGCATGCTGGTGCACGGAGACGGCGCCGCCCCGCGACCGCTACCCCGCGCACGCTTGGACACGCACTTGACAATCGTGCATCGCGCATAATACCTTGCGCACTAGATTTATGCGAACGATGGTTATGTGTACGAGGTTCTTTGCAGGCTGGAAAGATGATGTGCAATCGCCCGGCTGCAGGACACTGCGAAAAAGGAAAGACAATGAAAATACGGATGAATGAACAGGTGGTAGTGGTCACCGGCGGCAGCTCGGGCATCGGCAGCGCGGTCAGCATCGCGTTCGGCCGGGCCGGCGCCCGCGTGGTCGTCAACTACAACAGCAGCAAGGAGAAGGCGGACGACGTCGTTCGTCAAGTCATCGCCGCCGGTGGACAGGCGGTCGCCATCAAGGGCGACACATCGCAGGAAGCCGACGTCGAACGCCTGTTCGCCCAAGCCATCGACACCTTTGGCGGGATCGACATCCTGGTCGCCAACTCCGGCATCCAGAAAGACGCCGCGATCGCCGACATGACGCTGGCCGACTGGCAGGCTGTCATCGATGTCAACCTGACCGGTCAATTTCTCTGCGCGCGGGCCGCCATTCGCCAGTTCCGCCTGCAAGGCAACCGCGGCCGCACGCGCGCCAACGGCAGCATCCTTTGCATGAGTTCGGTGCACGAAACCATTCCATGGGGCGGCCATGTCAACTACGCCGCATCCAAGGGGGGCATCGGCATGCTGATGCGCACCCTGGCGCAAGAGGTGGCGAAGGACCGGATCCGCATCAACGGCATCGCGCCGGGCGCGATCCGCACACCAATCAATGAGGACGCGACCGAAGGAGAAGCTGGCAAGAAACTGCTCGAGCTGATCCCTTACGGCCGCATCGGGGAAGCCGACGAGGTCGCCGCATTGGCCCTGTTCCTGGCGTCCGACCAGGCCGACTACATCACCGGCACCACCGTCACGATCGACGGCGGCATGTCGCTGTATCCAGGTTTCAGTGACAATGGCTGAGCCACTCACACCCCAGGCGGAAACGGTGCAGCCGCCACGTGCAATTGCCGACCATGGTGTCATCGGCAACCTGGCGACCATGGCGCTGGTGACAACCGCCGGCAGCGTCGATTTCATGTGCTGGCCCGATTTCGACAGTCCCAGCGTGTTTGCCGCCCTGCTCGATCCGGAACAGGGCGGGCACTTCACGCTGGCGCCGGAAATCGACGACGCCCGTGTGGTCCAGACCTACGTCCCCGACACCAATGTATTGCTGACGCACTGGTTCGGCCACGACGCCAGCGTGGAAATCACGGACCTGATGAGCGGGCCCGAGGAGCTGGGGCATGGCCCGGCCCGCCTGCTGCGGCGCGTGCATGTGACACGCGGCAAGGTGCGCATGGCGTTGCAATGCCATCCCCGCTTCGATTACGCCCGTGTCCGGCCGCAAGTGCGCGTCGAACAGGATCACGTGGTGTTCTCGGCAACCGGATCGCCGGCGATGCGCCTGAGCGGACCGGCCGCATTCGTTGCCGAAGATGGCGGCGCGAGCGCGTCGTTCATGCTCGACGACGGCGCCACCATGGACTTCCTTTTCGAAGAAGATGGTTCACCAGGCATCGATGCCGGCGCCCGCGACGCGCTGGTGCGCGAAGTCGTCCAGCGCTGGCAAGCCTGGTCGGCGCGTTCGATCTACACCGGCCGGTGGCGCGAAGCCGTGACCCGGTCGGCGCTGGTCCTCAAGCTGATGACCTCATGCAGGCACGGGTCGATGGTGGCAGCGGCCACCTTCGGGCTGCCCGAGGCCCTTGGCGGCGCGCGCAACTGGGACTACCGGGCCACCTGGATCCGCGATGCCTCATTCACGGTCTATGCCCTGCTCCGCCTTGGCTATACGGACGAAGCCAAGGCTTTCACCCGCTGGTCTTCCGACCGGGTCAACGCCGGCCCCTCGGATGGCAGCCTGCAGGTCATGTATGCACTCGACGGCGGCCCCGTCATGGAAGAAATCGAGCTCGACCATCTCGCAGGCTACGCCAATTCGACACCGGTCAGGATCGGCAACGCCGCCGCCGGGCAGCTGCAGCTCGACATTTACGGCGCCTTGCTGGACGCGATCTACCTGAGCAACAAATACGGCGAGGCCATTTCGCATCGCGACTGGCAGAGCGTCTCCAACGTGGTCGATTACGTCTGCGCAAACTGGGAGCGCCCGGACGCCGGCATCTGGGAAGGACGCGAGCCACCCCGCCAGCACCTGCACTCGCAGCTGATGTGCTGGGTCGCAGTGGACCGGGCCATCCGGCTGGCCGGCAAGCGTTCGCTCAGCGCGCCCTTCCACGCCTGGAGCGAAACCCGCAATGCCATCAGCAAAAGCATCTGGGACAACTTCTGGGACGAGGAAGCCGGACATTTTGTACGCAGCAAGGGTTCGCGCGACCTCGACGGCGCGCTGCTCCTGATGCCGCTGATGCGTTTCATCGGCTCGACCGACCCTGCCTGGCTGTCGACGCTGGACGCCATCGGCGCGCAACTGGGCGACGACGCACTGGTACTGCGTTACGACCGGGACGATGGCCTGGAGGGCAAGGAAGGCGCATTTGCAGCCTGCTCGTTCTGGTATGTCGAGTGCCTGGCACGCGCAGGGCGGGTCGACGAGGCACGCAACAGGATGGAAAAGCTGCTGGCGTACGGGAATCACCTGCATCTGTATGCGGAAGAGTTCACCACCCAGGCTGAGCTGTTGGGAAATTTTCCGCAGGCGTTCACGCACCTCGCCCTGATCAGCGCGGCCACATATCTCGATGGCGCCATCGACCG
>Ga0247814_10001885_pt1 | contig 11884 bp, 7 predicted proteins | sample UWRJL179409R1_FD_179947 | JGI IMG/M metagenome (GOLD analysis project Ga0247814, IMG submission 179947) | Plant litter microbial communities from Arlington Agricultural Research Station in Wisconsin, United States - UWRJ-L179-409R-1 | ecosystem: Environmental > Terrestrial > Plant litter >...
CACTACAAAAATTTCTCCCTTTTTTACATCGAAGGAGGCGTCGATGACTGCTGCTGTTTCCTGGCTCCCGAGTTCGGTGCGGGTGGCACCCTGCTCAAGCTTCTTGACGGCGTCTTTGGGCCGTCTGCCGAATATCTTGTAGACATTCTTGACGGACACAGATGTATCGCTGCTCACGTTTTCCCTTGCAGCGCGCGCACGAATCCAACGGGATGTGACGCGGCTGGTGTTTTGCGGTCGGGTCGGGAGAGCACGCGCGGATACGTAGGCGATCAAGCGGCGGCACATCGAGGTGCCAGCGGCGATCAGAGACGATCACGAAGCAGTCATAGGGACCGCATTGCTCACCGGACCATACGCTCTCGGCATACTCGCTATTGAGCGTCCGAGGCCGCGGCCTTAGTGAATCTTTCGTGTCAACCCTAGTCACAATGATCGGCTTGTGTTGTATGTGGCCCCCAGAAACGGGGGTGCACGGTGCGCGGTCTCGCGCTGGGGATCGTTCTGAGCGCTGGGAAGCAGAGGGGTCCACCGCTGTTACCATCTTGTTACCAATCTCTATACAGGTGACGCATATGTGCCTGTGCTCGCCCACGTTTGAGGGATTGCGGGCGTCATGGCGCCGTCCCCGCTCGCAGCGATTCGGCGGGTGAGCTAAACTCTCAGCAACGACGCAGATCCGGCTATCACCGGGGAGTCTTCGGAAGAACCAGTTCTTGCCCCTACTCGGGGCCGGGGGTGCAGTAGAACCGAGCGGGTCTGGCCCGTCACAGCCAACGAATAAGCGGTCCCTTGTCATCCGGAATCTCGGATGAGGCGGGGCAAGCGGGGTGGTACCGCGGCAACCGGCGAAATTTGTCGGATGGCGTCCTCGTCCAGACGATTCCCTGACCTGGAGAGACATGTCTTACCCCCGCAATTCGACCTCCCACTCCGGTGGCGACTCCGCCGCGTCCGATTCCGGAAGTGCCTTTGGCGTCGCCGCATCACCCAACTTCCCCTCGATCGAGGAGCGCATCCTCGCGTTCTGGAAGCGCGATGGAGTGTTCCAGGCATCAATCGACCAGCGCGAGGGCGCCGACGAGTGGGTCTTCTACGACGGTCCTCCCTTCGCAAATGGCCTGCCCCACTACGGCCACCTCCTCACTGGATACGCAAAAGACCTGTTCCCGCGATTCCAGACCATGCGCGGCAAGCAGGTGCACCGCCGCTTTGGATGGGACACCCACGGACTTCCTGCCGAGCTCGAGGCGATGCGCCAGCTGGGTATCACCGAGAAGCGCCAGATCGAAGAAATGGGCATCGCGACCTTCAATGCGAAGGCCCGCGAATCCGTGCTCGAGTACACCGCAGAGTGGGAAGACTATGTCACCCGCCAAGCCCGCTGGGTCGACTTCGAGAACGACTACAAAACGCTCGATGTGAACTTTATGGAGTCCGTCATCTGGGCGTTTAAACAGCTGCACACGAAGGGGCTCGCCTACGAGGGCTTCCGGGTTCTGCCGTACTGCTGGCACGACGAAACCCCGCTGTCGAACCACGAGCTGCGTATGGACGACGACGTCTACAAGATGCGCCAGGACCAGACGGTCACCGTGACGTTCCCCCTCGATGGAGCGAAAGCCGAAGTGCTCGGCCTCACCGGAGTCAAGGCACTCGCCTGGACGACCACGCCGTGGACCTTGCCGACCAACTTCGCTCTCGCCGTTGGCCCCTCCATCGAGTACGCCGTTGTTCCGAGTGGCCCGCTGGGTGCGGGGGATGGCTCGGAAGAAGGTGTTGCGGAGTATTTGCTCGCCACCGACACCGTGGCCGCCTACGCCAAGGACCTCGGCTACGAATCCGCTGCCGACGCCATCGCCGCAATCAACCGCACCGTGCTCGGCGCCGACCTCGACGGGGTCACCTACGACCGCCTCTGGGACTACTACGCCGACGCCGAGGAGTGGGGCACCCGGAACGCCTGGCAGATCCTCGTCGCCGACTACGTCGCCACCGGCGAGGGCACGGGTGTTGTCCACCAGGCGCCCGCTTACGGTGAAGACGACCAGATCGTCACCGCCAAGGCCGGCATCCCGGGGATCCTGTCGGTTGACGACGGCGCGCGGTTCCTCCCCATCGTGACGGATGTTGCTGGGCTGCAGGTCTTCGATGCCAACAAGCCGCTGGTGCAGAAGCTCCGTGCTGACGGACGCCTGCTGCGCGTGGCGAGCTACGAGCACAGCTACCCGCACTGCTGGCGCTGCCGGAACCCCCTCATCTACAAAGCTGTCTCGAGCTGGTTCGTGCGCGTTCCCGAGTTCCGCGACCGCATGGGGGAGCTGAACCAGGAGATCAACTGGGTTCCGTCGAACGTTAAAGACGGCCAGTTCGGCAAGTGGGTCGGCAATGCCCGCGACTGGTCGATCTCCCGCAACCGCTACTGGGGTTCACCGATCCCGATCTGGAAAAGCGACAACCCCGAGTACCCGCGCGTCGACGTGTACGGCTCGCTCGATGAGCTCGAGGCGGACTTTGGAGTACGACCCACCGACCTCCACCGCCCGTACATCGACGAGCTGACCCGGCCGAACCCCGATGACCCCACCGGGCAGTCCACGATGCGCCGCATCGAAGACGTCCTCGACGTCTGGTTCGATTCCGGCTCGATGCCGTTCGCGCAGGTGCACTACCCGTTCGAGAACCGCGAGTGGTTCGACAGCCACAGCCCCGCCGACTTCATCGTCGAGTACATCGGACAGACCCGCGGATGGTTCTATACCCTCCACACGCTCTCGACCGCGTTGTTCGACCGACCCGCATTCAAAAACGTAATCAGCCACGGCATCGTCCTCGGCAGCGACGGCCAGAAGATGTCGAAGAGCCTCCGCAACTACCCCGACGTGAGTGAGGTGTTCAACCGCGACGGTGCCGACGCCATGCGGTGGTTCCTGATGTCGTCCTCCGTCATTCGTGGCGGAAACCTTGTGGTGACCGAAGAGGGTATCCGCGAGAGCACTCGCCAGTTCCTGCTGCCGTTATGGAGCACGTACTACTTCTTCACCCTGTACGCGAACGCCGGAGGGTACGAGGCCTCGTGGCGCACCGACTCCACCGACGTGCTCGACCGGTACCTCCTGGCGAAGACACGCACCATGGTCGAAACCGTCACCGAGAACCTTGAGGCACTCGACAGCCCGCTCGCCGCGGCGGCACTGCGCGACTTCGCGGAGGTTCTGACTAACTGGTACGTGCGCCGCAGCCGTGACCGTTTCTGGTCCGGAGACAACAAGGATGCCTTCGACACTCTCTACACCGTGCTCGAAACCGTCACCCGTGTCGCTGCCCCGCTCATTCCCCTGATCGGCGAGGAAATCTGGCAGGGCCTGACCGGTGGGCGCAGTGTGCACCTCACCGACTGGCCTGATTCCACGCTTTTCCCGGCGGATGACGAACTCGTGGCGGTTATGGACCGTGTGCGAGAAATCGCATCCTCCGGTCTCGGGCTGCGCAAAGCGCGAAGCCTGCGCGTGCGGCTTCCCCTGGCGAAGCTGACGGTGGTGAGCGACCAGTTCTCTGCACTGGAGCAATTCAGCTCGATCCTGCGCGAAGAACTCAACGTCAAGGCCGTTGACCTCGTCGAATTCGAACCGAACAGCCTCGAACGGTTCGGCATCTCTAAAAAGCTCACGGTCAACGCCCGCGCCGCTGGACCGCGCATCGGCAAGCAGGTGCAGGCCGCCATCAAGGCCGCGCGCGCCGGAGACTGGGAACAGCGCGGCGAAAGTGTGGTTGCCGGGGGAATCGAACTCATCCCCAGCGAGTTCGAGCTCCAGCTCGAGGCCGCCGACCCCGCCAATGCCATCGCGTTCCTCGCCGACGGTGGATTTGTCCTCCTCGACACCGTCACCACTCCCGAACTGGAAGCCGAGGGTCTCGCCCGGGACCTCATCCGTGCCATCCAGGACACGCGCAAAGCGGCCGGGCTCAAGGTCAGCGATCGCATTACCCTGAGCATCATCGGCACCGACGCGACCGATATCGAGTCGCTCACCACGTTCGGTGAGACGATAGAAACAGAAACCCTCAGCGTCTCGTCGAGCATTGTTCTCGCGGCTGACGCCGAGGTGGAGGCGGCGCTTACGGCGTCCGCCGGTTCCCGGCGGACCACCCTGGTGGCCGGCCAATTTTCGAACACCGGCACCCTGGTGATCGACCTCTGGAAAGCATCGGAAGCAGTGGATGTCTAATAACAACGACGACGATCGTCACAACGACGACGATCGCGAAATCGGCGACTACGACGACGATCTCCACGAACGTGGCGCCCGCGAGGTCTATGACGCGCTCCTCGAGCGCATCGGTGAGGCCTCGCCGCAGCCGCGTCTGTCGGCGACCCGTCGCGCCGTGGAAATGCTGGGCGACCCTCAACGGGCGTACCCCATCATCCACGTCACGGGAACCAATGGAAAAACGTCCACGAGCCGAATCATCGACTCGCTGCTGCGCGCACACGACCTGCGCACGGGAATGTTGACAAGCCCGCACCTCGAGCGCGTCAACGAGCGAATCGTTATCGACGGTCTGCCGATCTCGAACCAGGCCCTCGTCGACAACTGGCGTGACATCACTCCGTTCCTCGAACTCACCGACGCTGAACTCGTCGCGGCGGGGGAGGCCCCGCTGAGCTTCTTCGAAGCACTTACGGTTCTGGCGTTCGCGGCGTTCGCGGACGCCCCCGTCGACGTTGTTGTTCTTGAGGTCGGTATGGGCGGCGAGTGGGACTCGACCAACGTCGCTGACGCACAGGTCGCGGTATTCGCTCCCATCGCACTCGACCACACGCGTCGCCTCGGCGATACCCTCCGTGAGATCGCCACAACCAAGGCCGGGATCATCAAGGACGACTCGTCGGTGGTCTCCGCCGGCCAGAGCGCCGATGTTGTTGCCGAGCTCGAGCGCGCCGCGGCAGCCCACGGCACCACCCTGACGATGGAGGGTAACGAGTTCTCTCTTGTCTCCAGCACCGTCGCGGTCGGTGGCCAGGTCGTTTCGGTCTCCGGGCTCGCCGGAACCTACTCCGACCTGTTCCTCCCGCTGTTTGGCGACCACCAGGGGCACAACGCCGCATTGGCCATCGCGGCCGTGGAGTCGTTTATTGGTGGCGCCACCCAGGCGCTCAATTACGACATCGTCGCGGAGGGACTCGCCACCGTCACCTCACCCGGGCGTCTCCAGGTTGTGGGAATCGAGCCGACCGTCCTGGTCGACGCAGCCCACAACCCGCACGGGGCTGCTGCCCTCGCCGCCGCACTGCCGAGCTACTTCACCTTCGACCACATCACCGCGGTTATCGGTGTTCTGGCCGACAAGGATGCCGAAGGAATCGTGCGCGCCCTCAACGACTCCGTCAATGAGTTTGTGGTCACCCAATCGACCTCCGACCGCTCCGTCGATGCTGACGACCTCGCCAGCATCGTCGTGCGCATCGCTGGTGCCGACCGGGTTCTCGTTGAACCCTCGCTCGAGGCCGCGATGGACACCGCGCGTGACTCCGCCAGCCGAACCGACAAGGGCGCCGTGCTCGTTGCCGGTTCCATTACCTTGATCGCCGACGTGATGACGCTGGCGGTCGACCAGGGCTGGAAGCAGTGACCTCAACCCCCGCCCGCCGTCCGCGACGCTCCCGCAGCGTCACGGAGATGCTGTTGAGCATTGTGCTCGTCCTCGAAGCGATTCTGGTGTTTTTTATCACGCTGACAGTGTTCGGACTCAAAGCGCTCGAACCGGCCGCCGCGTTCGGCGGGGGAGCGGTACTTCTTGTACTGCTGATGGCGACGACTCAGCTGCTGCAGTTTCGGTGGGGAATGTGGATCGGCTGGGGACTGCAGGTTGTTCTGCTCGCCAGCGGACTGATTCTCCCCGCGCTGTATATTGTTGCCGCCCTGTTCATCGCGATGTGGGTATATTGCTTCATCCGCGGCGGCCAGATTGACCGGCAGAAGTCGGCCGGAACACCCCAGACCTAAGCACGTCACCACACACCAGGGTAAGAACTCCGGGTAAAAGAAAGAGACTCCATGAACATCGAAGAAACTCTCGTCCTCGTCAAGCCCGACGGTGTCGCACGCAACCTCACCGGCGAGATCCTGCGCCGCATTGAGGCGAAGGGCTACAGCCTCGTCGACATCAAACTCGTTGAGCCCGAACGCGAACTCCTTGCCGCGCACTACGCCGAGCACGAGGGCAAGCCGTTCTACGAGCCCCTCGTCACCTTTATGGAGAGCGGTCCCATTGTCGCCATCCGTATCGCAGGCAACCGCGTCATCGAGGGCTTCCGCGCCCTCGCCGGCACCACCGACCCCACCACCGCTGCGCCCGGAACCATCCGCGGCGACCTCGGTCGCGATTGGGGACTCAAGGTTCAGCAGAACCTCGTACACGGCAGCGACTCGCCCGAGTCCGCCGCACGCGAACTCGCACTCTGGTTCAAGTAACCACCAGCGCAACAAAAAGTCGGTCGCAGCCCCTTAGGGGCTGCGACCGACTCTTTTAATGGTGCTGTTAGCCAGCGATCGCGTCGGCGACAAATGCGGCGAACGCGTCGGGGTCGTCCAGCGCACCGTTGTACTGGGCACCGTTCACCAGCACGGTGGGCGTTCCGGCGACACTGTCGATATCCGCGTTGGGGAGTGGTCCCTCGAGTGCGCGGTCGGTCGCCTCGGCAACCCAGTCGCCAAACGTCCTGTCGTCAATACATGTTGTGATGGATTCGCTGTCGGCGCCCGCGGCAGAAATCAGTGACTTCAGGGCGTCGTCATCCAGAGCGGTGGTGTTCTCCTCCGGCTGGTTGGCGAACAGGGCGGTGTTGACGGCAAGCACACTGTTGGGATCGAAGTTCGCGACACACGCGACGGCGTTCGCAGCGCGGGTCGAGTACTCGGTGTTGCGTGAGGCGGAATCGAGGAACGACAGCGGGTGAATCTCCAGCGTTGCCGCACCCTCCGCAACGAGAGCTTCGATCTGCTCTCCGTTGGTGGTCTCGAACTGTCCGCAGAAGGGGCACAGGTAGTCGACGTACACCACAATGTCGGCGACACCGTCGTCCTCCACCGGAACCGTCGCAACGGGCTCCTCGCCAGCCAGAATTGCAACCGTGGTCACCGTGGTGATGTCGCCGCCGTCTGCGGTAATCAATGCGCCGTCACTTTGCATATTGAGTGGGCCGTCGGCTGTCGCCGTTGTGGGGCGAGTGGATGACACGATGATAAGCACCACGGCGACGATGACCGCGATGAGGCCGAGACCAATCGACCCCTGAATGATCCACGTGCGTCGTCGACGACGTTTTTCCTCGATCAGGCGGTTCTGTCGCGCGAGTTCCCTTGCGTGCTCCCGTCGCTGGTTTTTGCTGAGGCCTTCGCCGTTGTTTGTCATGCTTCCTCTTGTGCTCACCGGGCTGATGCCCGGGCGGACGAGTGGTCGTCCCGTGGGTGCCGCACATCGTTGTCCCGGCCGGTTCGGGCCCCCAAAAGGAGCCACGTTCTATAGGTACGCGATTACGTCAAGTTTTAGCTGTGCGATGACCGCGATGACGAGATACGACGCGAGGGTGATGAGTGGAACCCATCCGTACGCGCGCGAAAAGAAGGTGCGGGCGGACCGGGTTGTGGGGATCTGTCCGCTGCCGAGGGTGTAGAACGTCACGGCCCAGAACATTGGAATGGTGATCGACCAGACGGCCATGCACCACACGCACAGGGTGTTGAGCTCGAAGATGCTCTGCGAGATCAGCCAGATCACAAACACCATGGCAGCAAGCACACCCAGGTTGAACAGCATCCAGAACCATCGCGAGAAGCGCGCACCCGCGAGCAGCGCCGCACCAACAACAATAGGGGCGACAAACGCACCCAGTCCGATCAACGGGTTCGGGAAGCCGAACAGTGAGCCCTGCCACGAGTCCAGATTTTTGCCACACTGCACCACAATGCTGAAGTCACAGCTGATGCCCTGGGTGGGATTTATCAAGGCATTGAACTTGGTGACGGTCAGCTCGAACGCGGCGTACCAGCCGACCACGCCAGTGACGATCAAAACAAGCGCGAGTGCGACGGGTCGCTTTTGCGCGGGAATGCTGGTCATGGTCGGATTATTGCACGTGCGACCTGAGGGCTTTCCGGTGCGGTCGCACGAGATCTGAACAATGCATGCGATAATTTGCTGTAGTCAGTCGGGCCGCGCTCGATTGACGCCAAAGAAGGCTTAACCGGGCATAAAACCGGGCCACCGCATACAGCACAGGGATGCTGGGGTGACGGATAGCAAGTTCCGCGCACTGTAGTGACAGCCAGTGCAGGTAGACAGCATGGGCAATCGGGCCACCAGACTCGATCAACTCGAGACGCGGGACCGATTGCGGCACATGAAGGATTAGCAGCGTTTCTGCTCCGGCGGAGAACGCTCCAGAGATTATTCGGCAGGCGGCGCGGTCGCCAAGCCGACCAGGGAGTCCACCAGTAATGGTGAATATAAACGAAAATAATGAAGCACCCAAGAAGCGAAATCGACTCTTCGGGGGACGTAAGCCCGCGACGATGCCGAGCGTGGACAGCGTTGCGGACGCCGTCGAGCCCGAGGCCCCGGCAGTAGTCGAGGCCCCTGTGGCGGCGACCGACTCGTCGCTGGCCGACGCGCCCCGTCGTCGCACACCGGCTAAGCGCTCCGTCGAGAACGCGGTCGACGCGGCTCCCGATGAGGTCGCCGTCTCGGACGCTGACGAGGTCACCCCGGTGAAGACCCGCCGTGCTGCACCCAAAAAGACTGCAGCCGTGCTCGTCGCCGACGGAGACGCGTCCATCGGAAACGAACCGATGACCGTTGTCGCCCCCGACACCGCGTCCCGTCGCACGCCGCCGCGCCCGACAACCTCGCTGCTGTTCCAGGCGCCCGACCTTCCCCCGCTTCCCGACCGCACGCCGTCGCGTCGCGACGAAGCATCTCGCGATGATTCCCGTCGTGACGACTGGCGCCGCGATGACAACCGCGACAACTCCACCCGTGAGAACAACCGCGACACCGCACCTCGTGACAACAACCGCGACAACGCCCGTGACGATGACCGTCGCGACGACGAGCGCACCCCTGACACCCAGGACGATGAGACGCAGGGCGTACGCCGCCGTTCGCGTCGCCGCCCGGGCGAAGAGCCCCGCGAGGGCGACACCGACCCGAACACGGTTGTCAAGGTTCGCCAGCCGCGCAAGCAGCCCGAACTCATCACCGAACCTCAGCGCATCAAGGGGTCCACCCGTCTCGAGGCGAAGAAGCAGCGTCGCCGCGACGGCCGTGACGCCGGACGCCGTCGCCCCGTGATCACCGAGGCCGAGTTCCTCGCCCGCCGTGAGAGCGTCGATCGCGTGATGGTTGTGCGCTCCAAGTTCGACCGCACGCAGATTGCCGTACTCGAAGACGGTGTGCTCGTCGAGCACTACGTCGCCAAGGCGGCCGAGGCCAGCCTCATCGGCAACGTTTACCTGGGTCGAGTGCAGAACGTGCTGCCCAGCATGGAAGCCGCCTTCGTCGATATCGGACGCGGCCGCAACGCCGTGCTCTACTCCGGTGAAGTCGACTGGGATGCCGCCGCCGCAGACAGCGACTCGAAGAACCAGCCCCGCCGCATCGAGCTTGCGCTCAAGCCGGGCGACCGCGTTCTGGTGCAGGTCACCAAGGACCCAATCGGCCACAAGGGCGCACGCCTCACGAGCCAGGTCAGCCTCCCCGGCCGGTACCTCGTGTACGTGCCGAACGGGTCGATGAACGGAATCAGCCGCAAGCTGCCCGACACCGAGCGCGCACGTCTCAAGAAGATCCTCAAGGAGGTTCTGCCCGAAAACGTTGGTGTGATTGTCCGCACCGCCGCCGAGGGTGCAACCGACGAGCAGCTGACGCTCGACGTCAACCGTCTCACCAGCCAGTGGGCCGAAATCAGCCGCCTGGTCGAGACCTCCCAGGCTCCCGTGCTCCTGCACAGCGAGCCCGACCTGCTCGTCAAGATTGTCCGCGACGTCTTCAACGAAGACTTCCAGAAGCTCGTGATCGCCGGTCCCGAGGCCCAGACGACCATCGAGAACTACCTTCGCTCGGTCGCTCCCGACCTGCTCGAGCGTGTGGAGAGCTACGAGGGTGACGTCGACTCGTTCGACACGTACCGTATCTCCGAGCAGATCGAGAAGGCGCTCGACCGCAAGGTCTGGCTGCCCTCGGGTGGTTCGCTGGTTATCGACCGCACCGAAGCCATGACCGTGGTCGATGTCAACACCGGCAAGTTCGTCGGATCCGGCGGAAACCTCGAAGAGACCGTCACCAAAAACAACCTCGAAGCCGCCGACGAGATCGTTCGTCAGCTTCGCCTGCGCGATATCGGTGGAATCATCGTGGTCGACTTCATCGACATGGTGCTCGAGACCAACCGTGACCTGGTTCTGCGCCGACTCGTCGAGTGCCTCAGCCGGGACCGCACCAAGCATCAGGTCGCCGAGGTCACCAGCCTCGGACTGGTGCAGATGACCCGCAAGAAGCTCGGACTGGGACTCATCGAGTCGTTCTCTGAGGCCTGCGAGGCCTGTGCCGGTCGAGGCATCATCATCCACCACGACCCCGCCACCAAGCACCGCCAGACCCCGCAGCAGCAGCCCGAGGGCAGCGGTCGCGGACGTCGTGGCAACAAGACGCAGAACACCCCGGCGGCCGCACCGCGCAATTCGGGTGCACCCGCCGCGTCATCCACCCCGACCAACACCGCGGCTCCGATCACGCAGAGCATCCCGGTTGTGACCCACGCCATCACGGACGACGTGCGTAACGCACTCGCCCGGGTGGCCAAGAGCACGGTTCACTCCGACGCTCCGGCCCCCGTCGATGCCGTCGAGGAAGCTCCTGCGGCGCTCGTAGAGTCCGTCGACGCCGTTGAGGTGACCGCCGTTGCCGACGTTGCGGAGACCGTTGAGGAGCCGGCACGGTCCGGCCGTGGCAACGGTCGCCAGGGTGGTGACCGTAACAACGGTGGCCGCCAGGGTGGAGACCGCAACAACGGTCGCTCCAACAACGACCGCAACAACGGACGCCAGGGCCAGCCTGACCGCTCCAACGCGCGCAAGATCAGCGCGGAAGAGATCAACGCGCAGCACAGCGCCCCGGCCGAGCGTACGGAGCGTACGGAGCGCGCGGACCGCTCCGAGCGTGCAACGCCTCCGGCAGCTCCGGCAGCGGCGGCACCCACACGATCCGATGATGCCCCCACCGAGGCCTCCGTCGCGATCCTGGACATCCCCGTGAACAAGTCCTCGCGGGCGTCGCGCCGCATCAGCACCCACGATGCCGAGCAGATTCTCGACTCCGTGCTTGGCGCTCTTCCCGAGCCGAAGCAGCCCGGACAGGGCCGCTCGCGCACCTCACGTCGTGCCTCAAGCAGTGGCGCGGGGATCATCACCACCGAGTCCAAGGACTAACGTCTGGCCGGAAGGCCACTCCAGCGGACGCCCGTGGCGCCAGGGATCTTCTCCCGGCACCGCGGGCGTTTTCTGTGCCCGGGGGAGTTCGCTACGCCCCGTACTCCGCAACGATACGACGATCAGTCGACGCCGAACCCGCGGGTCCCGGGCTCGGGGCACAGGAGCCCATGCGAAGATATGCGCGGTGGAAACGACGGTCGAGCACAATCACGAGCACCCTCACCAGGGGGATGGCACGCGTCGTCCGCGCGCGCCGCGACGGCGTTTCGTCTGGCTGTGGATCGGCCTCGCCGGGATCGCGCTGCTCTTCACCGCGCGCGCCCTCACCGCGGGCATCGATGACGCGGGCCTGCCCAACCAGGTGCAGGACTTCCTGACGCTGAGCATCAGCG